>Ga0099824_1002650_pt1 | contig 26235 bp, 16 predicted proteins | sample SiratrowhiteBW_FD_76837 | JGI IMG/M metagenome (GOLD analysis project Ga0099824, IMG submission 76837) | Root nodule microbial communities of legume samples collected from California, USA - Siratro white BW | ecosystem: Host-associated > Plants > Roots > Nodule | place: USA: California...
AAAAAAATTAAAAAAATAAAAAAAAAAAAAAATAAAAAAAAAAAAAAAAAAAAAAAAAATAATAATAATAATAACAATTTCTCTAATTACAATACTAGTGTACAAAATATTATGTAAATTTAACAATTGCATGAAAAGGTTCTAATTTAACTATTAGAACTACAACAAATTTTCAGACACACTTACAATTTAAGTGACATGGATGACTCTGACATCTGATTTTAACCAAATTTGAATTCCTTAAACGAGTGCTTATTATCAAATGTAAGCGGTTCATTGAATTAGTATATGGTATACAAGGTTAATTATGTCGTACTTAATATAAAACTGAAATCAATTAATTAAAACTAAATATAATTAAAGTTATAACGTTTTAATGCTATTGAAAGAACACTTTGTATTTACCTTTTCAGTTTGTACCTTTGTTGGTGAAGGCAAACATTGAATGTGTGAAACCTCATGGAAATAGCAAGTATGCAAAAGCTTATCGGATTGAACTGCTGCATACGTTATACTTAATTTGTAGTCTTTGTTGTAGTATTTCTAGTATCTGCCATCCAAATGTCCTTTAAAATTTGACACTTTGGTGCTTTTACCTTGTAATTGAACTGACAGACACCAAAACGTAAAGACTCTTTCACCCTACAAATTCCGGTCACGTAACATTCCTTATATATTACGAGGAATTAAGCTGGTTGAACCAAGCCATTCACAAAACCAGCTTTCTCAACTAAAGATCTCGATCCAGCTTTTTCCAGCTCCTTTTATACCTACTTTTTTAACAGCTTCTCGTACTTTGCTTAAATTATCCCACATTCCAAGTGATGCATAAACATTTGAGAGCATTATATACACAGAAGCATCGTCAGGTGAGGTAGCAAGAAGATGCTCAGCAACAATATTTGCAAGATGTCGATTCTTGTAAGTTCCACAAGCACCAAGCAAGGAACACCATATGGTTTTGTCAGGCTTATATGGCATGTCATTAATCAAGTTTCTTGCTTCTTTAAAACGTCCTGCTTGAGCAAATATATCAACCATACAATTGTAATGTTCAGGGCATGGTGTCAATCCATGCTTTGTTTCGATAGACTTAAATATAGTCCATGCCTCTTCTACTAGGCCTGCATGTCTACATGCAGAAAGAATACCTGTAATGGTGAGCTCATTTGGCTTTGTACCTGATTCAATCATCTTATGCAGAAGATTAATTGCCTTGTCTGCTCTTCCATTTTGTGCACATCCCACAATAATACTAGTCCAACTCAAGGTATCTATTTCGGAAAGACAATTAAACAAAGCTAAGGCATCCTCAATCTCACCACATTTTGCATACATATCGGTAAGAGCAGTTGTGATAACTAGCTCTGATTCATATCCCTTCTTAAGACAAAAAGAATGAATTTGCTTTCCACTTGGAAGTGATGCCAAACTTGAAGAAACTTTCAGAACAATTGAAAGGACAAAATGATCAATCTCAAGATCCAAATGAACCATATCCATGAAGAGGGAAAAAGCTAGTGTACCTAGACCAAATCTAGCACAACCAACAATCAAACTAGACCAAGCAACAACATCTTTATATGGCAACCTTTCAAACAATCTCAATGCATTGTTAATATTTCCCTGTTTCACAAATAGATCAATAAAAATGCTTCCAATAACATAGTCTAACTCATAGCCACCAGTGATGACCAATCCATGCACTTGAGATGCCAACCTCAAGTTTTCAAACTGGATGCAGACCTTTAAAGCAACACTAAAGGTATAGGGATCAAACTGTGCACCAGAATGATGCATATGAGCAATCATACTGAGAGCCTTCCACCAATCTCCATTGGCAACAAACCCTGAAAGCATGGAATTCCATACTACCAAGCTTTCAGCAAGAGGAGATTTCTTATCAAATATATTCATTGCATCATCCAATAGCTTGCAATTGGAATACATATCAATCAACGCTGATATACAATAACTGCTACACTCAAACCCTGACTTGATAATATAACAATGAATCTGTCTCCCCACGGTTAACTCGCCAAGCAGACTACACGCTTTGAGGGCACATGGGAATGTGAATGCATCAAGTTTAAGGCCCTTCATATGCATCATGGAAACAAATTGCAATGCCTGGAAGCTAGAAGTATCCGCAAGACCAGAAATGATGCTGTTCCAAGACACAGGGTCTGGTTCTGGCATTTGATCAAACAGATCCAACGCATCCTTCATCAAACCCTGTTTGGCATGCCCTAGAATGAGGGTGTTCCATGAAGTAGAATTTTTAAACGGCATGTCATAGAAAACTTGGTTTGCATCACCCAAGCTTCTACATTTGACGTACATGTCCATGAGGGCATTCATCAGAACAGTGTCATACTCTAACCTAGCATTATATACACGTCGGTGAACCAACTTGCCCAATTCAACATCACCAGTGACTCCACATGCCTTGAGAACCGCTGAGTACAAGAACTGATTGGGTTGCACTGTTTTAGATTCCAGCATGTGGTTGTAGAGTGTGAGAGCATCTTGGGGTCTCCCGGAATTGGTGAATGCAGAGACCATCGTTGTGTAAGAAATTATGTTCCTGTGAGGCATATCGTCGAAAAGGGTTCGTGCATCGTCGAATTGGGAGCATTTTGCGTACACAGAGATGATGTTATTTAGGAGAAAAACGTGATTGGAAAGACCGAGTTTTATTATACGGGAATGAAGTGATTTAGCATGTTTGATAGCTTGAAACCGCCCACCACAGCTTAAAGCTAACTGGATTTGGTTCAAATCCATTGCTCACCCATTGTGCATTGTATTACCAGTTTTCGCTATTATGACACTATTCTTTTTAACAGCTAGGATCTTGTGAAGAATGGCGGACATAATGTTTATGTTAAAAACACATGTACTTTTTCCAATATCTTCTCTGATATACTTTTTAAAACCAAAATCGTGAAGCTGTGATTTTTGATAATTTACCTAACAATATTTTAACCCATTTGAAGCGTTGGAATTGTATTTATATTAAAAAAACATATAATTTCCCATGTTAAACTGTTTAAAACAGCCACAGTTAAATGTAAAATTTACTTTTACACAAATGTTTGGATTAAGAGTCCTGAAAACAAAGATTAAGGTCCCTGCCTGATAATTTAAAAAATATCATTATGATATAACTTTTTTCCAACTTTTCTAAGAGGAATTTAATTTAATCATTTTAACATACAATAAAATCCAACTCTTTGACTTTATAATTGTGAAAATTTAAAGATTTTGTACCTACTTTGTTAGTCAGCCCAGGTTGACCCGAATTGACGACGGCCCAATCCAACATTGGTTACCCTAACAAGCCTTTGCCACTGAGTAGTGTTCAGGAGGCGGAATGTTATGTTGATTTATGATTCTAAACGTTCAATACCTTTATAGGAAATTACTTTGTCTTTAATGACACTTAAATGATACGTCTGATAAGTATCACCACAGCTAGCAGAAAGTACTATCTATCTCATAATACTTTTGTTTTGACATTAAAGAAAAAGACATCTTTTCTACTCTTACTGACTTGAGCGTCGAAGAGTCTTCTGTAGGTGCAACCTCATTTGGTTGTACGCAGAAAAGCAACACTCGGTGATACCTCGTGAAGACACCATCAAGTCGGGTCGGGTAAGAACATTCGGCGCCCACCGTGGGGCCTGGTAAAACTTATCCCAGGACCACTCGTTTTCCTTCCGATATCAAGCATAATGGACCCAGCTGTGCTCGAAACCCTACAAGGGGTAGTCCAGCAAAGTGTTGACGCTATGAAGGCGGCACTGCGAGAGAGTGAGGTAAAGGTCCAAAGCGCTCTGCAAACCGCCCTCCAAGAGAGTAAGGCGAATGTATAACACACTCTATGGGCAGCCCACGACAGGATTGACGCTCGGTTTCGCAACCAACAGAGGCACTATGACGAAGACATGCGGGCCCTCTATGATCAGATGACCGCCTTTCGATGAGGCGGGCAATATACTTCCACATAGTGGGATAGGGAGACACCCGAGGAAAGCTCGGAGGAAATGCCTTGGAATCAGGTACCGACTGCTAGTCGGACTGGCACCGGCGATCGGACCCCTCGGCCCGAACGAGAAAGCGACCCCAGGAGATATTCGAAGAGAAGTCGCTCAGAAGAGCAAGGACGAACCCGTCACCATCGGCCGAGAAACTATCACATCATGTCATTTGAGGAGGTCCCACCACCTCCGTTAAGGGAGGACTTGAAGGAGCATATTGGCGGGTTCCACCCCTTTACCTCGGAGGTAATGAAGGCACGACTTCCCTCCAAATGGCAGTGGCCACACATGGACACATACGACGGAACTTCTCACCCTGATGTCCATGTCCTATATGACCCAGGGGAATCTGTTTTCTGTAGACGGCCGCGTCCATTGTCGATTGTTCCCCACAACACTCAAAGGCCCAACACTGGACTGGTATTACTCTCTGCCCGCTAACTCAGTCGATTCTTTTGAAATGCTCTGTACTAGGTTTACCGATAGTAAGCCGACATCTGCGTCGTCGGCCTCCTTACATCATGTTGTACAAGGAGAGAGCGAATCACTAAGGCAGTACATGGCCCGTTTCACTAAGGCGACGTTGCTCATACCTAATCTCCACCCGGCCGCAACACGACACTCACTGTTGGTCGGGTTAAAACTCAGTGTATTTCCAGATTCACTCTATACGGATCTGCCTCTCAACATGGATAGCTTGCGGGCTCGAGCAACCAGATATATGAGCATCAAGGAAAATGTCGACGCCAGAAAATGAAAGTCTCAACCACAAGCAGTCGGGGAAGGTTCCCGGTACCAGAAGCGAGTTCGACACGGAAGGTATAATCAGTATACCCCCTTTAATGCTACTAGAGAGACTGTCCTACAAGAAGCCTGTAATCTGAAGCTCATTTGTCTTCCTCGGTCAGGGTGACCTCAACCTGGGGCAGACCCTACCCTTAGATGCAGCTACCACAAAAGCATCGGCCACAGCACTAAAGAATCCACCAAGGTAAGAAACCTGATCGAGGAACTTATCCAGTCAGGAGCGTGGACTCACTTTGTTCAGAAAGGTCAGACGTTTAGGGAGGTTCCAAGGACATTTGGGGCACGTGGAGGACAAGGTGGTCGTTTTCAAGGCGAGCGAGGTCGTGGTTGTGGCTGTGCCAGAACCAGTCCAGAGGAAGATAGACCGAGAGAGCCCAAAATCAAAGCAGCAAATGGAGCGGCGCACCAGAATCCAAATGCCGTTGTCAGATCGATCAACCTGATAGAAATACAGTTCGATATCATCAGCACTATCGCAGGTGGTTTTGCAGGAGGTAGATCGTCTAGCTCCTCCAAGAAAAGGCACTTCAGGAGCATCAACTCGGTAACTTATTTGTTGTCTCGGTCACAGTCGTCCATCACTTTCTCAGATGCAGACTTCTCAATCAACGACCCCAAGCAGGACGATCTAGTAGTGGTGACTGCCACGATTGCCAACTAGAGGGTACACAAGATCCTAATCGATTAGGGCAGCTCTGCTGACGTGTTGTATTACTCTACCTTCTTTAAGCTCAATGTTCCCGAGACGGCCATCCAGTCGTACACCGAGCCTTTATTAGGATTTGTAGGCCGAAGGGTCCATGCTAGAGGATTCGTGAATCTTTTGACAACCTTTGGCGTCGGCAAGGCTTATAGGACCATAACAGTTCGGTATATCCTAGTGGATGCAGACACCTCTTATAACATTCTCATAAGGTGTTGTACCCTTAACCAATTGGGAACGGTTGTGTCCACACCTCGTATGGCCATGAAGTTCCCAGCCTCAAATGGAGATATCATAACTGTGAAGGCAGATCCGAAGGAAGCACGCCAATGCTACATGCAAAGCCTGAAGATTAGTCCTTATTCCGTAAAGACAAGAGAAGAGCAGGCAACCCAAACCGAAGAGTTAGAGGCTCCTCTGGCCAAATGCAATCATGTGGAACTTACAGCAAGACTGGCTGAGGCCGGGGGAGTCAGCGGATGGATGCGTGAGTGAAGGGGAGGAAGTTGATCTAGATCCCCGAGTCGAGTTCAAGGAGGGTCGCTCTACGTTTGACGAACCGATGTCCACAATCCGGCTCGGCCCAAACGCCCACCAAACCACTTGGGTAGGCCTCAACACACACAGGCTGGTGAGGGAAGGCATAGAACGGGTGCTGGCGGCCAATGCAGACCTCTTTGCATGGAACCCTGCCGACATGCTTGGCATCGACCCAAAATTTATGTGTCATAAGTTGGCTTTGCTTCCCCAAGCAAGACCCGTCTCACAGAGGAAAAGGAAGCTAGGGGACGAGAGGCGAACAACAGTGGAGATAGAAGTAGCCCAGCTTGCTCGAGTCGCGTTCATCAGAGAAGTGGTATACATCACGTGGCTAGAAAACGTGGTAATGGTGAAGAAATCCAACGACAAATGGCGGATGTGCGTAGACTACACGAATTTGAACAAGGCTTGTCCGAAAGACACTTATCCACTGCCAAGCATAGATCATTTAGTGGACAACACCTCAGGATATGGGATGCTTAGCTTTCTGAACACCTATTATGGCTACAATCAGATCCCGATGTACCCTACCGACGAAGACAAAACAACGTTCATGACGACGAGGTCTAACTATTGTTACCAAGTGATGTCGTTTGGCCTCAAGAATGCAGGGGGCGACTTATCAAAGGTTAATGAATAAGATCTTCCATGAACTTCTAGGTCGAACCATGGAGGTGTATGTTGATGACATGGTCGTCAAATCCTCTCGGGCCGAGAGCCAGTAGTGGATTTGGAGGCCGTCTTTGCGAGGGTTAGGAAACATGATCTGCGCCTTAACCCCGAGAAGTGCTTCTTTGGTGTTGGTGGGGGGAAGTTTCTCGGGTTTATGATAACATAAAGGGGTATAGAGGTGAATCCTGACAAATGCGAAGCCATACTGAGTATGAGAAGTCTAACATGCTTGAAGGAGGTCCAACAGCTTAATGGTAGGCTAGCAGGAATCTCCTGTTTTCTGTCAAAATTAGCCGAGAAGGCCAAGTCATTTTTCAAGTTGCTTAGAGGGGCCAAAACCTTTATGTGGGATGAAGTTTGCGAAAACATGTTTATCAATATAAAGAGGGATCTCTCTACCTTACCCATATTGATCAGCCCGCCAGCTCGGGCACCTCTCCTGGTGTACTTAGCCGTCGCGCAAATGACCATCAGCACCGTCTTAGTGTACGAAGAGGGCAAGAAACAAAAACTTGTGTATTTCACGAGCAGGACCCTTCAACCCGCGGAAGAACGGTATCAGGTGATCGAGAAACTAGTATTGGCCCTAGTGTTCTCGGCAAGGAGGCTACGCCATTACTTCCGAAGCCATAGTATGACAGTAAAAACTGACTACCCGATAAAGCAGATCTTACAAAAGCCAGAATTGGCGGGAAGAGTGACAGCCTGGGCTGTCGAGCTATCAGAATTCGGCCTCCGATTCGAAGCTAGGGGCCCAATGAAGGCCCAATTTCTAGCAGAGTTCTTGACAGAGTTACCCACGATGGTCGAAGAAAGAAATATCGGGAGGCGGGATGTTATGTTGATTCGTGATTCTAAACGTTCAATACCTTTATGGGGAATTACTTTGCCTTTAATGACACTTAAATGATACGTCCTGATAAGTATCACCACAACCAGCATGAAGTACTATCTATCTCATAACACTTTTGTTTTGACATTGAAGAAAAAGACACTTTTTTTACTCTTACTGACTTGAGCGCCGGAGAGTCTTCTACAGGTGCAACCCCATTCGGTTGTACGCGGAAGAGCAACACTCGGTGATATCTCGTGAAGACGCCATCAAGTCGGGTCGGGTAATATAAGATTCAATTTGGTAATTTTTTTTATCCTTGATCTTTAATTTATATTTTTAAAAAACATTAAATATGTTAGAGTAAAAAATTATTTTAGGGCCAAATAACACGTTTACAATTTCTTGAAAAGAAAACTTCTACTCGCACATGAACTAGAAAAAATAAATAAATATTTAGACTCTAACAAAATTTTAAAATTAAATTTCCGACAAAAAGTTAGTTATTATAGTCTCGTATTGACTATTAAAAAAATAAGAAAATAAAATAATACAAAATCAGTCAATCTAACATGTATTTATCCTTAAGTTTGAATTGGCTATTTTTTTTTCTTTTATAATTAAGGTTGAATTGTGGAAATTCTTTGTGATCTTGTCGTATTTTTGGGACGGACAACTTTTGTTATGTTAGATTCTAAAGAGTGATCATATGTTTTTATGCATGTTGGAAGAGTTTGTTCTATCAAAGACTGAGAAGTCTCGTTTTCTTCTCCGGATAGGAAACGTAAGGAGGTTGCTCGTGTCTTGTATGCTCTCTCATGAAATTAACAAATTTACAAATTAACGTATATAAAATAAACATAACAAAAAAATGTGTTGTTAAAAAGTAGTTAATATATAAACTAATTATGTTTGGGTTACTTATCTTTTATTATGTTATAGCGAGACTAAGTTTATATATATAGTAGTATTTTTTCTATCTTCTCTTTTATAATACTTTATCATGAGTTTACTTGATCATGACTTCCTCAAATTTAGATAATGAAGATTTTTTAAAGTTGTTCCTTTAATCTAAAGAATATTATATTATAATTTTATTATATCTGAAATATTATAAAATTTGGAATGTTATACATTATATTCAATAGTCTCTCAACATATTTTTCTAGTGACTGTGATCAACATGTGCATTGTGCATTTCTATTTGATGACATGTGTCATAAGTTACTTTAATCATTCAATGCATGTCAAGCTTATATCGTATCCTACTTTCTACCATAGAAGAGTGTAGTTTGATGAGTGAAATGATATGTTATTACAAATTTATAGTACTCAAAATAGTTCACTTTAAATAAATGAATGTATATATTTCATTTTGTGTTAATTGATTATGAGGGTGAGATGTCTATATTGTGTAGGTTCTCAAATGATGTTACACTTAAATCACATGAAGAAGATTATTGGAAATGAACTATTGTGCACTCAGGGTTGATAAGTTACAAATGTTTTTTTTTTGTATCATATCTGCTACCTTTTGGATAAACTTACCAATATATTTTTCTAACAAGTGATGAAGATGTGTAGAACATAATTCCCTAGCACTCTCACCTTTCTCGATACAATACAATATTATGTCACTTTTTATAAATTTGATAAAGGTCAAACAGACAGACATGGACTATAGAGTATCTTATAATAATAATGGAGGAGTAACTTATTGATAATTAGTTAAAATTGTTGTTGTAGTTATTATATTTGTAGCATATGTTATTTCAATATTGGATCTCATGACTGTTTTTTACATTTACAATATTAATGTAAAAGTTCTCATCTTTGTAATGAAGAAAATTTTACAAGTTGATCTTATTTGTCATGTGTTTGTTTTAAACTTCAATTTCTTCCAAATTAAATGTTAAAAGTTTTAATTTCAAATATAATTTTTATTTTTTCACAATTCTATATGTAAAAAACACTATTACAGGTGACATAAACTATTAATTTTATCCTACTTAACCAAACTTTATCCATTCATTTTTCAACTCCAAATTTTAATCAAATTATATTTTCTAATTTTTAACATTTCCTAAATAACATTTTGTATTTATAAACAAAGACCTACTCATATTATTATTTTAAATTTCAAATAAACCTACATAATTACTTGTTTATTATATTTCTTTAAATTAATATATTACATACACTTATTTTTTAAAATTAATATATTTTTTTAAAACTCAATCAATTCAATTATATTACATACATTCCATTACAGTCTTCTAATTCTTTACTCTAATTCTTTACAAATTTTGCTTATTTATATTTATTTAAAATATATCTACTTTTAAAAATTTATTTATATTTTTGTACATTGCTAAATAATTAAATCCTACACACTCATGAAATATAATTAATCATTTATTATTATTTTTAAAATTATTTTTAATGTTTCCTCCAAATAATTCTTTTTAATTAATTATTCTTATATTTTTTCCCCAAAACTTTACCATTAATATATTTTATTTAATAAATTAAAATGAAAAAGAAACAACTGAATTCGAATTCTCTAATTTTCTAAGGCACCTAAGGTAATCTAAGATGAGAATTTGACTCCCCTGACATTTAGGCTTTGTTTGGTTGGAGGAGTGAATTTGAGGGAATGGATTTGAAGGAATTTGAGTTAAGGTTGTTTGAATTAATGAATAGATGATAAAATCTGAAAGAATTTGAAGGAAATCTTTGTGAAAGTTTGAGAATGATTCGATAGATGTTATAGATTTTTTTTATTTTATTTTTTAATTGATATATTTGTGAAAATTACTAATTGATCCTAGTGGAAAATGATGTTTCATAATTTTTAACTCACTTATAATGAAAAAGGGTGTTTCACCAAATTGATTCAACCAACCACAGTGTTAAAGTGTGTTTGGATTAAGAAGTGAATTTGAGATAAAAGTGTGTGTAAAAGTTGAATTGTTTATATTAGAAAAAAGATAATAAGAGTTGAAAATAAAATTTGTGAAAATTTATGAATAATGTGATAAATATACTAATTATTTTAATATTTTTTAATATATAATATTTCAAAATAAAAAATTTATTTTTTATAATTAAAAATAAATTATAATTAATTCATTTAATATAATTAATAATATTTAAAAATATATAAAAAATTAAATTACATAATTATTTTTAATTATTTATTATTTTAAACTAGATTATAAATATCTTTTACATTTTATTTATAATGAATTTAATATTTTTATTTAATTGTAAAAGGTGACTTTCCCTTCAAATCTTGGCTTGAGGGAAGGGAAAGTTTGAAAAAAAAAAAAATTCTTGTTTTTCGCGTTTTGTTACTTGGTTTTTTTTAAATTTCGGCTTCTTTCTTTCTTGGGTAAATTTCCATAGCTGGAAACAAACAGACCGTTAAGAAGAAAAAAAAAACATGATGTGTAGAAAAATTCTAAAATTTGAAGATCGCAGCACATGTACGAAAAGAAATCGACCATGCCTCCTATTCCTCCCTATCTGATCAGGAGTGTTAGATTGTGACAAGGCGTAGATAGCTACATTCTAGTAAGAGGTACGTATACACAGGTTAATTTTTCTAACTCAGGGTACCATGATTCCTTTGCAGTCACTCACTTGGCATAGCTTCATCATACAATATGAATAGCCAAATAGCCAGTAAAGGAAAATTCATAGATAGACCCTGGACTGCAAAGCGTGGCTGTTCAACGGTAGTACAACGACAACTGAGTAATGGATCATCATTGTGACTGTATAAAAAGGTCAGGTAAATAATAAAAAATACCTTCAACTTGAATAAATGTTGAGGGTCTCCTCAGCAGTAGTCTTAAATTTAGTAACAGGCTTTCCTTGATATAGATTTATTTTTGAAGCCCGTCTCTTAAAAGCAACACCGTCAGCTAGTGACACGCACCACCTCGAGATTCAAAATCGATGGTATTGCACGATACGGACATCATTTATCTCAATTCTGACATCTTTGCTATGCTTTCATCGGGGAAGGGGCGACGCTTTAAAGTTGTCCAATCGTAATGAGAGGACCAAAACTGACAAAACTATAGAACATAACATAATTTCTCCAAAATTTATATCATTACATAAAAAAAAAAAAAAATTCATCAATACACCTTTGATCTCAATATTATGAAATCAGTAACAACGGTGTTTATTGATAAGTATGAAACTACAACAGTTCATGTATTTAGCGAGAAGGATAATATCCTGTCAGACACCCCGGAACATCAGGCACCAACCCTATCACGCGGAATTAGGCGCAATTCTGAACCATGTTTAAGGAAGACGTTGCCTGAAGACACGAATATATAAGCAAGTCAATGAAAGATAGCATCTACCATAAACCTATACATAATATAATTTTATTCAATGTTTTGTTATAGGTGTAACTTTTCTATAAGAACCAATGATTACAACTACAAAAAAAATGTGAGTTAAGAAATCTCAACATATCCATTTAATGTATATAACTAAATTTAATCATAATAATACCATCACCAGAGTGATTGCAGAAAGTACTTTATTTTTAAATGACTTTTACTTGAAGATAAATTGACAGTGACAAAAACTACTTTGTAACTAAAAGTAATTCCTCTACTTTTTCAACTTTCGCTTTTTAAATAAGTTTATCCAAATATGTTAAAAGATTGTGTAGTAACTTCTTAAGGAGAAAATTGTAGCGATCAAACTTTGCGGGAAAATATAAGATTCTTCAAAAACAATGGAAAGTTAGGCAGATGATAAAGCATTGCTTACCTGCGCTCTGCTGGGGATTTATGCCGACACCATCTGCATGCATTCAAAGTAAGGAATAAGAGTGGCAAATTTAAGATGAATATTACTAAAACAAGACAGGCTATCAAAGTGAAAGGTTTAGCCAATAATATAACATAAACAAAAATACTCTTAATTTCGTGGTTCTTCATTCGTTTGATTAATACAATAAGTTAGTTAAAAAAATACTCCTTAATGAACTGTATTACACTTTTAGTAATGCAACAACAAAGGCCAAAAAAGTCACAACATATGATGGGCTCACCAAGTCAATTCAAATAACTAATTTGTCAACAAGTCCAATTAAACCTCAATCCATTGAATTTTTTACTTTTGGGAGGGGAAAGATCTCATTTGCACTGCAATTGAAGATCTAAGAGGACAAAACCGCAGAGTTGATAGAAGATACAAAGATCAGATATCTTGTCAACATGTTGCCACTGTGGTAGAGAATATAACAAAACCTAAGGACTACAAAATTCGATCAATTCGAATTCAAAATAAACAGCAAAAAGTAAAATAAAGGGGTGAGTAATTAAATTCTAACACCAAAAGTTAAAATATTACATAGATTACAAATTACCCAGTAATATCACAAATTTCAAAGGGTCTGTTAGCTAAAAAAAGCCCTAAATAACTTTAATAAGTCAGAAAAGAATGGGAAACAACTTCAAATATGTGCCAAACTATAAGCCATACACTACTTAGCCTGCGAAGGAGACAACCCTCAAGAGTGAAGAAAACAAGGTATGAAATGAGGCAAATATTTTGGAGCTGAGATGTAGAGAGTTTTCATTAATCATAATCATAGCATTTTCAGCTACATTCCAAAGGCGATCTCATTCAGTAAATACATAATTGTCTTCAAAAGTGTCAACCTATGCTGATTTAGTATCTAAAATTTTGCGTGTATGCAATAATTTATTTCTCAACTTAAAAGACAAATGAGTCTTCTTTCATGAAGTGGACCGAGTTTGAGGATAAAATTTGTCATAAAATAAACAGAATCGGGGATTACATTATTATTATATAATAAATTTTCAAGGATCAAATCAACACGAATTGCCATTTTCCAGATCAAAATTGTAGAAGTACTTACGATGAAAGTTGGCCCCAAATCTATAAATTTCATAACAAATCAGTTCTTCCTTCATGCAGTCGACCAAATTACAGGACTATATTTGCCATGACAGATTGGGGAACAAAGTTAATACACACAAATTTTCAAGGGCTAAATGAACATGGGTTGCATTATTTAAAGACAAAATTGTGTATTGACTCGTATAAAATTGTTCTCTCTCCTTTACTTTGATTCATATATATATTTTTTTTAAAACAAATCAACTGAAAAAAAATAAGAAAATAAAGTACATAGAATGTGACACAAACACTTACAAAATAATAACCAAAATAAAAGTACTTTCTTAATCCAAAAACAGGTGCAAGTGTGGCAAAGTTTTATAATTCCCCAAAGGCTGAAAAAGCTATAAGGAAGTAAAAGCAATTAGCGACAGGCATCTACCATGTATTCAATATTTCACACCCACACAATCAAAACACAATTTTCGATTTGCATGAAACCCTAAATATCCTAAAACTCGAAACATCGATATCACTGACTAATCCAAAAAAAAAAAAATCGATCTGACTCAAGATAATTAATTACCGTTGGTGATGATAGCGCTGGTCTGGGGCGGGACTTTGAATTCTTCCGCGGCGAATTTGAGAACTGCAGTAAAAGGTGCAGCCTCTGGAACGCTAAACCTGAAAGAAACAAAGAAAATCGAGATTAGGGAAAAAATAAATTTGGGGAAAATGTTGAGAATTGAGAATTGAATGAGACATTTAGAAATATACACTTTGAAGGGTAGCTTTGGATCGGAGGTCAGTGTGACTTTGAAGGAAACCTTTCCACCACCGGCCATTTTCCCACTTCCGACGATCTGCTAAATTCCCCTTTACGAACAACACCCTCCTGCACCCTTTTGATATTCTTCAGCGTAGTTCTCACGCCCTTGTCGTTTCGTTTAAAACGACTACTAAGGGTGAACGGTAACAGGAACCATATTCTTAAAAAACCTTTTTTTTTTTTTTTTTTCAGTTTTTTATACAATTATTACATTTTCAATTACTCCCATTTGAGAATTCCATTTGAGAATAATTTTTGATAGATATCGTATAATTTTTTAAATTTGTAGGGAAAATATATATTTTTTTCATTTTTTTATGAATATTTTAGAAAATAAATTTAAATTTAAATTTACATGAGTAATTTTATTTTCAATAAAGATACCTTGCAAATGTAGTTAGCTTTTGCTTTTCTTTTATAATCAAATCGTGTAGGAATTTCTTTTTTATTTCTTAAATTATCAAGTTTTGTAATAATTAATTCTTAGTTCAATATTTACATATTTAAAATATTTTTCCATTCATAGAACATAAATATTAGCAATCGAATAAATATTAAGAATGCCAATACTTTCTATGATATGAAAATTTTTATAAGTAATTATAAATGTACTTTTCAACATAACATTTAAAATCATTTTCCAACTTTATACAGTGATTATAATTTACTTTTCAATATAACATTTAAAATCATTTTCCAACTTTGTACGGTGATTATAATGTACTTTTCAATTATATGTTTTTCTATTAATATACGCATTCCACGAAATATTTAAAAATAATAATTATAATATATAGATATTTATAAAAAAATAAAATTAAAGAAATTAATTAATTTATATATTCTTTTATTAATACAACGTGTATTTGTATATTTAAAAAAATATAATCGGTAGAAAAATATTTCAGTAGCAATTTGAAAATACCTATTCATTTGCCATTACGTATATTATTAATTTTGATAAAAAAAAAAGTAGTTTATTAAGTAAAATTTAATAAAAAATATTTTAATAAAATAATTAATTGGAATGATAATTTGATTTACGAGTCATAAAATTGAGGAAAATGTATAGTTATGAAAAAAGTACATATACAAATTATATTACTCTCGAAAACAAAGATACAAAATTGTTATACTGTTATGGACTAAGTTAAGGGCCCAAACCCAATTAGCTAGGTCGCAAATTGGTAAGTTCTGATAATTTTACTACACACACCTGTTTATAACTACATCTTGCCAAAGTCACAAACACTACCTCTCATTGGATCAAGTGCATCTATAAAAATACGTTATATTTTTATTAGGAAATAACCTTTGTTTAGATAGGAAAAGAAAATGAAAAGTGAATAAATATAGAATAAACAAATTAGGAAAATGTGAGTAAAAATATGCACTGTTCAAATTGACGGAATTAAGAAATATTTTTCATTTATTTAGGTAGATTGAAGAGTGAAGAAAAATAACTTGGGCAAAAACACAGGGAAAAAGGTTTTACGTAAGTGGTTTAAATTTTGACGTCTAAAGGAGAGAGATCTACAGTGAAAAATGTCAGGTGTACAACAAATTATACATTAATGAAGAAAAAAAAGATAAAAAAGAGAAAATATTTAATTAGTAAATAAAATAACATTGTTATGTAAATTATTGGACAAATAATAACACAAATAATCTATTATTAAGTAGATCCACAAAAATATGATCCTCTTTCAGTTTATTTCGTGTCTAACTAAACATTAGAATTTATTTTCTTTCTTTTCTTTTCTTTTCTTTTTTTTTCTTTTTTCGTCACTCTTCCTTTCTCCTATTTCATCCTAATTAGTATCAGAGTTGATCCAACGTATTTAGGTCTAAAATGAATTAGATGATGAATCATTAATTCTAAATTAAAATATTATTGATCATAAAGTTAATTTATTTAGTTTTTTTAAATTTTACTTATCTTGATTAATATTTTACTATGAATGTAAATTTTGAAACAAATTTCGCTAGAATAGTTACTAGAAATGTTAATATTATAATTTACTTTACTTTTCTGTTTTTAGTAATATGGTGCAAACTTTACAAAGTGAAAAAAATACAAATAAATTATGATAAGTGAATAAAAAAAGGGAATGGAGAATGATGTTTATTAACTGAGGAAACCAATATTCCATAGGAAAAGAGAAATTCATAATCGAACTAAATATTTTTTTGTCGAAAAACATAGTCATATTATTAATAGAATAATATTGTTTATCAGGAAGTTAACTTATTTTAGTTTCTTTTATTAAACGTAGTTGTTGGATAATTTAGATGTTCATTTTTTTTATTTGTGTGTTTGTATGTAATTATTGATATCTAGATACACTTATATATATCTATTGAGCATCAAAATAACTAGTGTGTTGTCTTCTCTCTTCAATTCTCTATTTCAACATGGTATAAGAGAGACATTGCTTGTTTGTTCCTTCTTCTATTATTGTATCCCTATTTTTCTTACCTTCAAATTATATCTCTTCATCTTCATGACTAACACTCTTCAGGTTCATTCTGGTGTCTCAGACCCAATCCTTTTTAGGTGACAATTATAAAGACAAATTTTTTTTTTCAGAGATTAAATCTTAAACACCCAATTCAATAAATTAAGATATAAATATTTATTTTTACTAAAATATAATTTTTTTATAACATTGAAATAGTTTTTAAGAAAATTTTGATACAATAATTACTCTATACCATATTTATAAGAGGCACTCACCAAAATAATGATTGATAATCGATACCAATAAACGCATTCATATAAAAGATTATCCTATCATCTCTATCTAAAACTTTAAGGTTATGAATTTATAAACCTTTTTCTTAGTAAATTTAACTTGTTTGATGTGTACATTCATCTGAATGGTATTTTATACTTTGTTAAATTATAGATTAGAGAAATATTTTCATTCTCCGTTAAATTATAGATTAAACAAACTTGGTTTGAAGATTTTGATCAAATAAAAAACTGTGCACAATATCTTTCAACAAATCTTGTGTTGAATTCTATTGGCGAATTAGCGATGGGAATCGGAACGCTCTTTTCCCGTACACGCACTTCTTCTCTTTGGATCTGACAACAACGTTGCATGCTGTACTCACTCATGTCCATGTCTTAACGCACAAAATGTTCTTATTAAGTTGATGCTTAACACCGAGAATTAACGAATCCATGCAACAATTTTCAGATCTCAATGCTCAGCATCAAGTTAATTATTTCATGTTTAACAACGATTTCACAGTAATTAATGTTATGATTCAGCAGCTAGTGGCACCAGGCACGGCTTTTTTTCCCGCGTCCTATGAAGAGAAAGGAAAATGAAAATGTGATTGATGATGATAACATAGAATTTAGAAAAGGAGAAAAGTTGTAGAGAAAGGAGCGAAGTCAAAGAGGGGTTTTGAAGCTTTTGGTTTTGTTTAATGGTCCCTCATGGTGCAGTGGATGTAATCCGAGTCAGAAATGAAGAAAGAGTGCAGTGACCTTCTCTTGCCATGCCTCTCCTCATGCAAGGTGGGGTTAAGAACCTAACTATTTTCTCCCTTTAAAGTAACCATTAGGCTATCATTCCATCACCATCACCATCACCATCAAAATCAAGTTTCACTCACTGCAAATCTTTTATCATTGCTTCATTTTATATAATCTTAAATAAAGATCATTCTTTTAACTTTATTCCTTACCATCAAGAGTATCAAAGGAAGTGTGACTCATATGGTTTTCATGATCAAAGGCAAACTGGCAACCATTTGCTCATAAAATTCAATCATTGCCCATGTAGGCTGGGAACTTACTGTGACTACATTATAAGCCACTAAAGCTTTTGCTCACTAGTTTATTCTGAACTCATCACTTTCTTATTTTTCAGTTTATTAGGCAGTTTTATTTTCATAACCTCTATAACTTTTCCTACCTTGGAAAGATCACTAGCAAAAGCCTTGACATAAATCATTGCGTAAATTAAAGCTAATTAACCCACTTCGAAAAATTATGTACGTTTTGAACTTTTAACAAGAGAAGAAAAGAAAAAAGGTCTCAGTTTTTAGTTCATCCAATAATAATCCAACAGTTCTCTGGTACTGGGCCTAATGGGTTGGTAGGTGTTGGGCCATCCTGGAAACTATACATTAATCAAATCTGATATAACTCCCATCTCAAGATACTTTCCTCCTTTCGTTTTCTTTTTTTGCACCACTACTTTTTGACTAGAAGATAAGGATGTCATACCTAAGACCTCAAAATTAAAAGTATATATATATATCCTTGCTCATTAATGCAGTAAACCTGTCAAAATATTCATTCAGAACTATAATTTCATGAATTATTTGACAATATCATTGTTAACTAATGTTGAAGTACTCAACATTAACAAAGTGTATATATAGTGGAAAATTTTCACTAGGAAGATATATATGGCTCTTGGAGTGGCCCAAATCTGCATAACATTTATAAAATCTATGATAGCTCATAACTAACGAAAAAAAGTGAAAATGAAAAGGAGAGCTGGGGTTGTGATAGAATTTTCTTTTAGTAAAGCCAGTTGGAACACGTGTGGTACTAATCATGATTAGCACTAAGCCCCTCTACAGAGCAATGATTCACTCCATCTTAGTCTCCCCCACATAGACATCTTCAACATTCACACACTAGGAACTTTTCTAATCTCCTTCTGCATCTTTTTATTGCTTTTATCTCTACACTCATAATCAATCAATGTGCATGGGCTAGCTGATCTCTGAGATTAAAGAAAAGAATAGGGCAATGGTGGGCCAGCCGCTCGTGCACTGCAGCTAGCCGTGGCTCATCAGAACCCACAAAACTGATGATGAAGTTGAACCTTCATAAAGGCAATTGGTGAGAGAGAATTATTAAGGAAAAAGGCTGATTACATGTGAACTAAGCAAGGTCCCCACCAAGCCCATTCACATTTAGTACCTTGCTGACAAAAAAGTTTATATAAGGAAAGGGAAGCTACACAAGAATGTGAAAGGGTGAATTACAACAAGCACTTCTCCCCTATCTATCTTTGCTCACTTAGTCTGTTGTCTTCCCCACAACACTTGAAGGGAGATAACAATGGCTTCTGAGAAGGTTGAGACTGTTGTTGCAGGGAACTACCTAGAAATGGAGGCGGAAGAGGAAGGTTCTAAGTCTACAACTAGCAAACTATCTAAGCTCTTCTGGCATGGTGGCTCTGTCTACGATGCATGGTTCAGCTGTGCTTCTAATCAGGCACTTGCTCTCAAAATCACCACTAGTGTTTTTCCTATTGAAGCAAAACCTTCTTTTGATGTTGCACGGGTCTCATAATTTTCATGTTTGTTGGAATTCATTTAGGTTGCACAAGTACTACTCACACTACCATATTCCTTTTCACAACTGGGGATGTTATCTGGCATCTTATTTCAGCTTTTCTACGGACTCATGGGAAGCTGGACTGCTTACCTTATAAGTGTCCTTTATGTTGAGTACCGAACCAGAAAGGAGAGAGAAAAAGTTGATTTCAGAAACCATGTTATTCAGGTGATTGCAGTCTCTCTCCCTTTTCATGAATCGATTTAGTGGTTTACTTTAGATTCTTCTAATCTTGAATTCTTTTGACCTTTTCCAGTGGTTTGAAGTGCTAGATGGACTTTTGGGCAAACACTGGAGGAATATTGGTCTATTTTTCAACTGTACTTTCCTTCTGTTTGGATCAGTAATTCAACTAATTGCTTGTGCAAGGTAGGAATAGATCACGGTTTTTGAATATATGATCTTCATATATGTACATTATAAGCTAAAAAGTTACATATACAACAAATGTTTCAGCAACATATACTACGTAAATGACAATCTCGACAAGAGAACTTGGACTTACATCTTTGGCGCATGCTGTGCAACAACGGTGTTCATCCCTTCTTTCCACAATTACAGAATCTGGTCATTCTTAGGCCTCATGATGACCACTTATACTGCATGGTATATGACCGTAGCTTCCCTTACCAACGGCCAGGTAAAGGACTCACTCTTTATGAGCCTCATCACCAGCATAAAACAAAATATATAATGAATCCATGTGATATATCATTGGTGTTCTTCGATTAATATTATGTATATACTGTTTCTGAAGGTCGAGGGGGTGACGCACTCAGGGCCAACCAAATTGGTTCTCTACTTCACTGGGGCTACCAACATTCTCTATACTTTCGGTGGACATGCCGTTACAGTGTGAGGACTTGAAAACTAAATAAATTTGTTTTGGTTATAACTCAAGGGTTTCTTCTAGTAAAGAGTACCATGATGCTTGAGAATTAAACCTTGTCCTTGCTTTTATTTTAACTTGTATTGGGATTTAAAAGTGACTATTTCTCTGAAATAAAAATTGTATAACTTCATGGGATATGTGTATATGAATCTGACAAACCTGTATTGATTATATATTGTAGGGAAATTATGCATGCAATGTGGAAGCCACAGAAGTTTAAGATGATATATCTGATCGCAACCCTATATGTGCTGACCCTAACTTTGCCATCAGCAGCTGCAGTTTACTGGGCATTTGGGGATCAGCTTCTTACCCATTCTAATGCCCTCTCATTGCTCCCAAAGACTGGCTTCAGAGACACCGCTGTCATTCTCATGCTCATTCATCAGGTTATACTTATATTATATACTATCCTTACTATTTCATTCCAAACTAAAAAATAATTTATAAGAACTTATTTCAGTAAGTTTTACAGAGAGTAATTATGCCTGATTCATTTACTGTTGTGGTGATCTTTGCAGTTCATAACTTTTGGATTTGCTTGCACTCCTTTATACTTTGTGTGGGAGAAATTCATTGGGGTGCATGAGACCAAGAGTTTGTTCAAGAGGGCGTTGGCTAGACTTCCTGTTGTGATTCCAATATGGTTCCTGGCAATCATATTCCCTTTCTTTGGTCCCATTAACTCAACTGTTGGATCTCTTCTTGTGAGTTTCACTGTTTACATAATTCCTGCCTTGGCTCACATGATGACGTTTGCTTCAGCACCGGCTAGGGAGGTTAGACATGCACTTACTTAGCTAAAAAGTGATCAAATGCTTCTCTTAGTACTTGTTATACATAAAGTAATGGTTTTCTGAAAATTTTTTGTTTGTTAACAGAATGCTGTGGAGAGACCACCATCAAGGTTAGGAGGTTGGGTAGGATTGTACTCCATGAACGTGTTTGTGGTGGTGTGGGTTTTGGTTGTAGGATTTGGGTTGGGAGGATGGGCAAGCATGATTAATTTCATACACCAAATTGACACGTTTGGGCTATTTGCAAAGTGCTATCAGTGTCCCCCTCACAAGGCTTAAGTATAAGTAGCTCTCCTCTAGTTTCTTGTGATACTTTGAGATCATACATGCGTGTAAAGAGATTGGCTTTTAATTTGTACCTTTTTCTTTTATTCCGATTATTCCCCTTTATTTTATTTTATTTTTTTATTGTAAGAAGCCAAGTCTTTTGATTGTGTCAGCTAAAGGTGCGATGGCACATCACGGCCACCCCCTATACGAACTTACAGTTAGAATTTCGTGTGCTGATTAATCATTTCTTGTTGTGCAACTACCTTCCCATATGCTACACTTCATTTGTGTCCCTATCTCTCTCTCCCCTACGTAGCTACATTCAACTAGAACAAATAAATGACTACAAACCAACTTTTCCTCTTTTGGTTTCAAAGGAAAAGATTGATGGCAAAATGTGAAATTTACTTTTTCCTTTTATCACTACAACACTATCGCTCAAGTTTAAACCTATTGGATTCACTTTATACATCACAAGCAATCCAAAAATACATAAACCATACCTATGGCTATCAAAACCTTCTTTTCAACTTAGTGCATGAATTTTGTTAGCAATGAAAAAAGTACACCTAATTTGAGGTTTGTTAAGGATGGAAATGTGGTATAGGAAGATGCACAAGGAGAAGACGTAAATGGGAATTGCATGCATGATGTGATGATTACGGTGTGAATGTATCATCTCATCTCATCCTATAATCTCGGAAGCTTTTGTGAAAGGCTTTGCTTGCAAAATGGAAAAGGTGCTTTCTCTTGGAATTTTGATTGGGTAGCTAGCTAGTGTCGTGAAAGGTGGAAATTTGAGAAAATATTAGGCATCTCTGAATGCAAAATCTTCTAAATAGTACGCTATGGACCACAAACTATTCCGTCATACCTATCAGTATGCATCAATAGTACTGTTCAGGCACTTATCACTTAAACTTTAAATGGGATTTTGCCTAATTTGATGTATCTTCTTTGTGTGCTATGCCAAATGACAAACATAATGACCAAAGAGCTGTTTCTAAGTTTACCAACTAGTTATTGTCTTCTTCTTTTCGGCACTTTACAGGGACACATATATTTAGTGATTACGTGAAGTCATGAAATTTTCTTCGTAGGGATATTTCAGATGGATAACTACAAATTAAAGAAAATAGTTGGAAAATTTTACAGTCATATAAATGTGACAAGTAAGATTTCACACATATTTTGTTGTCATAAAACGCCTGATACTTCCATTTATGCTGTGTTATATGTTGAAGTAAAAAATATATTAATACAAAAGAAAATATTATGTCTCCTCTTATCTTTCTGTCTCCTCTACCTTTTATTTCTCTATTTATTTATTCATTTCTTAGCAGTGAGAATATTAAAATTTTTCGAAAACATCATTTAAAAAAAAATAATTATGCGTTAGCTATAATAAATTAATAATAACTATAATAATAAAATTGCTGTTAATGGTAGATAAGGGTTTAGCACTATACTTGATATTCATGATTTGGATCTGACTTAATTCATACCATATGCAATAATCTTTCTTCTCACTAACTGTTTTACTATATATTGTTAGATACTATTAGGAAAAAAATATAGTTAGTGAAGATTTAATTTTTGACTGCATAGCAACTTAATGTTATGATTTGATTTCTGACTTAATCCTCTTGCAACAGTTAATATTAATAATATTTTTTAATAATAATAGAAATAATTATAACTAACTGTAATTATAAAAAGTATGATAATAATATTTATTATTATTATTATTATTATTATATTACTGCTATGAAAATTTTATTTTTACAATAATAGATTAATTATAAAAATGATAATTAATTGTAAGAAATTATAATAATATTTTTAATATTAATTTTTCAACTATAATTATTATAATTAATATTTTATTCTAAATATTTTAATAAATATTAAGTATAGCTAATAAATATGTTATAATAATAATAAAATTAATATTAACAATAGTGCTATTCTTAAAATAATAAATTTATTATTATTATTATTATTTAACCATTATTATTATTACTATATTATTATTATAATAAAACTGAAGTAATATAAAGAATACGACTTCCGTAATATTATAGCCTATTATCCCAAAAAAGATAATTATAATATTGGTTATACTTATTATTATTATTATTAACATTATTATTACTAGTGTAAAAAATAAGAAATATGTTTAATAATAATATTATTATTATAAAAATAATAATTTTAATATTAATTTTACTTTTATAAGTATTATTGATTAAAGGACAATTGTAAGACAGTAAGAAAAGTTTTTAGAGAAAGAATATTCTATTATTATTTTATTATGTATTATAATTTAACCATATTTATAATTTAACTGGAATTTTTAACATATCTTCTTGTACTGATCAATTTTCTCTGATGAATTAATAATTAACATTTGAAACTTAGGAATAGATATTTATGAGTAATTTAACATAAATTAACCATGGATTACAAATAGTTCCACTAAATTTGATTAAATATGTTTTAAATAATTATAATGTTATTTAGTAAGTAAATTATGTTTAATTCCACTCCACTGAATCAATTTATAAAATAAAATTTATAGCCAACTTATATATTATAATTTAAATATATTTTTAGTTCATATGAGAACTTCATTAATTATAATTATTAAAATAATATATTAATATATTAGTAGAGATCATTATTAATTCGCCTCTTATCCTAAGGAAAAAAAATACATACCATTTTAGCTTTTTATTTCTTCAGTATCCAGTATTATATGTCCATGCATAGTTAAAAAGTTTAATTATAAATAAATATTTGATAGATAAATCATTTCAGTAGATACTTCCTAGAACCGATAGTTAGTTTAATATATAAGTCGATTATGATTGATGGAATAAAATAGCATTAGCTTATTCTTAATTTATTCCCATCCAGTAGCAATTGGTTTTGAAAAAGCCGATTTATAATTAGTGTTTATCAAATTTTGCTTGAGTGTACACATAAATAGAACTGAGATGAGAGGTTAGACAATAGCGTGCCTCGTGTACCAAACCTTTATTTTTTTCCGAAATTCTGTTGAATGATAGGTAAACTAGACTAAATGTAGGTTAAATCTTTTTAATATATATATACTTGAAAGCTTAACTATAAAAATATAATGAATTTGATCCAATAAAGTTTTTCATAAAATTATGCATTATGTTTTTTTTATCCTATATATATTATGTTATTCATGTCTTTTTTTATTTATAAAAGAAATATATTTATTTATTTTTTCTCTTCATATTCATCTTCATCTCTTCCTAACACAATAAAATTTTGTCCATTGTAAAATACGAAAATTAGATTCTCCACCCCTTTCCTTCTTAATAAGTTTAAGTTTGACAACAGAAACCAATAAAATTATTAGTTTTTACAATTCTTAATAAATTTTTTAATTTTTTAATAATACTCCTATCATTTTACATTTTTATTATACGTAACATCATTTTAATTTTCATATAATAATTTATCTCCTATTTTAATAAGATATTATCTGCAAAAGAATTTCAGAGTATTTTGTTACTTCAATATTATGTAAAAGAATTTTTTGATTTTGATCCAGCTTTATTCCAAATTATCCAAGATCATTCCAAATTTAGCTTTACTTGATGTAAACAAAGAACCACATGACAATAATAAAGACATTGAAGACACCGATACTAATATTGGTACGAGTAAGTTTGCTGTTTTATATTTATTTCAAAATTGTCATTTTTAATATATTAAAGTAATTTTTAACTTTTGATTTATTTTATTTATATATATTTTTTGTCATTTTAATGCTAAGTAGGCCTAAACCTCAGTACAAAAACAAATTTAGAAATAAAAGAATCTCAGTAAGTTAATAATGTTTTATTGATTTAAATTTATTTATATTTTATTATTATTTTTTAATTCCAAGTGTTAGTAAATATGAATAAATTTCGCAAGGACATATTTCAAAGTAAAGGAAAGAAACTAAAAATCTTGAACAATGAAAAACGCACAATCATTTATAATGTTCTATTTCAAAAATAGTATGGATGAAAAATTACAAAAAAGAATAACAAATACGGTGACTTCATTATTTCGATACAAATATGGTGACTTCATTATTTCAATACAAAAAATTCTTCATTTACATACACATTATTATATACGGATTTGTATCCGTATATAAATTTAACATTACATATGAAATTTATATATAAATTTATTACATATGGATTTTACATACAGATTCATTATATACGGATTTATTATTTATGGATCCAAATTCGTATGTAATTACCTATAGATTTTACATACATATTTATTACATATGAATTTTATATACAGATCCAAATTTATATGTAATTTATCTACGAATTTTTTCGTAGATAATATTAATAATTAATTTTATCAAAATTATTATTATTATTATTAACATTATTATTATTAACATTATTATTATTTTTAATATTATTACTAATTATTATTATTATTATTATTATTAATTACATTAACATTATTATTAATAAAAATAAATAATATTATTAAAATTGGTATATATATTATTAATATATATATTAA
>Ga0099824_1002651_pt1 | contig 26232 bp, 11 predicted proteins | sample SiratrowhiteBW_FD_76837 | JGI IMG/M metagenome (GOLD analysis project Ga0099824, IMG submission 76837) | Root nodule microbial communities of legume samples collected from California, USA - Siratro white BW | ecosystem: Host-associated > Plants > Roots > Nodule | place: USA: California...
AAAAAATATCTTTTTTTTTTATATATATATATATATATATATATATATATATATATATATATATATATATATATATATAAGAGAATAAATAAATATAACTTAATTATATTATTTTATATATTTAATTAAAGATAATAGTTAGAGTATTAATATCTCTCTTAAATCTAATCTATTTCAGATTTCAAATTTAGTTTTTAAGGTTATATTTCTTAAAAAATTTCCTACAACAAGATTTATTTATTTCTTTTAGATTTTTATAATTTTATATAACTCAAATTGTTAGATATATTAATAATGTTGAAAATTTTATACTAACTAAAAAAAAGGTTTTTTAATAGTTAATGAGTCACTATAAACTTTATCTTATAAAATTCAAAATTTATTTTTATATAATATCAAAATTTATCTTATACAAGATTATTAGAACTATCAGGTTACTAGTTATTAGGCCTGTTATCAAACTAATCTATTTTTATATAATATTAAAATTTATCTTATCAAAATTGTTAGACTTATCGGATCATTCATTATTAAGCCCGTTATCAAACTATCCTCACATATATATAGACAGTTTTTTCTGCACCTCTATATTATCTTCATGTACCTCCATAGCCCATACGAAATGACCATTTTACCCATTTTAAAGAATTTCAAAATCCAAATTACCCTTCATCCCCATTCACAGTCTTCACCTCTGCTTATTCCTCAACCAAGTCTGTATCCTTTTGCAAACCTCCGGCGACTGCATCTCACCGGCTACACCTTCTCTATTGTTGCTGCACGTCAAGACTCGGGCGGATCTGCTTCACCTTCACTGCCCCTCCACCTTGGCTGCACCTCCATTTTCGCTGCACCTCCATTTCATTGTTCTGCAACTCCTCCACCTTCACATAAACAAATAATAAAAAAAAACGTAAGTTTCAATGTTACGGTTTATACAAACCGTATAAGAAAAATTGTTTTACGGTTTCTACAAACCGTAAAATTATTTTTCTTCTGCGGTTTTAATAAACCGTAAAGCGTTGAAACTTACGGTTTGTATAAACCGTAAAGTTCTCTTATATACCTATACTTACACGAATTATATAAGCTGTAAATTTTTATATATTTCAAATTCTGTACATTTTATATAATCCGTAACATTCAAATATCCTCAAATTAAAATTACGACTTCCAGAAACCGTAAGTATATAACTCTTATGACTTCTACGATCCATGAAAAACATAAAAATCAAAAAACAGATATCTCGACAACAACAGTGCTTACTCTTCAGCCACCCACTCCGACCGACAACCGCCCAAAAGGCCTTCATCCCGCCAACCCAACACCATCAAATCTTTCACTACTGTGACTGAACTGTACCTCCACCACTACTGTGACTAAACTGTACCTCCACCGTTGAACAGAACTGTACCTCCTTTTTCAAAACTTTCTTTTCTAACAACAGGGACAATTCAATCAATTACTCATATCTATTTCTAAAATTTTAAAAACTATAGAGGTGTAGGAAAAAGCAGTCATGTATATATAGCTTCATGCATAACTTAGAAATATTTTGACAAAAAAAATATGTCAAAATCTCACATCAATTAAAAAAATACCTAATTTTATAATATTAAATTCAACTTTAAATCTGCTTCTAATAAATAAAAAGATATTATCATACCTTTAATTATATTAAGAACAATAAATAATACATTGATCAAATGCAGTACATAGCTTTGGTTGGCATCTTTACTTCTGAAAATTAGAAAAAAGTAAAGCTGTTTTTCAAATTGGTAAGAATGGCTCAACTTTTCAAAATCTAGTCTGATCAATGCAAAGGATTGTAGTAATGTCTCTTGAGAGAATATAAAAAATAAAAATAGAATCCGATCCCAAGGGAAAAAGAGGAATTTAGTATGAGTATTACATGTAACATACTATCTAACTTGTCACCGCAGAGAGTTCAACTAAATCCTGTTTTGTGAGTGACGACGACTACTTCTTTCGCTTTGACACTTTCCATTGCCTAATTATATATGAAACACCCTCCTTTAACGAAGCCTTCCTTCCTTCCTTTGAATTCCATATCTCCGGTATTGGGTATCTACCACTCGGATTGTACTCATTCATCTCCATCAGAGCTGTAGCCACAGTTCCATACACCTCATCACCAAACTCCTCCTTTAAAGTTTTCAGCTTTTCATCTTCTTCGTCTAAAATTTCCTGCAAAATATATCCAACATATGTTAGATCGTGTTCCATGTTGGAGCATTACAAAAATTATCATGAGTTGGGCTGGAAGTATTACGGTTAAAAGAAATACAATATATACATATAGATAATTTTAAAAAATATAAAAATAATGAAAAATACAACCTATTATGTCTAGAAATTTAAATAAAATAACATCAAATCAAAACACCATAAATTTCAAGTTCAAAACTTCAAATAACAACAAAATAAAATAAATATGATAACAATTTTTGTAGCTTCCCTCTCCTTAAATTTCTTAGACAACTTGTTCTTGCTCTATTCATTTGAAGTGAACATCTATCTTGAATTTCCCTTCTCTTTATGCAACTTTTGTAATGATAAATAAAAGGTAACAAAACTTGTAACAAGATGTCTTACAAATTGCTCTTATTTGTAAATTGTCTCAACAAACTCAGGAACTAAAATGACTAGAAATAAAACCAACAAGACTAACTCCTCTTTAAATTTTCTTCATTATCAAAGAAAGTATTCCAATATCTTCAAACATTAAATCTATACAATGGACAACACAAGGAGTTCTCGGTATTTCTCTCTAACACATTTATTCCTACTTGTTACTCACATGTTGTTAAAGACATATAATGAGAAAAAGCAATGAATGATGACCTTCAGGCCCTCCAAGAGAATTTCACATGGATATTGTCTCATGACCTCCTAATATAAAAACCATAGTTTGTAAATGGGTGTATTTTGTGAAACTTAATTTTGATGGTTCCCTTCATCATTACAAGGCTCAATTAGTTGTCTTAGGTAACAATCAAAAGTATGAGAAATTGATTAAGATAAGACATTTGTTAGATCGAACACTTACCACTAAACCAAAACTTATAGTTAATAGTCAAGACACAACACTCTCTACTTAACACTCCAAACACCATGATTCGATTGAAATTTAACTCACCAAACCTCTATCATAATTCGATTGTAATTTGATGTACCTTGCAACAATCTCTCATTCAGCATTTGCCCTCTTAGGAATTGAACTCTTTGACTGTGAGTTGGTCCACCTAGTCTCCACCATAAAACAATCGAATAAACTTGGAACAATCTCCCTCTCAACAATTATCTTATTGAAAATCAAATTTGTGACTTTAGTTTCAATGTCAATTGTTTGATCGAATCTTTACCACTAGACCAAAAGTTATAACTAATAGTTAAGATGCAATTCTTTTTACTAAAGAGTGTGGCTCTTTAAGTGTCACAATTCGAATATGACCTGACTCACCTAATATCTACTACAAAACAATTGATACAACCTACAACATTTACACTTGTTGCCAAAATGACAACTACTAGAACTATGCTTTCTTTGTCTACCTCAAAAGGATGGTCTCTTCATCAAATGGATGTAAAAAATGTCTTTCTACATGGTGAGCAAACTAAAGATATTTACATGACTCCTCAAGGTCTTTGCGCTTCTCACTGGTGTGTGCAAGCTTAATTGATCCCTATATGATCCGAAACAAGCTCCCCAAGCATAGTTTCACAAGTTTCATTCTACTCTCTACAAGTCCTTCTTTACTTAGAGTCAATATGATTCCTCTTTATTCATCTATCACAATACCTACGAGCATTATTCTTCTACTTCTTTGTGTTCATGATATAATTATCATTGGCATTGGTAAGACATTCATCGAATACCTTGAACAATAAAAACCACATTTCATTTGAAAGACCTAGGTCACTTGCATTATTTTCTTGGCCTTGAAGTTCATTCTACCTCCAAAGGTATATTTCTCCATTAGCATAAATATACCACAAGTTTAATCTCTATGGTTGACCTCCGATAAGCTAATCCAATGGATACCTCTTGAAGTTAATGTCAAATATCACTATGATGAAGGTGATCTTCTCTCAAATCCTTTAATATATCAACAACTTGTGGGTAGTTTTAATTGTTTGACTATTACACAACCTTATATATCATTTGTTGTTCAGTAGGTAATACTTTTATAATTCACTACTTGAAAGAAACCTCTTAAATATTATAATTCACTACATGAAAGAAACCTCTTAAAGCGATTTCTTCTTTTCCATTGAGACAACTCTTAAATTGATTGCTTATAATGATGTCAATGGGACCAGGTGTTCCGATACTCGACTATGGGTTATTGGTTGGTACATGTTTCTTGACTACTCATTTAAGAAGGCAAGCACAAATCACCAAATTATCTACTTAATCAGCATATTGTGTCTTGTTTACTGCTTGTTCTAAAATACTTTGGCTTTGTGGTCTTTTGGCTGAACTTGGATTTCCTCAAGTAGATCCAACGCCTCTTTAGGTTGACAACACAAGTAGTATTCAGATTGTTGCAAATCCAATGTTCCCTGAACGAACCAAGCATATTAAAGTAGATTGTCACTTCTTTCACGAAGATTATGATAGCCATATTATATCAATCTCTGACATCAATACTTAGTTTCAGGTTGTGAATAATCTCACCAAGGCTATTCCTCACCCACGACATAAGTTTCTCGTTTGCAAATTGATGTTCTTTGACCAGACGCATCACTTTGAGGGTGGATGTGAATAAGGAAATATGTCATCACCTTAATTATACTATTTTGTTTTAAAAATAAGCTAGACAAATCATAAATTGATTTGTTCTCTTCAATTGTATTTAACAATATTCCTAAGATAGACTACAAACAAATCAAACAATAGGATACTTGTAATTATAAATAGTGATTATAAGTAAATGCTCCAATCATTATTTACAAAAACGAAAAACAATGAACAAAGGTTAGCAAACCTTTAGTTATAACTATTATGAAATGATGCAATGAATTTTTAAAGTACTACTAGCTAGGCTAATGAGGCAATCAGGTAACTTTCGTAATTAAAATGACCACATAACAGTTCTAGGGATAAAAAAAGATGGCTTCAATTTGAACACGTAATTCTGGAAATCAGTGTACCTTGGCCTTTTCTCCTTCCTTATCTGTTAAAACTTTAAATGGAAACCAGTTTGGATCTCTAAGATAAGCCTCGTACTGTGAGCACAACTCCACTGCTTTCATATCGGCTTCATCTTTAGAAAACTTTCTCCTGGCTGCCCCCACAAAGGGCTTTCCATCAAGCTCCCCCATTCTTCTAACACCAATAGTAGCCCGATTACTATGTGTCTTCCCCAGCCACTGTGAACAAGGAAATTATATTAAATACAGAAAATACAAACAGAAAGACGACCATGGCAATAACAATAAGTAACAGAACAAACTAGCCGAACTATAGAACATATTTGCTACAAGCTTAAGCATCATACCAGTTTTATAGACAATGGATTTGACCTAATCCTACCAATTTTTTTCAAAAATGTTAAACAACGCGGATTTCAATCATATCCATTAGACACCAACAAATACATAGCCATTTGACAAAGGGCCAGTAAGCAACCACATGATTCAAAGAAGACGATACCATTGAAAAACTGCAATTCTGAAGTATTGAGACAAAAGTTAAAGCACGTTAGGTGTAGCATGTGCATTGCAAATACATGGATAGCAGATGAGTTCAAGTTATTGCAGCTAATCACCAATATCATATTCTGAATATGATACAAATTATTAGACTATAATGGTAATGGGCAGACTACTAAACATGAAACAGTATGCTGCGATTAATATTCAACCAGTTGTATGTCAATTAAAAAAATAAAGACAAGTCTTACATTTGTTCACAATTTTACCAGGTAATTTAGACAAATAAAGGCCCTCCCTCCTAGTTAGTAAAATGATTAATTGGAAGAGACCTCTTAATCAAATGACTAAAGTTGAAATAACATCAAACTCATACATTTAAGCTTAGAAAAAGACACATACACGTATTAACTCCTTGCGGGCATCTTGCAACTCGTCATTGGTTTTACGTTCTTTGACAACAAGAGTTTGTTGAAGTTCTTCAAGTCCTTCTAACTCATCTTCCTTTTCTTCAAGTTCCTCTTTAATTGCATCCATTTTTTTTTTCTCCTCGTGGTCACCCTCTCCTATGTGTTTCATTACTTGAAGAGCTCCCTTCAACTGTTGAATGTCCAATTCCAATGTTTGTTTGGCATCAAGTTTTTTTTGTAGTTCAAGAATTTTTTTATGCATTTCCTCCTTTTCTTTCTGCATTTCAAACACAAAAATGACTCTGTAAAAACCTTACTTGGATACATACAAAGGAATTAAATTAATTACTGGTACAAAGATGAACACAAAATCGGTGCCTTGTGTTCTTCTGCCAAATGCAACACTCTCTCATCCGCCTTGTTTTGCTCCATCATTGCCATATCATTCTGAACAAAATAATCACTCTTCAAATTATTTTAAAAAATGCAGCATAATTTGCACTTCACAAAAAAAAATGGCCATATTCATAATTTTAAGCAGCCAAAACGATTACGTTTTTCTTTTCAAGGTAAAGTTTTCTTCTCTCATTATCATTTTGCACTTGACATCTCTGAAGATGCTTCTCACGGTCCTCTAGTATTTTCCTCTGAGCACGCAGATCCAATCTGGCTTTTCCATGGGCCACATAAATTTTCTCCAAATCTTTTCGGGTTTCTTGCTGCATTTTTTTCATTTCTAATTGAACAATGAAACACGGAGATACAAAGAAGGATTAGAAAATTTTCACTTCAAAATAAAACAAAAAGTAGGCTATCTGGAAAGAATAGATATGGTCACAACCAGATTGTTTCACCTTTCAACACAGAAACAAAAAATAAGCTATGAGGAAAAATGCAGAAGCAAAAAATAGGAATATAAACAATTCACTTCAAACTTCAACTTACCACTATTATATGATTCCATCATCGCTTCTTTCTCATTCATAACCCTTTTTAGGGTCACATTAACATCATCATAATTGATGCATACTTGTTCCAACTTCTCATTTTTCACTTTCAAGGTATTAGCTAAATTAGAGACAAGCAGTGAAGCTCTCCTTTCCTCCTCGGCCTGTTTTTCAGAAACAGATTTCAAATCTCCATTCTTCCGAAGGTAATCACCGATTATAGTCTTGGAGAGGTAGTCATCATCACGGGCTACCCATCCATACAGTTTATTCCCTCGGTTTCGTGAAATGAAGTAATCTCTCTTACCACAGTGTTCTGCCTCAAAACTTCTTTCAAAGTTCATTGCATTGGTGAAACCCTTCCAATCTTTAGTGAACTCCACAATCGCAAAGCCTGAATGTCCACACCGGTTCCATAATGGATGAACTCTGGTGGGATGAAATCCTTTCAGAGTAAACATTTCCCTCAGATTGGTACCACTTTCACCAACACGTCTTCCGTCTTTGAATTCAGTGGCAATGTTTCCAACAATACCAGCCCAAGGCCAGACAAATACTTGATCTTTGGGAACATTTTCAGATATATCATTGACAACATTTCTTAATTTATCATCACGCACATTTCCTGATCCATCAAGGACGGCATTCCTTGGCTTATCAAGAGCAACTTTTTCAGATCTATTATTGACACCAAGATGTCTCTCAATGTATATTCGAAGTGCAGAGTGCTTAGCTAACTCTTTTATCCTCATGGTCTGTGAATAAGTTTCAAACCTTCCTGCATGCTTCAAAAGTTCATTTAACGAGTAATCATTATCCCGGCAAAAGGGACACCTATACAATGACTTGGATTCAAGTCTATAGCAACCATCCTTTAAATCTTTATAATACTGCCGTTCATAGTATTCAAAGTCAGACTCCCGGACTCGTCCTGTTTTTTCGGACATCTGCAAATGATAAATTTAATATTAACCCCATGCATAGTGCCCATTAAACTTAAAAAAAACAAATAATAGCTTATTCTGAAAATAAGTCGACCCACACACGCAAGAGATGATTAAAATTAAAATCAACACAATATGTATAAAAAAGGACAAAATTTTGAGTTTGTCTATTTATTCAACAATATATTTCCCATGTTGCAGGTGACCAACTTGCAGAGTACGGATAACACGGATAACGCATGTCACTGTTTTTCTATTTTCTATTCTCACTCATTCTCGAAGCTTAAACTAAAAAAAGCAGAATTTTCCGAGCAAGAAGAAAGCCTAGAATGCAATACCTTGGGCTGGAAGATAAAGCAGCAGTCTTGGCAATGGAGTTGACGAATTCTGACGTGGATCAAACCTGAAGACCAGATGAGAAAATCAAGAGACTATGTTAGAATAGGAATGCAGAAATGGACTATGAAACCCTTAACCCTTTTATGACAAAACAAAATTTTGCTGAGTAGAAAAACAAAAATTTTAATGATCAACAACACTGTAGCGGCGAAAACATTGTTACCGTTAGGCTTGGCCACAAGCGCAGAACATTAGGGTTTGTAGTTGAAAATGAAAGCTACAGAGATTGAGAGAGAGGGAGAAAGGGGTTTTCCAACTGAATTGTTGCAGCAGTGCATGCACACCGATTGGGTAGCGCCTTCTTTTTCAACCAGGCCTCCATTTATTTTCATTTCCAAGAAAAATCGATAATAATTGTTAATTTCTTTTCATTTCCAACAAGAATTGATAAAGAAAAAAAGTGTTGATAATGGTTATTATATAATAAATAATAGGTTTTTTATGATGTGTTATAAATATAGATTATGAATAAATGTAGATAGTGTAGATAAGATTATGTAGTAGTCAGTTAAATAGATCTTGCATTAAAACAAAGTATTTGTTTATTTATATGTGGTTGTAAATAATGATAAGAATTTTAATAATTATTTTGTATTATTGTTATTTATGATGGTTTTTTAAGTATCTATGAGTTGTGCATTTCCAGTATAGAAAAGGAACTCAGCTTTAATTGTGATAACATTAGGTTCTTTTTATTTTGGTAAAATTATGTGAACATTAAATACATCCTCCAATAGAATAATTAAAACTCTCTCTAAATTTTGAGTACATTACACATTTAAAAATCAAAGATACCTGTGACATAAAATATCTGTGTCTTTTCTTTCTTAATCATTATTTTTGAATGATTAAAACTGAAATACACTTCAATTCAAATTTAAAATAAAAATCTGTTTCCTAGCTTGTGAATTAAACATAACATCCATCAACGTTTCAAACGAATAGTTTTAAAAATATTGCTCTTTTCTGTTTTATTTTTTCCATCATTTCTTCTTGGAACCAAAAGTAAGGTAATTATCAAATAAAAATTTTGATAACATTAAGGTGAAATTTTCATAATTTCTTAAAGATCAATTTACTAATAGTAAAGCCATTAAAAAAATATTAAATTTAAACATAACATTCTATTCAGATGTCCCCAATCATTATTATTCTCATTCCATAACTAAATTAAAAACTAATAAACTAAGAAAGTTAGTTTGGAGACGATCAATTAGAGAACAAGATATAAAATAAAGATATAATTTTGCAGACTGAAAAAGACAAAACAATTTATCAATGTGAGGACGAATAATAAAGATGAAGTACCTTCGCAAGCCTAGTTAATCTGCATGTATCACTGAAGTAGAAGATAAAAGAAATATACACAGAGTGTTATTTTCATGTCATTGAAATTATAACAACACAAATATAAAATAAAACAAATTATATTGGTTTGGAAACTTATTAAGATATAAAAAGGATTTAAGAGAATATGAATACAAGGTTTTTAGAATGAAACTAATATTAATTATATGATTTTATCTTTATGATAAAATCAAATTATCATCAATTATGTTTATTTATTTTTATGATATTATTATATTATAATTATTTGATTTCATTTTCTTTATTTAGTTATACCTAGAGTAAGGATACAGTACTTGTATATATTCAATTTTTTATTTTTGATCAAACATAGAAAAACAGAGAGAATATTTTCATTCTTATATCCTATGTTCATTTTTGTTCATCTTTTTATTTTTCATAATGAAATATCAATTATCAAAACAATGAGTAAAATCATTTATAGTAAAAGATTATCTATGGCATTAAAAAGAGCATTATAATAAAAAGAAAGAGAAAAACACATCATCAGTGATGGAAAAAGAAAAGAGAAAGATGTATTAAAGGTAAATTTTATTCACTTCTTAACACTGAATTTGTTTATAGGTAATCACTATTCAAGTACATAAAAAATAATGAGAGTACACATTTGGTTCAAGTCATATTTGAAACAATGTAAAAACTAATTTACGAGTGCACTCATGAGACTTCCTCATTGGTGTGAGAAAAATTACCTAAGTACTTATCTTTTATTTTTCACTATGCATGGTAGAGGTTTCAGCCCATGCTGAAATTCTTGCACTGCAAGCACATGGTTCCAGATTCGTTTGTTGAACATGATAGCTCAAGGCATTGCATAAGGCATTAAAAACTCATGCATCATGATGATCAACAAGTGTAAGATATTTCAGTAGAGTCCTGATCGATCATGTTGGATGCATAATCGATGTCAGATAATCGTAAACACATGATGGATAATGTGTTTAACCATGGCCGACTCCGACTTTGTAGCCAAATATAATCGATTATACATATATAACTTATTATAAAACTCTTTATTCATTTTGAGCACATAACGTCTTGATTTAATTTATGTAATATAATATAATATAAAATTTTCATTTCATGCTTGGTTTAACAAAGTACATACTTTTATATTATTTTTATATTTAACTTAATTTATTTTACACGTAAATAATCTTTAGTATTTTTATAAAGACAGATTATACATTATGTATATATGCTCATATTTTAAGTCTTTACGATAGTAATTAAGAATAACGTTCCTACACGATAATATATTCATGATGTGGGTAATCAAAATGTAATAGCAATATCATTCAATATATATAAAAGTGCAAGACAAATGTCACGTCACTCATTTTTGTAGTCGTATTCTTATGCATGTAGATTGTGATTTGATTTTAGAAGTAGAATGTTAAGTAGTTCATTATAATTTTTTCAATAAAAATTTTTAAAATATATTAAATACATTCAATATAAATGGTGCATGAGAATAAGAAATCTTAAAATATATTAAATACATTCAACATAAATGGTGCATGGGAATAATCCTAGGATTACTAAGTCAAATCTCCAAATGATCTTAATGAAAAACATCTTAAATTTGAAATGAACATTTCGGTCTTGGACTACATAAATCATTTGTTTCTCAATATAAGATAACATATTAAACCAAATATAGAATGACATTCAAAGACTGCAATAAAGTACAAGACCTCTAATTAGATTTGAATATCATCTTTCAAGATCTTCGTCATGATCTAGAAATATGTATATCAATACATTGATACGGCTGAAAACCACATTAAAAAACTTGTGAATAACATAACATTATTTATCTCAGTTTTAATTTGTTATGATATAAAAAACTTGTGAATAACATAACATTATTTATCTCAGTTTTAATTTGTTATGATATAATGTATTTGTTTTCCAATAATTCAATAAACAAATCTTAATTTCATGCATAATTTATCACTGTATAATTGTATTTAAATTTTATTATTTCATTTATAAATCAAATTTAGAGTCACAACTTTTTTAAATTGATTATATCTGTATTAATAATATAATTTCATCATCATTTCCAACTCTCTCTCTCTATATTTATATATTTAAATATTTAATTTCAATATTATAATACATGTTTTTAAATTATTTTCCCCGATTATTCCAAAATAATTATTCCAACATAATTATTCACTATTCAAATGGTATTTAAACATATTATTTTAAAAAAAGTATCCAAAGACATATTAACAATTATTAATATAATAATTTTTCAGTTACAATTTTTACAATATTGGAAAAATATTAAATTAATGATATTAGTTATGATATTCTCACAAATATTATGACTAGATGACTTTGTTATATCATAAATAATATGTCAATAATTCAAAACCCTCATTGGAATAATAAGGGGTGGAAAAATAAAATTTAATAATAATGTAAAATATAAAATATGATTAAAACATAGATTATTAAAAGGACTCTCAATAATAAATATGATTATTAACACACAGTGTTAAAAGAGAATCAATTTCGATGATTCGTTTTTTAAACTTTTTTTATTTATTTTCATGAATAGAAATAATATTTCAACTTTAAATTGGCTAAAATATTATTATTATTAAGGTAATATCTATTTGAGTTAAACGATTTTATCGTAATTTTGTCTTTAAAATATATATTATTTATAAGAAATATATATATATATATATATATATATATATATATATCTTTAACTTCGATTTATAAGTGATATAAAACATCTAGCATATTAAAATTTATAAAAATAAAGGGTGAAAAAAAAAGAGATAATTAATAATGTTATATTAAAATCTTTTAGCTTTTATAAGTGGTTATCACGTTCAGATTAAAAAGAAGAATAATAATAAAGAAACATATTATTAAAAAATATATCATAATTTTTTTTAATATTTTACTGGACATTACAAATTCTTATTATGGAATTTAATGTAAAATCTATATTTATTATTATTTTATGAAAGAGTAAAAATAATTTGATATAACTGTTTTACCACTTAATTAAGTTTTAACTCCTTATAAGATTGAATATTATTAAAAACATTATTTTTATTAAGTATTTAAAATAATTTTTATTTTCATCTAAGTAGCATGTCATTTGATTTTAGATAAATGATATATTATTTTTGTTTTTCTATTTCAAACTCATTGATTAACTCACAATTTCATTGTCTAGATCTTTTTAACTTTATAACTTATTCATTAATTTATCCTTATAGAAAGAACGGACAAGTTAGAGCAAATTGAGATAAAATGAATGAATTAATCTATAAATTGAAGACGAGAAGATAAAAATACCAATCGCATTGTCTTATTGATGATAAAAATCAAACAATAGATTACTTAGACTAAAATAAAAAGAATTTGAGTACTTAATAGAATAAATTATTTTAATAATCAAATTCTTTTAATAAGGATTAAAAGTACTCAAATTTATGAGATATATAAAACTTAATATTTTTATTATTTATTTATCTTTTTTCTCAAAAATAAGAACTCCTTTACATTTTCATTAGCCTGCACATGCTTATTTCATGAAACTAACATGCTTGGTCGAATTCAAAGTTTTTTTTTTTTTAGTTTTTACAAGCTGAATTCTTAATTTTTATAAACAAATTGCAAGAACAAAAATCTTTTTTTTAGGATTTTCTGAATGCACATATACAAAGATAAGTAATATATAATCAAGAGATTTGAATCTTGATCAGTTTGGGGCCTTGAATTAACTCATATATATAATTTGGTATCACTTTCAACTTTAAACCTTAAAACATTGTGTTTTTAAAAATATTTTTCTTTATATATTAATTCATCTCACTCATTTCTTTTTAGTCTGACTTCTTAATTACATTCTTCACAATTTTTCTCTCAAGTGTAAGTTCTCCACACATTTCAAACTCTACCTCAATCCAAGTGTTCATCCACGAGTCTTTATTCACACAACATTTCTTATAAATAATGCTAATTGTTGATTCTTAATTAAGTGGACATAAAAAAAAGTTAATATGTAACTAAAAAATAAAAAGTAATAAATCTCGAACCATAATCCAACTCATATATAAAAAATTTCATATATATAAAAGATTTCATATATATAAAAGATTTCATATCAACTTAAAACTTTAAGACTTTAGGTTTGTATCTACTTCTCTTTATATATTGATTCATATATACTATAAACATGATATTTTTGACTTCACACTTAAATTCCTCGTATTTAAAGAAAAATATGATAAACAAATTAGTGAAATAAGAAAAAATAAAAAAAAAGCTATATAAAAAAATGTTATAAAACTTATAAAAGAAGATAGAAATATAGAATGAAGATAATAATAAAAAATAATAATGATAAAAAAGTTGTGGTAAAAAGGAGAAAAACATTTCTTAATTATTATTTTATTATTTTTTCAACAAGTGTTGAGAATAGGGTGTAGAACAATTAAAATAAAGTTTTACAACGGAAACCTAAAAATATAATAAAATTACATCTAAAATATCTATGTTAACTTGGTGTTCAGAAGTGTGAGCAATATATATATTTCCTCGTTTCATTTTATTAAAATTATCCTTTGTCTTGTCTATGGATTGAAAAATTTAATTTGGCGAAGATAACTATAAAAAAGTGATTAAATTATAAAAAGTATACATCTACCTGATATGATAAAAGTATATAAACATTTGATGAATATAAATAACATATGCAAATGTATAGAAAATAAATGAAAAATTATGCCTTAAATTATATGTACCACCAAGACAATTATCAAACAACAAATAAATGGCAGTAGATTGAATTTAAATGTACAACTAATCAAATCAATTAACAAAACTTAATAAAGAATTATCAATGTTATGCATAATATTCATTTTGTACTTCTATTTAAATCTGCTTTCAAAAGTAAAAAAGTCTAATTGAATTAGTTAGATAATATAAGAATAGTTAAATAATGTAAGTAAATTATTTCAAACTCTTGATATAAGTCCTTAATTAATTTTCATAGAACTTCTGTGAAGACAGAACTTAGTTTAATTCTATTACAAACAACCATGTAAAAAAACAAAATTGAGAGATAAGTTTTGTAGTGAGTAAATAAATGTGTGTCTGATCCCAAAATGCTAATAATAGAACAAAAAAAGTCAACAGTTTGATTCAGGGTAAGCATGGCCACTTGAGCAGCTAATAATAATGGTGACAAAAAATACAGTTTTGACATGAATATCTTTCTTTTTATGACAAGGACTCCTGAAACATTTCTTCACATAAAGCGACCTTTAACTGCTTCATCTTCATGCTCTCTGATCATGCTTCTTCAAATTAATTCCGCTATTAAATATAATAGGTGAAAGTCATGAATTATTCAACAGATCTGAATTCATTTTAATGAGAAAATAATTGAGTCAATGTTTATACTCAGATGATATATATGAAGTTAAGATGTACAATTCCTTTGGGATCAATGGGGTTTACTATTATTTCAAATGATATCACTTTCAATTAATCATATTTCATTTACACGATTACATTGAAAAAGAAAAAAAAAATTGTTATAGTTTGAGAAATTAAGAGAAATGTAGATTATATTTGTGAATTTTACTTAAAGAAATTTTCCATACATGTAATGTAATGAAAAGAGGAAGTTGTTTCCCATCTAACTATTTCCAAACCATTTATAAATATTTCTAAACAATTTATAATGTTTTAATTAACTACATATAAGATAATAAATTAACACAGCATAAATCACCCTATTAAACATGTAGAAAATACCTTTTAATATTTGGATGCCTACCTACAAGAACAACACTGCATAACACTAACCACTTTAAATAAAAAATTCAATACTACTTATAGAAACCAAAAATAAACCTAAAATGCAATCTATGAAATATATTAATCAAATATTAGAAAACACTAAACAATTAACACACATTTAGAGAATAAATGGCAAAATCATTGTATAAAAAAATAATCATAATTTTTAATTTAGAAATTGGGACTAAAATCATAATTTATGTAATTATGTGTGCACGCTGCACTGCCTGTTTAGGAAAAGAAAAAGCAGAGCAGAGAAAGAGTTTTAATGGCATGCTTTATTTATTTTATTTTTTATTAAGTATTTAAAAATGAAAATAATAGGGTAAAAATAGTTAAAATTGAAAGTGAAAGTGCACCTCTGCTATAACCTATTCTGTATTCATATATATGTATTATGTGGTTCTTGGAGTGAAACCACCAAAGGAAGAAGAAGGTGTTCACGTGTTACAGCACCAGAGAGTGTGATTGCGTAGAAGTATCAGAGAGAAAAAGAGAGTGACAATGTCTGGTGTGTGGGTATTCGACAAGAACGGAGTGGCCAGACTCATCACAAACCCTACAAAGGAATCCTTCGAGCAGAAAGATCCCAAACATCCTGGTACAGCCACCGCACCCGGCGCCCGACCAAGGGTTTTGGTCTATCTTCCAAGCAACCAGGTCATTCGTTCCTACACCGAACTCGAGCAGCGACTCACCGAACTCGGCTGGACTCGCTACCGTGACTCAGGCTGCTCAGAGCTCATCCAGTTCCACCGCTCTGACACCTCTTCACATCTCATATCCCTCCCCAGAAACTTTTCAAACTTTAAGCACTTCCATTTGTACGACATCGTCGTTAAAAACCGTGCTTTCTTTCAGGTTCGTGACCCCACTGCGCTATACCAAGCCTAGACCATCATCTTATGGATATAATGGTGACAACAGAAGTTAATCTAAAGTTTCATGCAAAGTACTTATATTTTCCACCACAAAATCTTACCTTCTTCCTACTTAGCTTCAGAATGTCCTTATCACTCCCTAGTGCCCTACCCTAACATGCATTTTCATGCCTCCTTCTTCGTTGTTTTTCGCTTTGTCTCCTTCTACATGTATTTGGTCTTTCCTTGTTCAAGGTTTGTTGTAGTAGCTGATTGAGTTCAGACTTGTAATGGTTGGAGTTGCACGTGATAAAGATCTCTTTTTTAATAATGAAATTCTACTTCACTGTTCTATTAACTGTGGATTAAAGAACTAATTATTTGTTTATTGAGCTGTTTGATCTGTGTATTGAAAGAGACTCTGCACCGTAGCCGAGTAATATTCTGTGGGTATAGATAGAGCTCAGGTGGGTAGCTAGGTTCTGACCTTTTTAGTCTATGTACTAATTACGGTGACTGGGCATTGCATGCAGAAGTTACCTTAAAACCCTAAGCTGTTTGTTCATTAATTAGTATAGGGAAGGAAGTGGTACGAACTGGTCTTGTGAGCATTGGACATAACTAGATGCAAACTAGTTATAGAATGAAGAGTTGAAAATGAACCAGTGGCATGGGGTGTAAATAAGGGGGGAAAGACGCGTTTTAGTGGAATTATGTGAAGGAATGATGCATAGGGCATGGCTTGTGATTAATTGGTGATAGTGAATCAGACTATCTGATGTAAAAAGCTGAATTAGATGATGCAATATCTTAGATAAGCTGGTAGCTGTCAATTTCAAGGCTGCTACACAAGTGTACTTTTGTACTATCTTATATATCTTTGTATGAGGGACCATCATATTGGGTCTATAAAGCCTATGGAGAGTCTATGCCACCGTAGATGGTGATAGAGCTAGCTAAACTTCGTGGGGAAGGACGAAGGAGTGAAGGTCCTACGAGAGAGAAAAGAGTGAACATAGTTTGTTTTTCTACATGAACTGTGTATTGACTCATTACACGAATCATATGGTCAAAACAAATCCACCACGGTGGTGCTGACTGATATTCAGTGGTCCCATTTCTTATTATCATCTCATAATAATAAATAATTAATTATTAGTATTATTATTATAATAAAATAAAATGAGAAAGCACTTTTCTGTGGGTTGATGGCACACTTGAGATACGAGATTTTGGGGAAGTGAGAGAGATTTGCAACGACACAGAGTACAATACAAGGGAAGGGAAGAGAATCATACCTTCTGAACAACAGAAGACGTAACGAAGGAGGCATACATACATGCGTTTGCATAGATATTAGATAATAATCTCAGTTATCTGTTGTGTTGTCGTACCAAATACTCATCCGCTGTAACTTCAAAATAATTTATTATTTAAAAGAATGAGATAGATATTTTATCTAATTATTGTGGAAAGTGTGTGATAATTATGTTTATAGTTAAGTTACATCCCTTATCTTTGTTTGTTAAAGTGGAGGTATAGATAGAAAATTTATTTGTTTATATGAAAGAGAAAGCAACAAAATTTTAAAAATAGTAATATTAAAAGGGAACTTTAGGAGACTATTCTGTTTCTCATAAGGGATGGAAGGTAGTATTCTCCTAGGATTAAATTGATATTAAGTTATAAAAAGTTCTGAGATTAATTTGTTAATAAGGTATAAAGTTGATTAATTTATTACTAAGTTATGAAATTTGGGGACTTAAGTGTTATTAAGTAGTTTAAATAAGATGTATTTGTGATAATACATTATAAATTGAGTAGTTTAAATAAGATGTATTTGTGATAATATATTATAACTTACCCAGAATGAACCTTTTATTCTAAATTCTATTACTATATTGTTAAGATTTATAAAAAGTTTGTTATTACTTAAATCATACAATGTCCTTAATTTATACGATTTTAAAAATATCTTTTATCCTTGCATTAATGTACATGTGATATTTAAAAGGATACATGAGAGGTTAGAGGCAATTTTAGCTTATTTTGTTCACACAATGCATAAAAACAATAAACTAAAATATAAAACATGTGATATTATATTTTTAGTTAAATATATAATTTTAATTATTATGTTTTAAATTTAACTATTAAAAATAATTAACTTACATTCTTAAAATTATTAATCTAAATTTGAGATAACAAAATCTTATTTATATATAGATATACATTTACTTATTTGTGCGTATGTGTACTGTGTAAAAAAGAATTATATAAAAAGATAATAATTACACTGATTTGGGAGTTGTAGCTGTATAGTGATTTTTATTGTCGCTACTGAAAAAATCAAATAAACTTTTGTATCTAGTAGATGTGGATATTATCTGTCAGAGTCCGAGTAGGTTCTGCTGTTCATTCTTGCAATTTTGTTTTTTTCATATGCATAAAATTTATAAGTAGTAATATAATTTTGAGTTATGAAATCTCCAAATAACTTATGTTCATTAACTTTAATGTTCTCAAAAGATAATTTAAGATTTTATAAAATAATTTATATAGTATAAATACTATAACTAAAATTAGAAAATTTTGATATTAATACTATAAGCTAGGGTTTTATATCATAGTCAAATAACCAGCTTTTAAAGTAGATGATATAAATATACTTAATTACATTAATATCTTTTTCATATCAATCCTAATTAAATTTTATTCTTTTTGTTTAATTAAATGATAATTAAATCTTAAGATGGAGTGGAAGTTGATCATTCTCATATAATTATTAAAATTATTAAACTTAAAAAAGACTATAACTGAACTGATATTGAAATTTATAAAGTTAATCAATTTAATTTAATTATATCTAATTTCAACCATTAACATATAAACAATTAAAAGTTTATTATTTTTACATAAGAGAAATTCACTACAAATCATATAGAGAATTCAAATCTTTCACTCCTGAGAGAATTTGTTATATAGATTTGAGGTTGTTGATAATTCTAAATTATATGGTTTTAGAATACAGGACAAAAAGTGTTTTGTACCTATAATGGTGACCGGACTGGAATATAATACTATTAAGATAGAGATCTTCTTCTAACTTGAAGGTGTATATGTTATATTGTAGAGTTTGTATTTTGTAATGTTATGAATTAATGATTTTTATATATATAATAAATATTGATGATGGAAAACAAAATTTTATATTTTCAAATTTAATCTATAATTATTTAAATCTATTTTAGTTTAACTTTATTTTAAAATTAAATTTTCATTTTTCAATTTTAAGTCAAATATATAATCAAATTTGGATTGGATAAGTTTTTAAAAATTTAAAATTTAAAATTAAGGTAAATATAGGTATCCTTACTTGCATAGGATGACCCAACTCATAAGATTGAGCTTACTGGAATCAAGTCACCATACTTATACTTATACAGTGACTAGCTATAATAGAATTCTATTGATAGAGACCCTATCCTAACTTGAAGTTGTATATATTATATGACAAAGTTTGTATTTTGTAATGTTTTGAGTTAATGGCTTAATAACTTACACATGTATAATAAATTACACATGTATAGTAAATAATATGGATGGAAAGAAAAAATCTAGATTTTCAAATTTAATCTATAATTATTTAAAATTCTCCATTTACATTTATTTTAAAATTATATTTTCATTATTGATTTTTAAGTTAAATATATAATTAGATTTGGATTGACTAAGTCATGTTCATAATAAGTCAGATTAGATTGGATTATATCAAAATCAGGATATCTTAGATTTAGGATAAGTCAAATAAGGTTGGGTCACACTAAAGTCAAGTTAAGTTAAACTCAGATTTAGCTAGGCCAAACTTAGGTTGGGTTAGACTCAGGTTAGGTTGATTTGAACCGAGTTTGAATTAAGTCGAGTCCATGTTAAGTTAAATTAGGATAGGATCAAAGTCTATCCAACATAGATAGGGTTGAGACAGATTGGGTCGATTGCCCACGACGAGGTCAGGTTGAGTCGTCTCAGATCTACTTTGAATCAAATCGGTCATAGGTCGAGCTGAGTTAGCATAAGTTCATGTATGAATGAGTTGGCATGGGTTTACCTCAAGTTAAGTTAGGCAAGATTCATATCAGGTTGGGTCTAAGTTATGACAATTTAGTCAAGGTTCATGTTAGGCAAAATTGGCTTGGACCTAGTTAGGCTGAGTCAACCCATACCCAACTCAAGTTTAGTCAGTTTGAATTAACCTTGATCTAAATTAAACTGAGTTGGTATAGACCTATGTCAAGTTGAGTTGGGTGGGATCTAAAACTAGGCTGAGCCATGGCCCAGGTCAGACCAAGTCATCCTAGTTCCACATTGGGTCGAGTCGACCTAATTCCATCTCTAGTTGAGCTAAGTTGACTTAAGCACAGGTCTGGTTGATTTATGTTTGGCCTAGGTCAGGTTGTGTCCAAGTTAAGAAATGTCAGATTGGATCGAGGTCATGTAGAGACGGCATGGTCGTTTCGAACCCAAGTCAAGTTAACTAAGTAGGTTTGATCTAGTTAAGCTCAGACTATACTAAGTCGGACAGAGCCTGTATCTAAATAGATCTACCTGAAACTATATCATGCTGGATTTAATCGAATCGAACCTATATCAGATTAGATTTTTAAAAATTTAATTTATACTCTTAAGTTCGGTTCAAATCTAAATTTAATATTTTTTTAAGAAATTATACAAACTAGATTTAATTTAAATTGAAAAAATTCAATCCAATTTAATATAATTAAAATGAATTTGGAGTCCAAGTTATATTATTAGAAATGTTGTGAAGTTAACACGATATTAGAATATGGTTAGATAAAATGGACCCACGTTTTCATATTATTTAATCAGGTGGGTCTAAGCAATCATAACACGGCCAAAAATTGCTACTGTAACTATGGCAAGGTCACCTGACATGATTCTTCTAACCAATGAAGTCCATTCCAAGAGGTGGTCTAAAGCTAAGATTTTCCTTTTCTTTATTTTCAAATTTAGCATTGATGTAAAACTTTTTCAATGCAAACAAGTTTTGCTTTTAAATTTAATTTTGAAAGCTAAAAATTGAATCCTATATTTAAAACAATGAGGACTTCAAACTCAGAGGATTAGTCTCTACTCTAATAACATAAAGAAACTTGTAACACAAAAAAGGGACCTCAGAAGTTGCATTTTAATTTTCAATGATTTTTAGTCTTCATTGTTCATTTTATTAAATATTCTGTCTATGATTATTTCTTCCTGCATAAAAGAAATATTTTGTGTGCACAGTGTTTCTTTGTTACAATTAAGTGAAGTCTTTATAAGTTTTCTTTTTCGTATAACTGAAATTTTCCTTTTTTTCTATCAAAATATTTATGAACTAAACCGACCAAACCATTTTAAACATTATTTTATTAAAAACTTATCAATACTAACATTATATTCCATCTAAAATTATAAAATTTCAAAAGAATTTATTCTTTAGAATCTTAATGTAGTGCAGACAAATTCAATAAATACAAATAATCTGTTTGACTTGTAAACATTTTGAATAATTTCACATCCTACATTTATCCTAAAACCTCAATCAATTGAGGAGAATATAAAGATGTATGTATGAAGTTCATGTAAAAGGTCACTAAATTTCAACAAACATGTCTTTCAGACATTTTTAAAAGGTTGATACATAGAATGGCAGATAACAAGTCAAGTTGGACATTGCTTGAAGGATACGTCCAAAAATTGTTTTATTCAAAAGATAGAAAGAGTTATCAATCAGTGTTCACTAGTGAGTGAGTAGTCACAGCAATTGCTCTAGACATAGACATAGTGGCTTCTTTGTGGAAGCAAGTCAATACTGCTTATAATCCATCATTAGGAACCATGAATCAAGTACAAGTTTGACATTTTGGTTATGAAGTGGGAACACAATTGAAAAAGGTTTTTGTACGGCTTGATAATAATTCTAACCGGATGTACATTAAAATATAACAGAAACATGTGTAGCATTCCTCAAAATTCAAACATTCTGCGAAGTTATCTTCTTAAGTGGGCCACCATTCTAGACTTTAGGAGGAGGATTTGATTCAGGGTTTTGCCTTCCCTTACTTTAATCAAACACAAGTAACATGACATGCAGTAGACTGCATCCCAGAAAAAAGTTGCTTCCACAATTATGCTTTTTCAAATGATAACGCGTAGATTTATGTCTTTGTCTTCTTGTGCAATTGATTGATTATAACCAAACTGTTTCAGTATTCATTGCTGCAAGTTTTGATTGAATCGTACTCTCAACATATTGCAAAAATTTCATCATTTCATTGATACAATTGAGCCATTCACAAGAAAATGGAACAGAATATAGCACAACCTTTTCAATGTATTTCGTATGTAGAAGTCCTATAAGGCAATGAGGTGTTACAAAATAGCCTAGGAAACCATACAGAATAGCCTACCACCCTAATATAGACAACAAAAATGAACAATCATACAAATCTACCTGCCTTCCCATCTAGTTCAATAGAGTTACACACACTTTCACTTTGACAGATCTCAGAAAACGAGTAATACTAATGGTGGTGGACTAGCAATGGCCGAGAATAGTTTGGTGCTGAATAATATATTGCGTGAAATATGATATGTACAGTGTAATAGCTACACAGTGCCTGAGTTCATGAACAAGATCAGAAGAAACATCATGTTAAGTTTGAAGGCTGTGTTTGCAATGTCAAGTATAGAGAGGGGATGCAGAGGGCCTAGGATAAGCTGAGGGAGACTCCATGCGGCTAATGTCATCAGCACTTCTTCTACGAACTCGAGATCCAATAGCAGAAGGATTTTGATAGCCTCTACTTACATCAGCACTTCTTCTTCGAACACGAGAAAGATTTTGATTGCCTCCATTTGCATTAGGAACCTGCAGCTGCTCCAATGTTCTAACCACTTCATCCATGTTTGGCCTGAACTTGGAATCTATTGACAGGCACCGCAAGGCAAGGTTGGCTACCTTATAAGCATCATCCGTTGAATATTGTCCTTCAAGCCTTGTGTCTAACACACGAAATATCTTACGTTTGTTTGCCAGGTATGGTTTAGCCCATTCCACCAAATTGTGTTGTCCAGATGGTCTATTCTTGTCAACAGCCCTCTTTCCTGATAACATTTCCAGCAAGACAACTCCAAAACTATAGACATCACTCTTGGCCGTGAGATGACCTACAGGAACAATTTAGCCATTAAAGAGCTGAGTCTAGAATGACTTAACAAACTCAGAAATGGAAAAGGTCATGAAATGGTTTGGTATCATAAAACCAACAATACCTGTGGCTAGATATTCAGGAGCTGCATATCCGTAGGTTCCCATTACCCTTGTGGATACATGACTTTTGTCACCCGTTGGTCCATCCTTTGCCAGCCCAAAATCAGAAAGTTTTGCATTGTAATTCTGTGTGATCAAACAACATACATAGTTCAGATCTGACATCCAAACGGTTTCTACATATTACTGAATACAAGAAGTTAAAAGTGAAGAGTTCACATACTGAATCCAGCAAAATATTTGAAGTCTTAAAATCTCTATATATCACTTTTGTTTCAGAACTGTGTAGAAAGGCAAGCCCTCTGGCAGCATCAAGAGCAACTTTCAAACGGAGGCTCCAAGAAAGTGGCTGAAAATATGAGCCTCCTGTTACAGTACATATTGTCAGTGTTAAACAGATTTTTCTCAAGTTAAACTATGAGAAAAGATGGGAAACTTACTCCTGAATAAATGGTTTTCCAAGCTTCCACGAGGCATAAATTCATAGACTAGAAGGCGGTGTTCATCTTCAAGGCAAAACCCAATCAATCTCACTAGATGAGGATGAGAAAGCTGTCCAAGGTAGTTGACTTCAGCCTAAAAGTGAAAACAGAAACACAGTAAGTCAAACACATCTGAACCACCAAAAATAATCTCCTACTATTTCCAACCATACTTTATAATTGTATTGAAGTGGTAACACGTCTAAAAATGTAATGAAGAAACATCATCATGTAGCATAGCAGAACATGGGCAACATAAGGCTACTTGAGATTTGCTTGCTTCTTGAATCATTAACCTTGCATTGCACTACTAACTATGGTGTAGCGTCGGCATCATTTGTTTCTTAATTAGTATGATGTGTGAAGAAAGGATTAGAATAAACTTACCAACCACTCCCTGTGACCCTGGATGCCATCTTGATTAAGTCTTTTCACAGCAATAACAATGCCAGTGCCAGGTTTTGTAGGAGTCAATGAATTCTCATCAATCCACCCTTTAAAAACTGATCCAAAACCACCTTCTCCTAACACACTGTCTGGACGGAAATTCCTAGTGGCCGTCTTAAGTTCTGATAAGGTAAAGCTCTTCAAATTGGATGACTGCAAGATTTCTCCCTCACTCCTAGGAGTCTGAGGGACTGAGTTCGCTGAAACCTTATCGTTTGTGCTGCCAAGATAATTTCCATCTGTACTCACATACTTTGAATTGAACCCTGCCAAATCAAACCACAGCCATTATACATAATTAGTTAAACTTCATCAATGCCAAATCAAATATAACATTCACCGAGCTATCCAACTGGATCTTCAATCATGTTTACACACGGATCACATTGGTATATGTGAAGAGAACGATTCACAGTGTTAAGGTTAAGCTTTAAGACTACTTACTAGGAGATGAAAGCACAACATATTTATTTAGATAACAAAAATTGAAATTGAGAAACCAGAGTTACCGAAATTGAATTGATATTTGTGCAGCAAACAAGACATGTAATTAAAGAATTGGAAAAGAAGCCTAACTTAAATTTACCAGAAAAAACTTTTCTTCCTTTTAAATAAAGGGGGAAGGAAAGGACTAAACTTGGACTGAAAAAAGAAGAAGCGAGAATACCCAGAAGTAAAAGTGATAAGCATTTAAGCACAAGGACCGAAACTAGAGTGAATGAAAACACAGGGCACATTAAAGAGGAAAAAAAACTTAAAGAGAGATACATAGTTGTATACCAGTGCTATACGGGCTTTCAGCTTTAATTTGGGCACTCAAACAAACTCCCATGTTGGCTAGAGAACGCAAGATCTTGTAGAAAGCATGAAACTTGAATTGAATACAGAGGGAATAAAAGGAACCTGGAAGGTGAAGGCTAAGAACCTGTTTGAAGTGGAAGCGTATGTGTGTGTTTACATTGGGTGAGAGAAAAAGAGAGAAGAGAAGGGAGATTTGGGTAAAAGAATGGATGGGTGGAAGCAGAGTAGTAAATTAATAAATAGGAACAGAAAAAAAGGAGAAAGTTGAAAAGGAAAAGGAAGAAGGTGTTGTGTGAGTAGTGAATTGTGAGTGAAAGGAAACAGAAGCATTCATTGTATGAAAATGAAGCATGAAGCATGAAACATGGACCCCCCTGTTCCTGTTTTATTGGTCTCAATGGGCCATGAAACGATGATTCGCATTTTTCCTAAATAGTAGTAAGTTCCTCTAAACAAACAGTACTAGGTTCCAATCTCAATACACGGTTTACACACACCACACCATAATGTCTTGTCCTGTATCAAATCATGGTACTCAAATGGAGCAAGCTGTATTCAAAGTTTATGTTTTGAAAAACATTGCCAAATCTATTCAAGAAGAATATTCTTTTTTTTTTTTTTTTTTCGAAAAAAATTCAAAATTTTTATTGTTTTTCTTTTTTTTTTAAATTCCAACAATATTTTTTAAATTTTTTTTTTTTTTTTTTTTTTTAATA
>Ga0099824_1002654_pt1 | contig 26218 bp, 10 predicted proteins | sample SiratrowhiteBW_FD_76837 | JGI IMG/M metagenome (GOLD analysis project Ga0099824, IMG submission 76837) | Root nodule microbial communities of legume samples collected from California, USA - Siratro white BW | ecosystem: Host-associated > Plants > Roots > Nodule | place: USA: California...
AATAAACGGTACACGTGTATCTTGGAACTATTTTATTTTTTTTGTTACTGAGTTTTTCTTTTTTTTTTTTATGTTGAAAACAACTTCCCCTATTTTAAAATCTTTTTTTTTTTTTTTTTCAAATCTTGCTCCTTGCATTGAAACTTGTTTTATGTTCAGTAATAATATACATTCACTTTTTATAGATAAGATATTATATTAACTTTCTTTTATCTCTTTCTTTATCACATCATTAATAATTATTCTTCCCTTTTCCTTTTCTAGCTTGATTTTAGAACGGGATGCCCAACAACAGAATCATGCTCTTCAGGTAAGTGTTAAATAACATTTGGTGTTCATAAATAATTTTCTATATGCATTCATCAATTCATTTCCAAAGTAAAAAAAATGTTACTACACATTTCTGGTACATAAAATGAAAATGATCAATATTTAGAGAAACTGGAAGGAATTAAACAACCTAAGGAAAACAAAGAAAAAGAAAAAGAGTGAAAGGGAGATAGGGAGACAGAGACAAACAAACAGATGCATGATACTTGCATAGTTATTAGAATATATGTTCTCTTAACCAGTCTTCCACAGGCTTCAGCTCCATCTCTTAAATTCTTAGCTTGTAGGCCCCTGATTATATTCATCATAACTCAAACAATATAATTGAGTGAAAATGGAACATATTATTGCATTTCTAATAGAGAGAGAGAAAACTCAAGACACTCTCATGTAAAAAGACAGTGTAAAGGAAAATCAGAAACAAAAGGAGAATAGTGACAAGGATATAATATGCACCTGTAGCATAAATTAAAACACCAAACATGACAGGTTGGTCCAGTTGAATAATGATAGTACTTACATAGCAAGGACAACACGACTTTGAATTTCATTGTAGAAGGAAAAACCTAGTTAGTTGATAATGAGTAAGTACATCTATAACTGATTTTGGAATTGTAAGACAAATTCTGGTGTGAGATTTTAACTCAGCTAGCTTTTTATTTCAAACAAAGAAGAAAAAAAGCAAAACAAGAACTATATATATACCTCCAAACTTTTGACGAGAAGAGAAGGGTTGTTTAGGAGTTTTAGGAGCAGTGGCACGTGATATTGGCACGGCTCAATCGAAAAGCAGGGCCTGAGACATTTTGAGCATTGCTTTCTCATTGAACCGGACCAATATCCCGTTAAACCGGTCCATTCTTCCCCTCCTCGCTCGCTATGCACCCCATCTGGTGTAAGATCATGAGAGAGAGGGACATGCATGTATAACCAACAGAAATATATGTACGAAAAAAAAGCAAAACTTGAAACTGTGAAAGGATATAAAAAACAAAACAAAAAGGACCCTTCATGTCATATTTGCAAGGGTGTGTAAGCATTCATGTATAAAGCCCTTGATTTAAATGAAAAGAAGAAGAGAGTGAGGGAGGGAGTGAAAGTGATATGTATGAGTGGCGAAAAAGATGAAGATATATTGGGGTGGAAAAGCAAAAGAGACAAGAGAGATGGATGTGTCATGTTGAAGTAGTATTAAAGAAGGAAGAGGGGAAGATGAGAGGAGAGAGCGGGAAATGGAGATGGCTGGTAGTGGTAACATTGAAGAAGTTGCATTAAATTTGCAACAACCCTTCAACTGAGGAAGTTGGAATATTAATTTAAGGAGGTACAGGAATGGTGATAAAGGGCAGAGGAGACAAATCTGTGGCTTTTAATGTGAGCATTTATGGATTATGGGGCAGAGGGAGAGGGATGTTTGGTTCTGTTCAATCTGCATTAATGCATGTGTATTATGTAAGAAACAGTAAAAAATAAGCTTTGCCTTTTGGTTTTGGCCTCTGCTAGTGCCATTCATATTCATCACTGTTCACACTCAACCTCTCATAAGGCACTTCGTAGGTTCAGAGATTCCTTATCCATCTCATGCAATATGCAACTCATGTATCTCAATGAATATGGTTTTCTTCCATCACATGCACACTGTTAGGTTATGTGCTTCCGGTTCTTATCTCCAAATATCATATATTTTTTTAATTGGCAACAAAAAAATTATATAAATATGAGATAATAAGATTACTCTAACCTATATAAAAAAAACACATGCACACAAATATATATAAAGGGTGAACAATTCTTATTTTTACAAAAACTTCCACTAAAACATAAAAACAAAAAAACTCACAACTCCCATCATTATCGAAGAAAACATCAAAAACCACCACTCAAGAGCTTAACTGTCCAAAATACATATACAACTCAGTGTTAAAAAAACTCAAAAGTAAATAAATAAATATGATAGCTAACCATAGCACTGAACACAGTGGTGTTTGTTTTAAGGTTCAGACTCTCTACACCAACTTACCATCAAGACATCTATGTCAAAGTAACAAAACAATCTAGAAGAATAAAAAAACAAATATACATACAAGCTACAACAATTTGTTGTAGTTACCAATAATCTCCAACAAACAATAGTAGCAAGGTGCCATTCACCATGATGCTTTGATTAACATGTGAGAAGTCAAGGTGCCTCAGTTTATTACTAATAACTTATCAACACTTGTTGTGTTTTTGACTTTATTTCTTGCAGTAAAGTTTTGAACAAAGAAAAATGATATTTGGATACTCTTATGTGTTAATACATTCATTTAACATTCCTACATGTAAAAAAATAATATTTTATTGTGAGGTGTCAGGGTGTGAACATACTCTCATTTTAGCTTTTTGGTTTCACTTCCCTCTTCACTTCATCTTCCCTTGACTTTCTATCTTCACTTTATCATTTCAGCTTCAAAACACATTTTCTTTATTCTGTTTACATTGTTCACATAATTGCAAGCATTCTCATTTTCCTTCTCCATCTCAGTTGCTTCATTAAAAACTACTAGCATGAACGTTCACATATGGTGACAGTGCTTTCACTATGAAGGTGTGGTAGTTCGAGTATAGTGTATTTTTTTTTCAATTAAAGATTCATCTTTTATGGACTTTTTGATGAAAAAGGAAGAATTTTCGATCGTTTTACGGTTTAGTTTTTTTGTTCTGTTAGGGGTTTAGGGTTTTTCATATTTGAATATTTTTGTTCATTATATGATGTTGAGAAGGGTGGGTATGATAAGAAACTACTGAGGAATACTGAGGGTTTTTCTTTTGAATGCTAGCCATGGTGGTATAAAATGAGCTTATCCTTTATTAGAAAGATGTCAAAATAGGAGAGACCAAAGTTGATTCAGCTTTGAATTTAAGTTTGGTAAGTGTTTAAAGTGTAATTTTTTTTTGTTTAATCATGTTCACATTATAGATTACTGGTGAATTTTACCATGAGAAAGAGCTTCAAATGAACATTGTGAAAGAAGCTATAGAAGGAGGTATAGGTAAAGGAGATGAAAAAAAAAATGGAACCATGATTTACATAAAGATCTTGAAGACACTAAATTGGATGATATTAAAGGAACTAATTCTAACCTCTGGGGATTTTTGATCACATAACTAGTATAAATACGCGCAACTGTATAAAATGAACTTACTTATTTGAATCACAACCAATACTAATACGTACATGTGTATTATATTTTATGATATGTCTTTCTATACAGGTCTGTGAGATGACTTCAAAGTATCTCAAAGTGATGAGGCCAAAAATATTACATTTCATTATATATCTAGTTATCCTTCTTATGAGTATAATTTAAGAAGAGAAGAACTTAATTTCTAACTTGAGAGGTCAAAACTTCAACTAAGGTGTCTCCTTATTAAAGGAGTAGTAACCTCTGGAGATTTCTGACCACACAACCAATATTAATACGCACAGCTGTATAAGATAAACTTATTTTTATGAATCACAACCGGTATTAATATAATACACACAAGTGTATTATATTATATTTTAAGATGTGTCTTTCTGTACAAGTTTGTGAGATGACTTCAAAGTATATCAAAGTGATGAGTCAAAAAATATTACATTTCATTATATATTTAGTTCAAATGTCGACGTACTCCATATCCTTCTTATGGATATAATTTAAGAAGAGAAAAACTTAATTTCTAACTTGAGATGTCAAAACTTCACCTAAGGTGTCCCTTATTAAATGAAGGGTAACTTGTGAGAATTTCTGACCACACAATTAGTATTAATATACATAGTTGTATAAAATGAACTTATTTTTATGAATCACAACCAGTATTAATACGCACAAGTATATGATGTAAACCTTAAAAGGTTGGAAAGATCTTAATCAACTCAAGAAGTGTTGGAGAAGAAGAAGCTTGTAGAAGCATGTCCCGTTGTGAATCAAATTCGTAATTCACCAAAAACCCACAAAAAACAATATGGAAACAAGCACTTTTGGAAAAGAAATTAAAAAATGGATTGAGACTTGGAAATGGAAAATAACATACAATCTTTGTGTTGAATACTAAAGGATAAGTTCAGGAAGATTCACTTCTTGAGAAAACTTATCAAAATAAGAAGCAAGATAAGAGTGGAGAACTCTCGATACTTTCAAAATGAATTCACAAGGAGAATTTCATTCAATCTTCAAAAGTGATTTTACAAAAGGGTTTGACTCTCTTTTCTTAGGAGCATGCCGTGATTTTGAAGAGAAAAATGCACATATAAAGTGTTTAGAAACATTAGAAAATCCATATGTAAACATAAGACTACTCAAGCTAAAGTTAACTGATCTAATCCTATATTTAACATTTAGTTAACTCCTAATTAATCCTAAGAAATAAGTGGTTTCTTGAAATTAAGAAAGGACACACGGTAGCTCCTAAAGTTAAGGAAAAACTTATCATTACACTTCCAATAGGCACATGTGACACATGGAAAGGTTAAAAGCCATGTGAATTAGTTACAATCATCACTAACTTGTGAAAGTGACAAGTGTTGGTTAGAAACATTTCATGTGACTTCTACATTATAAATTTTGTCTAACATGTGTCTCTTAACGACTTAGCAATGTAGTGACTATGAAGTTTAATGCCTCTTCTCTTGTGAGTAGAACATATTTGTCCCTTATGTATCCATTCTTTATATAGCATAAACCCTATGATAAAATTGTTCTTTATAAAATTCCTCTATTTAACTAAATTCATGAATTGTTCCAATCAAACTTCTTTTCATCTAGTCTTGTTCTTTTTTCTCATTCCAATCCCTTCCATTATGCGTACTAGCTTTCATTATTTTTATTACCTTGTAGAACTTGAACATATGTACAATCTTTTTCTATCCTTCTCCACAGCTTGGTGATCCTTCTATTTACTGCTTTTTGCTATTGAAGTTCATACTGATTTTGCTGGTAGATCCTTGATCTTATATACCATGGCAATTGACATGGAGTGTTGTATTCTAATTCTGATTTGATCAAGTGGTTTTTCTATAAAGTAGATGCATCATGTATTCCAAAGAATTTAACAAAACCAAAACACTTACCATATCTGTTGAGTATTCATGATATAAATATAACATTTCTTAAATGTTAAAATATTCTCATCATTTTCAATTCTCCAAATTTAATCGAAAAACATGAAAAGAAAAAAGGTTCTTTATTTATGATTTGGTGAAGTTTTTCAAATTGTGCACATGTTATTACAATTCTTTGACTTTAGTTATATGTTACTACAAGAAAAAAGTTATTTAGAGACTAATATTTAGCTACCAAATGAAATGGTTGCTAATTATGACCAAAATAGTCACCAAATTAAATTTTAGCTGCTAAATAACTACAAAATAGAAATAATGATTGAATTTAGTGACCAATTAGGTAAATAATTGACATCAAACATTAGCTACCAAGGTTTTAGTAACCTATACCATTAGATTCTAAATTAGTCTCTAACTTAATTAGATACCAATTTAGAATCTAATGACATAAGTCACTAAAACTTTGGTATCTAATGTTAGATATCAATTATTTAACTTAATTGGTCACTAAATTCAATCATTACTTCTATTTTATAGTTATTTAGCAACCAAAATCTAATTTGGTGGCTATTTTGATCTCAATTAGTAACCATTTCATTTGGTAGCTAAAAATTGATCTCTAAACAACTTTTTTCTTGTAGTGTGTCTACCTTTCAAATATCTTGGATCGAGTCTTTACCTCTAGGTCAAAAGTTGTAGCTCATAGTCAGGACACAACTTTTAGGAATCAAACTCTTCAAATAATGACTCGACCCACCTGACTTACGCTAAAAGATAATTGTGGAACTTACAAGAATCTAGCTTTGAACAATTATACTACTGAGAGTCAAACTTATAACCTTACTCTGATATTAATTATTGAATTTAACATTTATCATTAGGTCAAAAGTTATAATTCATAATTATGAAATAACTTTTTCTACTTAAAAATATAATAATAAGTCAAACATCACAAATTGATTCACTTGACTAACCTAATTCCAAATTGATGTCACCTAAAAAACACATTTTTTATTATAATAAGTACAAAGTTATTAAACATTATTAATACTTATTTTATTATATTGTATCATATTATTATTATTATTTTATTTTTATATATTATTATATAATATTTTATCACATCATTATCACCAAAATAAATGCTTCAATGAAGATAGTTTTCTTTTTCTTTTATATTTTTAGTTTTAACTTCCTTATCTATTTTTTACATTCTTTTGACGGATCATATTCATCCAAACTATCAATGAAGTGTAATTTTAACCCACATATTTAACTTGTCTATGTAATATCACTATCTACTTATGAAATTATGAGCATACTTTTTCACGATATTATTAAAATAAGTTTTAATTCTAACCATAGTGTTATTCTCCCTCCCAGAGAAAAACAGAAAGGTAAGCGTGTTTAATTATTGCTTTTTCCTGTTCATGATTAATAAATAAGTGGGACCGCGCGATATGAACGTTCTAGAACAATCCCAGGTTTGGGCAATATCGTTACGTAATAATTTAGTTTAGACCATTCTAGAATAACTTAATTTTTTTTATTTAAACTCGTTTTTTTTCCTGTAAAACATTATTTATAATATTTTGACATGACACAACCAAGGAAAACCTTTTTATTTATTTTCTCTTTTAAAATTGATTATTTAATAGTGCATAAATGTATATTATTTTTCCAAATTAACGCTTTGTTGAATACCGAGGGAACTATTGTGGAAGAAGAAAACATGATAACTTACCACACAGATCTTACACAAAAATATGTTCTTCAATTTTGAACGGATGAAGAGAGAAATGAAAGGTTCACGTAATTAAAAAAAACAAAAACACTATATTTATATAGCATTTTTATAGTTACACGACCAAATGATGTCTGTTTTTGAAAGATTTGATACGACATTCTTTGTTAAGGAGCATGTGGAGGTTAATCTTCTGCAAATTAGGTTCTTGCTTGATCATCCTTATACCCTTATGAATAAGGCAAAGACTTTCCATTATAGTTCATCATTAACACTAGTCAGACAAAAGATAAAGAGAAAACAAAAACCAGATAGATTTGTATGTATGATATGATGGTGGATATGTCGGGTGAGTTCTAATAAATTTGCCTGGTTATATATGCAGATTGGCACTATATATTGTTACAACCAGAAGGAGAAAACCAGGGTGCAATTAAAACAAAACCATAATCATAAAGACTTGGGTTCCACTTCCTTCCATTCACATCACCGAATCCGGCATATAGTTATGGCAACTCAAAAATACTCAATAGACATCTAAGCTTGATAACCATGTGACATGAGCAATGGATATATATGTTCATAAAAATATATTATATAGTAGGTAGACACTGCATTTGAGAACGACTAAACAACACTACGCCATTAAATAGTGCTGCGAACTACCATGCATACGCCACGTGAATACGAAGAAGGAGGAAGTGCTAATTTCCAATCTTCCAATAATTGACACTTAATTAACAACAATTTAGTTAATACAATTCATTTCATAAAAACAATGACTAAACTGGTCAACGGTAAAACAAGACTTTGAACTCTTTTATCAAAGAAAAGATGTACTAAACTAAACCAGCTAACAGGAAATATATATATAAAAGTAGTGATACGAAAATAGTTTATTTTTTTCTAGGAACTAGAACAAATGTTTGGCATTATTCATATTCATGCCAGCACAGTAACATGACTAGGCATCTTCTGAGGATGTAGAACCTGCCTTTGTACTCTTTCAACGTGGCTGAGAATCTTCTTCCAAAGCTAGAACGTTGGCGACTTTTCTCAATTGTTGTTGAGATGCACTTAGCCATTTCTTGCCTCAAAAGGGCTCTCAAATCTCACCTCTTTACCTCTCCTGGTTAGCTAGATAGTACTGTGTTTGTGTTGGTGCTTGCTTGCGACACTGGGTATGTTCTGCAGGTTTTTATAGAGATCTGGTTAAGGAGGCACGTTGGATTTTTCGAAATAGTGTGAAGCAAATAAGCCACAGAACTAGAAGACCCCACAGGTCTGCTCAGTGACAGAGCATAGAAAATATAGTGAAATGAAATAATCTCTGTTTGGATATTATTTGTTTCGGAGGAAATGAATTTTTATGATTATTATGAAAACAATTTGAAAAAGTGACGTAACGGGTGTAGAGAGGGAAATAATGGGGTAAGAAAGAGAAGTGTTATAAGGGGTGTTGCAAAGGACTAGGATGAGGTGTAAGGTGTAGGATTTAGGAGGCATGACTAAACGAAAAGTTACCCCACACTTGGCACAGTTAGATTTCAATTTGGAAAGAAGCGATGATGAATTCTGTGAAGGTTTGAATGGCAATATTCAGCGCCAGCTTCTTTCACAGTTGCTTCCCAGCTACTATCACTCACTCTTCTCCATGGTTCAACAAGTGGCAAATTTTGATTATGCCTTGGATAATATCAATTAGAGTCAACATTAGCGTTTAGAGAAAACGTATTACGTCGCTTCTGTGTTTTCATTTTCTTTCTTGTTTTTTCATTACGTTTGGTTGTTGAAATGTTGATTATTGTTTTGTTTTATGTTATTGAAAGTTTGCAAATCAAGTTAATAAGGAAAAAGGGGTTTCACCATTTATTCTATATAAATATTTTAAAGGAAGAAATGTAAATTGATGGTGTTATAGTTAAAAAGTGAAAATAAGAAGCAAGACTAGAACAATCTCAAGGTAAACATGTCTCTTATATATGGCTCATGTTTAATCATTTTAGGTTCTTGTAATTATTTCTCTTTCTACCCTTAAATGGGATATACAGACCACAAATATGATTCTTTAAAATTTATGCAGTAAGGTATAAGTTAATTTATAGAGGAAAAGACGAATTTTAGTTCAGGCTCACATGCAGTAATGTTATTCATCACAAATTCACGTACCAGTATATAAAATTAGGTATAATCTCTACATTTATTACTTGTAGAAAATAGATTTGTTTGTAATCGCTTGTTTCAGAACAATTAACAACTCTTTTTTAATAATAGAAAATATTATATTTAAATAATAGTAATACGTATAAATAAAATAACATATATAATTGTATAGTAGGTACGTAAAATGATAATAAAATGTCAAAATATCATTCTTTTATTTATATATGTGTGTGTGTAAAATGTCGTGACATACTAATTAAGGTACTATATTATTCAACTGTATTCCTCTCTCCATGTCCCCCTCTAATATTACAAAAAAGAAGAAAAACATATAACATTTTTTTATTTGCAAAAAATATATATTAAAAGGAGCATTTTAGAAATCTTCTAACTCGTATACAACAATATATTTATTTCATCCCTCAATGACCTATTCTAAGATCTAAGTTCCCTAATTACTTAATTGTAATCTACAATATTGTATTGAGTGAATATTTTTAGTAAAAAAAATTCCAACATTGTAAGGATATGCTTGGAAATTTAATTTCAATTCTAACGTAATTAAAATTAGTTCAGAGATATAAATTTTCATATATTAGACTCAAAACAAAAATTTTAGTTCAATTTAGATGTTAATATTTGTCCAAGAATAATAACAAAGGAAAGAGAAAATAATTGAAATATTGATAATTAAAAGTTAGCAAGAATAATTATAATTATAATAATAAAATAATAGCGATCAAGATAATTAAGACAACAAAAATAAAATTTTAGATCAATTTAGATGTTAATATTTGTCTAAGAATAATAACAAAGGAAAGATAAAATAATTGAAATATTGATAATTAAAAGTTAACAAGAATAATTATAATTATAATAATAAAATAATAGTGATCAAGACAATTAAGACAATAAAAATAATTAAGAGAATGAATAATGTTGTTATGTTGATTTTATGATGATCTTATTCGAAAAACTTGTATGTTATGGTTTGAGAGGGTGAACGCGTGGACGAGCCTTGATATATATATATAGAGTTTGGACTGAATATATGTGTGGATGGGCCTTGATTAGTATGGACAGGGTGTTTAACCCTATATTAGTCTACTTGATTGGAGAGATTAATCTCATTTGTAATTAAATGTCACATTAGATTTTCCGAATGTGTTTGGAAATGTTTTTAGGATTGTTTAAGCTTTGTGGATCTAGGTTTTACACGTATTTATTCGTATGTTTAGAAAATGTTCTTGGCTACATTAGCCTCTAGACTCAAAGATTTTGGTTTTGAGAACTTTATTTTGGCAAGAAAGTTTAATCTTTTTGTGTTTTCTTCAGTTGAAATGATTGCTCATGTATTCATTTAAGACATCCTCAATTACTTCCTCCTAGTATCCCAGGTTCAAATGGCACACCCAAAGAGTTTAGAAGATTTATGGTACAAATGGAAGGGGAATCAAAATGATTTCTTATCATGATTTGTGCCCGATGTGATGGTGGTCGTTATATTTGAATGAATTTGAGAGTTGGGGATGATCGTGTCACCTTGATTGTTGCTTTTCAGCTATTTATAAATAGAGGTGAGTCATTGTCTTGGGACCACAATTATTTTATACCAATTCGGGTAGTGGCTAGTTGCATATAATTTGTCTTTCTTTCAGGTTAGTGGTGCCTTCTTTGTGTATCGACTTCTTTAGGTTGGTATTCATTGAAAGATTAAGCGAGCCTTTAGTCGATGTTGGGGGTACGAGTTCGACATCGAAAAATTCTTTAGGTTGAGTAGGGGATTTTTTTTGTGTGGATCAGGCCAAGAGTGACCTTTCACTTCAGTTAGGGTACAAATGGGTAGATACACTTGTAACCGAGTACTTTTCTAAGTATCAACAGTCGTCCATGGTGGGATCCTTTGTCGGTAGTGTGTTGAAAGAGTCAATCGAGAGGGGGGAAGTTGTGTATGCCAAGTTAGAGTCGCCCCCTTCAAGAACGTGGAGAACACGTGACATAAGAAGGCATCCTCCGTTATGTATAAACACATCTAGGTAACATAGATGTCAATGTCTATGTTGGTCATTATGTCATATCGGTCAATCGTGAGACCTTTCTAGTTGGTGGTAGCATGGTGTCCACTATGGCATCAATGAACATTTGTCATCGAGTGCCTCTTATCATCATGGAGGTGTTGGCTGATTTCTGGAGTTAGAACTCAACTTTGTGACTTCCGCTTTGAATACTAATGTCATTATTGTGGAAGGTGGTCTCGGACTAGGTGAACCTGATCTTTCATAGTGGGCCTCTTCCTTCAGAGGCCAAGACACATGTATCCCCTCCCTTAACCCTTTTTGTCATCTCTTCATTATCGCGTCTTAAAGTGTTGCTCTCCTCAGCATTCTTTTGTTTCATTTATACCATTTCCTTTTAAAGGGTATGAGTAACAACACGTGTCTTACGTCGGTTGACCATGCATATGCTACTCTTTGACAGTCATTTATCATATCCCTTGTTAATACTTATATTTTTCTTTAGTGTCCTTCTCGGTCTAAAAATGTTCTTACACAGTCGAATAGGTCTCTTTCTTGACTATCGTTGTTCTTAACCTTGTATATTTGTTTGACGTTATAAGTAATTTAACATGCTTCATGGAGATTAATCTCGTTCTTAAATAGATATTGTACTAGATTTTCAACATTTAACGAAATTTATTTCTAAGATTGTTTTGACTTTGTAAATTTATGTTTTACACCTATTTATCGGTATCCAAATAAAATTTAGAAGCTCTTTGGACTTGAACAAATTAATAAATGCTTGGAGTTGCTATAAGAGATAAAAAGATAATAAAAACAATACATGATCATGAGAACGTGGAAGAAATAGTAATTATTTATGATGACAAAATAATTATATGACAATAATATAAATAAAAGAAGAGTATCACAATGTAAGAGATTAAATTTGATAAACAATTTACTGACAAATATTACTAACGGATGAAATCTGTCGATAATTATTAACAAATTCAAATTATTTGTCGGTACATACCAACATATTTGATATGTCAATCAAATATGTAGATAAATTGATTACACAATTATCTATTAATAAAATTTGTTGATAGTTATTGATAAATTTAAATATTTGATTTAATTCAATGATAAAATGATTACGATAATAATAATATTAATAATAGTAATAAATTTATTATTAATAATAAAGATAATAATAATAATAATAATTATATTAATAATTAAAATAATAATAATACTATTATTGTGAATAATAATAATATTAATTAAAATAATAATAACAATGACAATAATAATATTATTATTAATGAAGATAATAATAATAAGTAATAAAGTAGTAATAGAAATAATAATTCCTACTATTATTATAAATAATATTAATTAAAATAATAATAGTTATAATAATAATAATATCATTAAAGATAATAATTATAGTTATTATAATAATAATAACAAAAATATTTATCGTAATAATAAAATTAATTAGGATAATAATAATAAGATTATAATAATTTATTACTATTACTTATAGGAATAATCAAAATAAAAAAATTATTATTAATATTATTATGATAATTAACAAAACAATTATAATAATTATAATAAAAGTGATAATAATAATAATAATACTTAATATAATAATAATATTAATAACAATAATAATTAGAATAATAATAACAATGATAATGATGATAATAATAAAAAAATAATTACGATAACAATAATAAAAACATATTCTTATAATAGTAATAATAATAGTAATAAGAATAAAAATCATTTTAATAATAATTACTATTTTATTAATATTAATAATACTAATAATAATAATTATAATATTAAAAAAAATCTTTAGTGTATAGTTATATACATACTTAAGGATTTTATGTTTGATTTTGATTAGTAAATATGAAATTTATTGATTTTATACATAGTGTGTGTTTAATATAATGTGTTTAATTTCTTGTTGGATTTTAACAAGTAAATGTAAGATTTGTTGTAGTATTAAAATATAAGGACTCAAAATTTTAAATTTACATACTTTTAAATTTATATACTCATCTCGTTTTTTTTTTCTAAAAGATTTTTTCTCAACCATTCATCAATTTCAAATTCTGATAGCACCTTTCAACAACTAAGGAATCAACAAATGATTCTATCTAATAAAAAAACTTGATCAAAGTAAGTTCTTGTTTATTTCAAAGATACTTTGTTCTCTAATTTTTCTTAGTTTTTATCATTTATTTTGGTATGAATAGTTAAGAAACTTGTTCCTCTCAGTTTTATTAGAGTTATACTGAAATTTGATTTTGTTTTGATAGTCTGTTCTAGGTTCTTAGATTTTTTGGAGTACTATAACCTATCTTGGAACTTGTTTAAAGAAAAATATCTAAGTAAGGGAAACTAGTCTTAAAACTTTGCTATAGTATATTAAGTTAGAGTATTTATTGTGAAATGAGATGTGATTTTAATTTGAAATGTTATCTATCAGTTATAATAAAATTTTGTTTAGTTTGATTAAATGATAGATTTTATATTTAATTAAATTATGGGAACAGTGAATCTTTGAAATATTAGTAAATAACTATTACCTTGATATGAGATGTATCCTTGCATGATATTTTGATGTTATGAATTGAATAAAGTATGCTTTTGTAAATGATGAAATTGAGGTGATACATTTAGAACAATGTATGACCTATGTTTCTTGTGTGTATTAAATTCTGACATCTATGCTTTAATAGAGATCCTCAAACTGTTAGGAATTCAAGTGCGAGTCTAAGACCCACATTGAATAAAAATGAGAAAGTTAAGCAATATATAAGAAAGAAGACCCATAAACCTACTATCTTAAGGTTCTGGGTTAAAAGTGGTGTCATTCCCTTATATATGTTTGGCCCATTTCTCCTTCTTGTAAGATCTTTCTGATTGTGCCCTATCTTGCACATCTAAGATTAGAAAATTCATACACACTGAGACTCCACTTGCTGGAACACTTCCTCTTAGATTTTTCTACAACTTCTACTTATAATAAATAATAAATGATTTTTTTAAATACAAAGTGACAAATAGAATACGGTAACATTCGTATTTTAAATTATTAATATAATAACATTGATATTTACATAAGATTATTAATTTATTGCGTATGATTAGTATTTTAATAACATCAATGTCTGTTGTGTATATTTTTAAAAACAATCATTATCAATCGTGTAAGACATTCATGTTTATATTTCTATATGATTTTCAAAGAGTGTTAAAAAATTTATTAGATTAGATAGTGTAAAAAAAATATAGAGAATTTATGCATCTCAATTTTAATTTAATTTAATTTTTTATTTCTTTTATGATTGTTTTTATTCAGATTATTGATAAGAGTTAATTTGACTCTTTGTTTTATTTATTCTTTTTATAACTTAATTTAGTTTCTATGATCTTGTTTTCTTTTTTAATAAACTTAATATGATAAATTCATAACTACCATAAATTTTAATAAAAAAATTATTTTTTTTATTAATTTCGTTAGTCATTATTTATATTAAAACAATTTAATTTTGTATACTTGTCTAGTAACAACCATACCAAGAAAACAAATTCAGTTTCATTTGCATAAAGGAAAAGTGAGTTTCATCGAGGGTTAAAATTAAAATGTTACCCTAAACCCTAGATTTACATTATACATTGGCTCCTAACAATTTTTTTCTCTCTTATAAATTACTAGATTTAATTTATGTTTCTAATATTCTTTTGACTTTTCATCTTTTCTATCTTCCGAAAAAACTATCTAAATCACTTTATTTTACTATTTAAAACTTAATCTAAAACACTTTGAGAATTAAAAAGCAAAATCTTGTAATTTATAGCTACACATCAAGCCTTTTATATTCTTACCTATCCTCTTCATTTATAAAATAAAATGTGAAAAGTATAATTTAGTAAGTATTCAAATTCCCCTGATTTATTAAGAAATAAAGTAAAATATGTGGGTCTACTTCCTTTCATCTTCCTCTTCAAAAATAGTGTGAAAAAGACTCAAAAAAAGAGAATTTCACATTCAACGAATGATATGATTGAAAGACAAGCATAGCTGAATAAGGAAGATATTATGACCCCTTCTATTTTTTTGTGCTTCTCTTATATTTATATGGTTCACTACATAATATTTTGCTAAGTTTCAATTATTTGTTCCCTAAAAGTTGATTGAAATTTGGTTGGACTATTTTTTTTTAAATATTTTATTAATAAATATTTTTATATAAATTGTTAAAAGAAACATATGAAATGTTTATATTTTCAAGTATGTATATAAAGAAGTGTTTTTATATATACTTTTTGTTTTATTACTTTTTTATATACATATTTACATATACTTTTTGTTATAGTAATTTTTGTATATTACAAAAATTATAAATTGTTATACTTATTTTTAACATACATACATACATACATACATACATACATACATACATACATACATACATATATATAAACAATTTCTATTTAATTTGCTTTACTAATTTTTCATATATATTCTATATATATATATATATATATATATAAACTATTTTTTTTAAAGGTCTTTTATATCATTGACTTTTTCTTTATACTTTTATTTATATAATTTTTGTTTTAGTAATTATTGCATATTTATAAAACTTAAAATGTTTTTTAAAATTAAAATTTTCTATCATTACATATATTTACGGTATCAAATAATTGACAATTAGTTTATAAACAAATATTTTACCCGTTAAATAATTACGATTTAAAATGTGGATAATAAATATTAAAATATTTTTAATATTTAATTCAATTTTATTTTTAATATAATAATATTTTAATTATTTTATAAATATATTAATTAATTTTTTTGTTCTATTTACCTCAATTCAAAGATATCATGTGTTCAAATAAAATGTTTGATATTTGCAATTAATAATCTTTCCAAGATTGAATTTTCATAAACTCCTTTCTTTTGAAAGATACTTAAAGTGCGTTATTTTTTTCTTTACTTTTAAAATTATACTCACCCTTTTCAAAATCCATATATATATATATACATACATTTAATTTATTTTTATTTAAAACAAAGTGGTTTAGAGAGTATTTGTATTAGTTTATAATTTGCACTTCGATTGCTTTAATTAGCTTATAATTTTATAATCCGTGGTTTATTATTTTCTTAGTATCGTTATATTTCGATACAATTATACTTTTATTTTTTTTATTAGGATTACAAAAAATTATCTTCTTGACTTTGTAAAAATATGATTTAATTACATTTTAATCTCTGAAGTATGGTAATTTTACGACAAATTTCAATTGTATCAATTAAGTCTCAAGTATTATAAATATGTGAGTTTCAATTGTATCAACTGGATACCAAATATAAAACCACGCTATTTTAGTTTATTATTTAATAAACTAACATAAATATAGCCAACATAAGTAAAATATACATTATTGTTAAATTTAGGAGATTCAATTGGTATAATCGAATTTTAAAGAACTGAAATTTTGTATTCACGATATTTGAGACGAAATTAAAATATTAGAATTAATAACACGCTATTGTAATATTTATAAGACTATACTCCCAAAATCAAGAAAAATATAAAAATATAATTTAGCTTAATTTTTATTTAAGCTGAATCTCTTACTTAGAAATCATAACTCAACCATGAGTAAGGATTACAAATATATATAAAATTATAAATTTTCAAAGAGACATTTTTGTTTGAAAACAAAATTTATATGTAAAATATCTGAATATGTACTTTTATGTTAATTTAAGCTGGTAAGTTGAATGGTTAACATTACAAAATATTTTCAATGAACATATCTACTCTCTTTTTTGTCAATATAAAATGAAAATAGATCCAATGAACAAGATAAACTATTCGAAAGTTTAAAAAGGGAGATTCTTTTTATGCATTCCATAAAATTATAAAGCGCCTTTATTTATTTTAAATTTAATTTTCAAAAATGTATTTCTTATTTCAGAAAATTCATTCCCAAATGAATAAGAGTGCAGTTGCTTCCTGCACAATACAAAATACTTCCTGCATTAATAAATTCTTAAAATACCAATAATATTCTTATTACTTTATATATTAAATAATTTTTCTTCTTCTCACATTTATATAAACATCTCTCTCATATTTTGTTTTTTTTAACAATAATAAAAATAATGTTAAATGTTGTTAAGATATTTACAGTTTACATTATTTTCAAATATTTAGTTTTTTTTATAACTAATTTAATCTTACTTAGTTATTTCTTAATATTTATTAGATTTTTTTTATTATTTATCAAGAAAATTTGTTAATATTTATCAAGAGAAGTTAACAGTTTTTTACTTGCACGTAACTCAGTGGGAGAGAAAAAAACATACTTAATAAGTAAATTTTAAAATAAGAGCAATGAAGAAATTGTTGGCATATTGAGTATTTGTTAAGTGCAGGAAGTAATATATATTAGGTAGGAAGCAACTGTCTAGTAAGAGTTACCCAAAAATGTTGTAAAAATATAAAAAAAAAAGGTTTATGTCCAAATATCACAAAAGTCCAAACAAGAATTTATTGAAAAAGATCATATATACCTTGACGGATGATTCAATTCATGGTAATTTTTTATAAGCCATATATATTCGTCTGAAAATAATATAGATTTTTTTACATTTACTTAATTTATTAACTGTATAAATTATAATGTATTCAACAAAAATGTATATAACGTTTATATATAAAAAAACGTTGATTAACACCAAAAGCTGGAATAGCTCAGTTGGTTAGAGCGTGTGGCTGTTAACCACAAGGTCGGAGGTTCAAGCCCTCCTTCTAGCGATTTTGTTTTCTTTCATTTTAAATATATTAATGGGATAATTATCATGAAAAATCAGGGAGTGAAGAGTGATGAATATGAGTAAAGAGACGGATAATTAGATTTTTTACGACATATCAAAATTACCCCTAGTACCATATTATGTAAATTTAAACACGTATAACATAAAAGGATTTCTCATGTATTGACAAATAAGCTTTAGTATCATGTAATTAACTAGGTTAAGGATGTAATATAATTTTTTTATATAATTAACTATGTAAATTAGTAATGAGGAAATTTTGAAAAATGAGGTTTTGATATTTTTTTCAGAGTCATTTACATAAATATATAAGTTAGAATCAAAACTATATATTCAAATGTGGATTATAAAGCTATGAATAGTTTGCAAACTTAATTTGTCAATCACAAGTTTACTTTTAGGTAAACTCATTTTCTAGTATATTCAGAATATAATTATGCAAATTCTTACTAGATTCAAGAGTTTGAATAATTTTGAATAATAATAGTATTCTTACTGGATTCAAGAGTTTGAATAATTTTGAATAATAATAGTGTCACTTTTTGTACAAAATGACATGACTAATTTTGTTTTGGTATTTTTTTTTAAAATGTGTTATAATAGGGTTTGCACTTTAACAAAGTAGCTTAGCATCACAATAAAGTTCATGTTTCAAAGTATAGCATCACGTCATATAATATTGTGTTTTTGAACAATGTTATTTGATATTTAGCATATGGTCATTTAGTGTATCATATTTCACTCTCCTTCCACGGTCATGTTGTATTTTTTTCTTTCAGCATTGTGTGAACAAGTTTTGTTTTATGAAAAAGTCATCTTTTCATTTTCGTTTTAATTTGCTTTTGTTGTATTTTTTATTTTTATTTTTATCTATTCTCTTTGTTTTCATTATGTTGTATTAGAATTCTCTTCATAAATATTTGTTGAGTTAATATTTTAACTTTATTATATTTTTTATTTTCATTTTACATCTCACAATCTTTATTATTATAATTTTATTCATATTTAATACTTATTTAATTTGAACTTATATTATCACGAAGTTAAGTGTAGAGTTGAGAGTCTCATACAAAATAGAGACTAACAAAATGATATCAAAAGAGAAAAAATATATAAATTTATTATTTTAAGATGTAGGAACGAGCGAAATGATATCAAAAGAGAAACAATATATAAACTTATTACCTTAAGATTTTGAGTTGAAGATAATACTATAACTCTTATATAGATAAATTAATTAATCATTACTTTTAAATCTCTCCAGTTATATAATGACTATTTCAATATATTCACTTGAAGAACTCAATAATTAATGTGATATGTAAAAATAGGAGAAAGAGAATAAAAAAGGCCAAACATTTTTTTTATGAGAAAGACTTCAAATTATAAAAAATTAAAATAGAAGCTATATATGTACAATAAAAATATGTTAATGTAAATAAAGGTAAAATATGTTAATGTAAATAAAGGTAAAATAAACATATCCAACATTCTTATGTTAAAAACGAAAGACTAACATGATTAATAAAATTAAAAATATTGTAACTTTATATCTTAAGAGATAGACACTAAAAAAAATAATAAGAAAGAGAATTATTATACTAACATGGATGAAATTTGAATTATTATATATAATGAAATTTTTAACCTATAAAATCTATTTGAATAATAATGAGAATAGTTATATTCGTTTAGGATGATAGAATGAAAAAACAAGTACACTAAATTAAAGTAAAATTCAAAAATAAAAATTATAATTTTTTCAAAGTCTTACTCAAGATATAAACACTCTAAAATTAATTTTATATAATTATTATTGTTATAATTTATGTTGACTTCAACGTTTGAAATTTGTTTTATTAATAATTTTTTTTCGATCTTTATCACTAGTTCAATTCACATTTTAAAAAATCCAAATCGATTTCAAAAAAGCCTCATTATTTCCATTTTGAAAAAGCAAGTCTCATTTTTTTAAAAAACAATTATTATAAAAATATATTTTTAGTAATATTCTTTTAGAAACTTAATTAAAATTTGAGCAATAAAACATAGTTATACTTTAATTATTTTATTTAAACAATTAGACATTTTGATTAATTATTGAAGATGGTAACTTAATATATACAAATGACCACTTTCAAAACATTACCAATAAATTATTATTAATTATTTAGAATTGAAATTCTTCTGAAATCAGAAAAAAATAAGTTGAGAGTACCATTAATTTAAAATTATCTTAGTTAAAAATATATGTTAATTATAATTATTAGATCTTTTACTTCAACTAAAAAATATCATCAAATATATATTTACAAAAGCAATTTCCAGTAAATAAACAGCCACGTTCTTATACTATAGATCTCTTGATTTGAGTTTAAAACCAGCTTGGGAATAACAATTTATTATTTTGTAAATAATATTATCCACAAAATAATTTCATATTAATTAAAAATTAAGACTAAAAATAACTTAAATAAATTTTTTCTCTCTTCATTATTCAAGATGCATTCTAAAAATAAAATTAAAATAGAATTTTAAGTTTCAAAACAGATAATATTTTAAATATAATAATTGATCCTGATATTTCAATAGATTCAACACTAGAATAATTATTATTGAAAAATAATTATTAATAAAATTATAATAAAATATATAAAAAATAACTACAAAAATAATTTACTTTCTATTAATTGTCATAATCATATAATAAAGAAAAATTCTGTGTTTTTTCATGGTTACTTACTAAGAATAATTCACTATAAATTATAAAAAAGAAATATATAATAATAAATGAAAAAAGTAAAAAAAAAAACATATATAAGAAAACAATTGCAAAAATAATCCCTAATATTCGATGTTATAAATAATCTTTTGTTTGGTCGGTTTTGATTTTTTTTTTCACGTAGTCAATTTCCACATTTATAATGAAATCAAATAAAAGGTTATCTTATACCTTTTTTTTTTTCCTATTTTATGGTTATCATTAATCATCAATGGTTCTATTTTTAAAGGTTATTGGCTAGTTCCTTTCCTGGACAGGCCTGTTTTCTGGGCCTACTGTTTTCTGGGCCTATTATGGTAGTTTCACCAGATCGGGCTAGTTAGGTCGCCTTACTCACTTTGAATTGAAACTGTTTGGGCTATATTTGAGATAACAATTAATTAAAAATAAAATAAAACAATGATTTTAAGAAGAGTGATGTTATAAAGAAAATTAGATTATTTAGAAATTATATTTAAAAAGAAGTTTTTATTTATTCATCTGTAACGAATTTTTACACTATATTACAAAATTTCAATGATAGTTTTGTCGACTTTTCTACTAACTAGCTTCAACGTTATAGTTACCACAATTTTCTGAGTAGTTTGCATACAGTATTACTTTTAATAAAAACTAATATTTATTTATATTGTACATTATACAAAGTAAACTACTAGTCACTTTTATTACTGCTATTATATTTAACTCCAGTTGGGTGGTCTATTTATCCAAAAGATAATTTATTTTATTATTTTATAATTTTATAAAAAATTAAAATTTAAACTCTAAATTAAGTGTGTTTGGATCATATTTTTACCAGGTTCATTTTAATTTGATCTCATTCAATATATTTTATATTGATTAATTATATATTTGTAATAATTAATATTCTGCAATTAATCATTATAATTTTTATTTATTGTCATAATTCCTATTTATTAAGAATAACTCTATCCTAATCTCAAAAAGATATATAAATACAGACTAATATTTCATAAGGTATTCCGTCAAACTTATATTTATTTATTTATTTATATTTTTTTTCAATTTTTTATTTACTTATCTTATTTTTATTTTTATATTGTTATTGACTTGTAGATGAAGAGTCTTTTATAAGCTTTGTGGATATCTACCTCCATTCTTTGTAAGAATATGCTAACATCCTATATTGTTTATCAGTTAATATCTTTGTTATATTTATTCATTATCCTTCATAAAGTAAATTTATTAAATTCAAATCAAGAATTGACTGGATTAAAAAAGTGATCGTCAACTCATAGCTCAATTGATTTCTCATGAGAACATCATCAAATAAGAATTTGGGTATGATGATGGATTAAACTATAATCAAGAATCAGATTTTGATGCCGATTTAAGCAACTATAATCCAATGTTCTCAATTTAATTTTTTAAAGTTATAATGTTTGCTTTTAATTGTCATTAAGAGTGTTTGATTGAATCAATTTGGAGAGATTTATTTTTCAAGAGAATGAATTTGAGTAAATAAAGTGTGTTTGGTTGACCTAATTTGAAATGATGGATGAAGAGGGATTTATCTTCCATCATGTGAAGAGATTTGAAGAAATGTAATTTGAAATTACCAAATAATCCTTGTAAATGAGATGGAAATTGGTTGGGAAATAGGAAATATCCTTAAAAGTGTGTTTTGATTTTGAAAATTACAAAATACTCCTTTAAAATGGGTTTAGGGTTTGCCATGTACATTGTAACATCTTGATTGGTGCAGTTTTATGTAGCCTGAACATCTTGATAGGTTCACATCCTGATAGGTGCAGCTTTATGTAGCCTGTAAGATTCCTTTGTATAAATTGGAGAGATTCACACATTGGAGAGAACTTTATGTAGCCTGAACATCTTGATAGGTTCACATAGGTGCAGCTTTATGTAGCCTGTAATAGATTGGAGAGATTCATACATTGGAGAGATTCACTATAACATCTTGATAGGTGATAGGTGTAGCTTTATGTAGTCTGTAAGATTCCTTTACATAGATGGAAGAGATTCACACATTGGAGAGATTAACCGATAAATAGTATTGATTACACTCAAATAAATTTAAATATGTTTTTATAAGGCTTGAACGTCAGTAGTATATTAAAGTGTTGTGTGTTGTGAGAGTTAGATTACGCTTCTTTGAACCTGGGAGCGTCTTTGCACTGGTTCTGTTATAATTAGATTATACTTGCATTTATGTTTTTCATTTTTACGTTTTTCTTGTCAGTTTGTTGTTTTGATGTTCATATGTTTGAGGGTTGTATTCCTTGAAAGTAGGTGGTGGTGGTTCCGTGGTGTTGTCGTTGTGTTCATCTCCTATTCGTGGTGGTGGAGGTGTGGTGTTGGTGTCATCATTGTAGTGTGTGCTTCATCTTCCTGATTCCCCTGTGTGTGCTTAAACGGTAAGCTAAACAAAATCCATTGGTTTTGTTATATTTGAAACAAAATCCATTGGTTTGGTTATATTTGAAAAAATTCGAAAAAATATCAAACTGAATAAAGTTACAGTAAAAATAAAATTAGAAGATAAAATTTAAAATATTAAAAAATAATTATAAATTATATAGAATATTTATAAGTTTAGGAATTTCCAATAAAATTTAAGAATTTGAAATATTTTTAAGTTATATAAATATTTTCTTTTGAGATAAATGAACCAAATTTATGGAGAAGGAAGTTGGAAGTTTAATGTTTATAAAAAAGAAAAGAAAATAACATCAAAAAGTTGAATTAATACTGTAAAATATTTTGAAATATTGGTAGATAACTAAAACACAAGATATTTAATAAAAAAAATACAATATTTATATTTTTATTAATCATTATTTTAAGAACAATTAGTTATAAAATGATTAAAAGTAAATAAATATTAAATTTAATATTTAATGATAATTATATATCTTGACAATAATATTTAATTTTGAATAATTATTTTTAATTAAATGTTATTTATTAATATTCTTTATTTTAAATTTAAGTACACTTTTCATAGTCAATTTAAGTAGAATATTTATATATCTTTTAATATAACTTATTAATATTTTTATAGAAAATAAAATAATAATTAAAAAATTCTAATTCAGTCTTTTAAAAATATAGTAAAAAAATATTTAACTTTTTAAGTAAAATAATTAATTAAAAGGTAAATTCAGAAAAGATTTACCATTATTATTAATATGTACCAGTATTCAAAAAATACAAATTGCAAACTATGTTTATTTAAATTAATAATTTTAAAAGTTTCAATTTAAGTAAAATGTAAAAATAATTTATACTTACAAAAACAACAATAAGTTTAAATAAAAAAAGTAGTTTAGGTTGTAAGTTTTTTTTTTTTTTTTCAGGGTTAATTATGATTTAGAGTAAATTGTATATTTTAATAAAATAATAAATTTGTAATTTTATTACATTATTTAATATTTATGTTTAATTTTACATAATTTAGACAAAATTATATTTTTTAATTAGTATGCATGTTTATAATTTGAATTTTATAATAATTTCGTTTATTTAGTATTTATTATTTAGGATTTATGTTTAGTTTTGAATAACTTAGGAGATAAATTTTTGTGAGAGTTGTGTGAAATTATAATTTTGAATTGTTATGCCTTTTTATAATTTAAATTTTGTAATAATTTGATTTATTTAGTATTTATTATTAATTGAAAATATAATTGATTGATTTATTGATGTTTGTGTGGAAAATATATCTATGCCCTGTGTATGACTGTTTTAAATTATTTAGCTATAAAAGATGTTTAGAATTTTTTATTTAATTTTTTTAGTTATAGTGAAGATATATTTAGGATGTTTTTTGTCTTATTTGATTCAATATTTATTATAAAATTGACGGGAAAAGATGTTATTTAAAATATTTTTTATTTATCTTAAAAATAATTTTATTTTCTTTTAAATATAAAATTATTAAAACATAAAAATAAGAAATTTCACGTATTTTTTTATATTAAATTCAATTTAATATAATTCATTTCAGTTTTTTCCCATCTTATTCCATAAGAATAAATTAGTAATTTCTAAAATATACCAATTAAAAAAATAAAAACAAATCTATAACATCTATCAAATTATTCCCCAACTTTCATAACTAATCTTCTCAAATTTCTTCAAATCTTACCATCTATCCATTAATCTAAACAACCTCCCATTCATACACAATCCATCCCTTCAAATCTATTTCCTCAAATCCACTCCCCTAACCAAACAAAGTCTAAATCAATCCTTCAATCATTTTTTTTTTCTCTAAGTGTTCCAAAATAAGATTTTGTAATCAAATTACTATTTCAAAAATTTAATTTCTCACCAGATTAGTTTCTCAAAACTTCTCTTTTGCTTTAACTTTAGTCCTCTATCAAGATTAACAAGGTGTTTATTACAAACTATTAATAAAGTGACATATTCCAGTGTTCTTTCAATTATTTAGTTTGTCTCCAATCTTTGCGAAGACTTTTCCTTTTCCCTACCTCTTCCTTTTCCCTACCATCATTGCTTAAGAAATAATACGATGGTATTTTGAAAAACTAATTTTGTTATCTGATTAAGTGTTTAAATGATTAATATTTTGAAAGATCAACAGAAAGACATTCTGGATCATTAAGAGAATAATTTGCAATTGGTGACAAATTTGAACGACTAAGAAATTGCTGGTTTTCTCCATTCTTCCAACTCAGGACTAGTTTACCCAAGGCTTTTTCTTTCTGCATCCACAATTTCTTGATGCGCACCTACCTTTTTCAAAATGATTGTTTTATTATTTTTTGAAGTGACTACTGTATTATTATTATTTTTTTAAAATTTTTGACATGCTTTCCAGAATTTTCAGAGTGGAATTTTTCAAAGTTTCAGAATAAAATTTTTAGGATATAATTTTAAAAATAATATTTTTGAAATGCATTAAATATATTTTAGAATAAAACTTTCATAACAACCTTTTCAAAACACATTAAATACATTTTGAAAAGAGTTTGTTTTCTTTTTGCAATGCGTTCTCTCTTTTTGTTCATTTGCAGTGTTCTCTATCTGGATGGAGTTTTGAGTAGTTACTGATGATGGGAAGCAAAATCCTTATCCAATTAACAATAAGTTTTATTTTTATTTTTTTGACTTACTAATATGGTTAGTCTACCGTGGTGATCATAATGTATTTTCCAACTTAAAATAGTGTAAAATAATAATAAAAGAATTTAGCATATTGAAACATTAATATATATATATATATATA
>Ga0099824_1002655_pt1 | contig 26212 bp, 16 predicted proteins | sample SiratrowhiteBW_FD_76837 | JGI IMG/M metagenome (GOLD analysis project Ga0099824, IMG submission 76837) | Root nodule microbial communities of legume samples collected from California, USA - Siratro white BW | ecosystem: Host-associated > Plants > Roots > Nodule | place: USA: California...
AAAAAAAAAAAAAAAAAAAAAAAAAAAAAAAAAACAACAAAAAAAAAAAAAAAAAAAAAAAAAAAAAAAAAAAAAAAAAAAAAAAAAAAAAAAAAAAAAAAAAAAAAAAAAAAACAAGGGGATGTTCTTGTAACATAACAATCCAATCAATAAAAAGAATGAACATACAGTACAGTGGAATCAAATTTCAAATGTGCTTTGTCTCACCACTTAGCATCGGCCACCAATTATTATACAAGGCACATGCCTGAAACATAACACAAATGACAGATCTAAGTAAAAAGTGGCATTTTGACCAACAAGTTACCATCTATTTCTGCACTTATAAATAAAAAAAGAAAAGGTAATACTAACCAAAATTTGTAAGACGACTCCCCCAGAGACCAAAACTGCCAATGAAAGAAGCTTCCCTGTGTTCAAACAGGTACGTATATACCCTGGTAGGTCTGCCATCTCCAAGTCACCTCCTCATGTTATACTGGAGCGAAAAATTAATTAGCACCAGGCTACAAGAGCATTAGATCAGAACAAAATATTAATGAATAAGCAACTCCGATCAATACGTGATAAATTAGATGGAGTTAAACAAAAGTGACAATCTATATTTAGTGCATGTCTGGAATCACATTCAAACATTCAAAACCCATTGAAATAATACTAGCTTTTGTGTTGACAGAGTTTTATTACTAGCTTGCTTATAGAATTAAAGCATCCAAACATAAATTACTTCACATCAAAATCAATTTTAACCACAATCAATTTGTAAACTTTCATCAAACACACTCAAAAGTTTGAATACAGCATCACAATAAATTCACATGTTGCAATCCCAATTTGTATAAGAAACACAATTATTCTACCACAATCTATATCCCAAGAGATCACCCCCTATTGAACATCCAATTCCCTTTCAACATACTTTTACAAACCTAACCATATCTCAGAAATTGAGACCTAACACGAAATGATCAACTGACCTAAAAGGCTCAAACTAAAGCGTAATGTTTCCAGTTGCCATCATGGTAGTGTTTACATAACCATGTCCATAATCAATTCAAAGCAACACTATCCCCAATTCGATTAATCGGATGAAATAGCGGAATAAACAAATTTACTCTACATTCACAAAATACTGAAATAGACCACAGACATCTAACAGCTAAAAAACCGGTAGAAACTCTCGCCTTTTCATATAAAGAACTGATAATTTAAATCAAAGGAGCAAATAAATTGGAAAAAAATCCAGAACAAAAAGCTCATCAAGAGACCAAGAGTTAAAGAAATGGCAATTTCCCCCAATAATAATATACGTGATGAGATGAAAAAATCGGTTGAAGCAACGAAGAGCGTGGGTAGGTAGGGTCTGAAACAAACACGGACATGGTAAAGTTCAAATTGATGCAAGAATCGCTAAGAAAATGGGTACCTGTGATTTTGATTTGTGTTGTGGAACGGTGTCGCTGAACCTCGATGTTAATTGTACTCTGAAACTACCAGAAACCCACACCATTTCGGGTATATAGGAATCAGCGGTCCAATCATCATAGAAAGATCCTCGTTCTTCTTTTTCTTTTTTTTTTTTTCTTTTTCTTTGTTTCATCGATAACACTTTAAAATTTTATTCTTGAGGTTTGTTGATTGTTTTAATGATAATTTTTTTAGAAGGTAAAAGTATAAAAATATGTATATTAAAAGTTAAATTAGTTAATGTTTGATATTTTGTCAAAATATGATTGAGCGTGTTTATCATTTACAAGTTAAAAGTTTAATAACAAGTTTATAAAGTGTTTAGTATAGTTATTGATATTTAAAAAAAATCAAAATATTTAACTAGAAATGTTTTTCTTACTAATACCTAAGTATTAAATTATGTTCGATGAGACCAGAATGTTTTCTAAAATCATTTATGTAAGTTCTTAAAAATTAAATAGTAATATTTTACTTTTTATTGAAAATTTGAATTCAGTATGTTAAATATTAGTATTGAAGCTATGGTAGGAAGGGTTATCCCACCAATGTCACCTCTTTATCTTCCAAGAAAAATCTAATTAAACTCATTTTTTCAGTAAGACAGCAAAATAAAACCTATGGTTCGTGTGGCTCCAATTCTCAAGTTCATGGGCATGGTTTCTGCTTTATGAAATTTGATCTCACAAGAGTATGCTTTTGGTATGGTTGATTTGGGCAACCATTTTTTCATGGACTGAAGCACTTTAATTCAGTTGATCAATCTTCTATGTGGAAAAGGTGTGAGCTAAGTTTCTTGAAATTGAAATAGAGATTGATTAGTTTTTTACATCGTTCTAGAATTAAGAAAAAAATCTTTTAAAGTTTTTTATTATGTATCAAACTATGTTATTTTAATAGTGGTTTTTCTTTAAAAATAATATGAAGATGTTATCTCTGTTAGTTTTAGTTTCATGTTTTTATAAATAACAGGAGTTCAAATTGAATGACACATAAAAGATAAATTAATTTTTATAAGAATTATGATTTTAGGTTTATATATCACCTAAAAGATTAATTTGTTAACATATATTTTGAGTACAACGACAGTGTAAATGTAAGTTTATGTACGTTTTGATGGTAAAAAAAAAAAATATTTGATTGAATATTTTAGTGTTATAAATATAGAAAGATAAATTTATAAAAATCACATAAATATGGTAAGTTGACAATTAATAATAACTTCATTAGATTGATTAAAGAGTATCAATAGATTATAGAGTAGAACATACTAAAGAATTTATATAAATGAGAGATTTATCTTTAAAAACACATAAAATAGTATTATACTATACATAAACAAAGAAATAATTATAGAAAAATGATATAAAAGCAAACTTAGTCTCCCTCTAAGCATGATTAAAATGTATAAATCCTTTTAGTAGTCTCGAGGGAAAAGAAATATAACTCAAACAGGTAAATGAATGTTGCAATAGTTTGAGATTTCAATTTGTAAATACGATAATAGGTGTGAAATTCATATAAACAATACCTTACATTTTAAAGTTGAAATTATCAAAAAAATAAAATAAAATTGGCATGAGATTTGAGATATAGAGATTATAACTAGAGAATGTACTTTTAGCTTTACCATATAAAATGAATAATCTTAGTCATATCATAAGATACAATTAAAAGTTTTAAAAAATAAATTATTATATTTTATTTTCTGTAGGTGTTTATCGATATCTATATAATAGATCTTAATAAATTTATAACAACTCATGTACCAATTCAACTAATTACATTAATCTGATTTACTTACAAAATTACTTTAAAAGTAAGTAACATAAAATAAAATGACCAAAAATTTGAAACCTAGGAAAATACAAATTTTTTTTTTAATATATATAAGTAATCTTTAAAATTATTTTTTTAGAACACTTAATAAGTTTGTACGAGTTATTTTATTGATAGTATTTTAATTTATGATAATAAATAAGTTTTTGAAATTTGATACTTTGGTTTCTAAGTGAGAACCAAAACATTTGTTTATACTAAATTAAGATTAAGACTAATACAGTATTTAAGGCTTAACACTCAATGTTATAAAAGTTTTTCTTTTTCTTTGAAAGAAAGAGTGAAGAAGAAGTAGAAGGTGGCGTTTGGAGGGAAGATGTGTTTGGAAACATGAAGCAGAATCGGCGAAGGGAGTGTTTGGCTAATTCGATTTCAGATAGTTCAGGCATTGGTGCGAAATCGTTAATGGGAAGAGAACCCCCTCAGAATTTGTTACCCTCCAAACACGACTTGCCGAGATTGGTTCTGGTGCTCGCACTCGCATCGCTAGTTGCTTGGACCTGCAATTTCCTCTTTACCTCTCACGTCCCTTCCAAACCCTTTTGCGACACCAATTTCCACACCCCCGATTACTTTCATGGTATCTCCCTCTCTGTGTTGTGATTTTTATGTGCCGTGGTTTTCATGCCTTTCATATGATTCTGTTCTGTGTGTTAAGTTATTCATTTGGTGATTGAATTTAACTCTGATTTAGTAAATTTCCCGTGCTACTGAATGATACATGCTTAGTCTCCGTTTATTCTATGGATGATTTTATTTTATTTTATTTTGTTTTGTTTTCCCTGTTTTGTTTATTTGAATTGTGCTGTTTTCCTTTTCTCTATTAAAGAAGAAAACATATTACAGAGAGGGAATGAATGCCGCTAAAATGGAAAACTAGAGTAAGATAGCCTTCTTTTCATGGCTTTTTATCATGGGTGTTCATTTGTTATGTAGTTTTGATTCTTGTTGTTATACATTGTTTTGTTCTTTTATTTATTTCGGTAGGACGCAGATGACTTTCTAATGCAAGCCTTGCTCAATGTTTGTCTGCTTCATATTATCTCCAATTATTTTCTCGGAAGTTCATTCTCTGGGGCCTTGTATTATCAATTAAATTTTGTAGTCTGAAAGTGTAGGAATTTGCAAACTATATGCATCTTTACTGACTGGGATTGTTACAGATGCTTGTGAACCCTGTCCAAGTAATGGAGAATGCAACGATGGAAAGTTGGAATGCCTTAAGGGTTACCAAAGGCATGGGAACTTGTGTGTAGAAGATGGAGATATTAGTGAATCAGCTCGAAAGATTGTATGTCTCTATATTTTTTTATTTAAATAGTGGCTTACTATTTCTTGGAATTAAATACAGTGTTTTATTTTTTCCTTGTTCTTTTGCATTTTGTTTATATCTTTCTGATTGGCCTTTGACTTTGACCACAGGTGGAGAGAGTGGAACATCACCTTTGTGAAGGATATGCTCAATTTTTGTGCAGTGGAACCGGACCAATATGGGTTAGTTTCTCGTTTTCAACTCTTGGATTTTGCAGTTTACTTGTATTTATTTATGTTTGGCTGTGTACATTACTGCTCAAGTTGTTCTTAGTTCGGCTGATTTCAACTTCCCTTTTGTATTCCCATCTCAGGTTCCTGAGGATGTTTTGTGGAATTATTTTGAGCCAGTGGGAGATGTCAAAATGGACGATGCTCTTCACAATTATACAAAACAAAAGGCAGTTGAAACAATGGTGAAATTATTGGAGACGAGATTAAACAATTCTCATGGGTATATCATCTCTATGCCGTTTTAATCTAGTCAACAGTGGCTGTTAGTTACATGTTTCCTTAGAGGCTTAAACTTCTGCTTATTATGTCACTTACGAGTTATGTCATATACAGGATGAAGGAGTTTAAGTGTCCAGATCTACTGGCAGTGCATTACAAGCCATATACTTGCTGTATTCGTCAGTGGGTCTCCCAGCATATTCTAGTTATCTTGCCCATTTGTGTCATGGTATCCGTTTCTTAAAGACATACTTTAATGCATATATTTCTGTCATGGATGAGTAAACATGTTGATTGTGTTGAGATTTAACAGCTTGTTGGATGCACAGCTTTGTTCTGGAGTCTTCGACAGAAACTGTCCATGTCAAGAAGAGTTGAGGAGCTTTATGACAAGGTATAGTGGGAGACACACAGAGGCACAGCCACAAGGGATTTTTGCATGTTTCATTGATGATTTCACCCGTTTGTTTAACAAGTGTGATTTCAAGTAACGATGGGCAATGCCTTTGATTAAGAATGCGTATACATGCATGCGCGCACACACACACATATATGGAAGCTCACAAGTATATTGTAATAGAATACATATGTTAGTTGAGTTCACAAAATAGTACATATGTTTAGAAGGTAGTTCTGTGTGCACTGATCATAGGGTTCAAATGCCCCAATTTGATATATTATAGTTCTGTAGTTTTAGATGAGTGAAGAAGTATTCATACTCCCTAGTTTTTGTTAGTGGAGTTTGGATAAACTAGGATTCTGATCAGTGCAGTGGACTGTTACTTAGATATTAAAATCAGTTGAATGTGCTTTTCAGATAAAATATAAACAATGTGACTTTTGGCTCCCATTACTACAGTTACATTTATATCTGTTGTGCACTGGTTTTTTTGACTGAATGACTAATTGCATCTTTATTCTGGTTTTATATCTGTTCAACATTTCTTTGTTACTGATGTTTTAGGTCTGTGAAATACTTGAAGAAGATGCATTGACATCAAAGAGTGCAAATGGTGAATGTGAACCCTGGTTTGTTGCTTCTAGGTTACGTGATCACCTGCTTTTGCCAAGAGAGCGGAAGAACCCTTTATTATGGAGAAAGGTAGTTTCAGAGCTATTTTGAAAGCCATTCCACTTGATTACCCTGTTTTATCTTAATAATAATTAATCAATCACTGAAGCAGAACAAGCTAATTCATTTTGTCTGGATTAGCTGACTCCGTCAGAATCTTATTACACACAATTCAAATATTACGATTTGATACAATTCGATGCCTGTTGATTTGTATCATAAGATGAATTTTAAATGACTTTGTATATGCCATTCTTGAGGATTTCAGCAAGGACAAAGTCATACTTAAGGGCATGTCCTTGTAAATCAGCAAAATTGTTTATTTTCTCTTTTTCATTCCACTTACTGATTAATGAATCTTTGACCCCAACTATCTTTTAGATTGCTGTTGATGAAATCACTTTTTACCTGTAATTAAAGTTAAATGTCAATGGGTTTTTAAATTAACTTAACGAATGATTGATCTTGTAATAACTTTGTTGGGATCACAGGTAGAAGACTTGGTTCAAGAAGATTCACGAATAGATTGCTATCCAAAGTTGGTGAAGGGTGAATCAAAAGTGGTATGGGAATGGCAAGGTACATGGGTGTGCTGGCCTGGCAATATCATGAAATCTATTCCATCCAGTAACGCGAGCAATTTAATATACTGATGAATTGCTGCGAGGCAGTCTTTTCAGCTAATATTCTTATTGCTCATATAAATTATTTCTAGTGATTTATATTTTTCTTTACCTCATTCTACAGTTGAAGGCTCTTTGAGTGCCTCAAAGATGAAGAAAAGAAGAGATGCAAGCAAAACAAGGGTCAACGAAAGCATGGATCTGAATCAACGGGAACATCCTGAAGTGAAAACAGGTCAGTGGCTGTCTTACTAATATCTGCTTTAAAATCATGCTTGTTTTCTGATGTAGTAAAATTGATTTGTTGTAGAGCCTGTGGAACCACTATTTTGATTTGGAGACACCTCGTAACAGTGACTAGTACTTCCCTTGTAAAAAATTATGATGTCCTAAACTCGAGTTTCCCCTGAAGTCCTGTCTTACCTTCTTTGTACAAAGAAAACTGGGTGAAGCTTATCTTGTCTATGCTTACAGCAGCAGAGGGCAATATATGCGGCATCGGTTGTAAGTTTGACCTACATTTTTTATCAAGCATTTTTTTACCAAAACAAGTGTTGATTCACGAGACCTGAATGCTTATTATGAAATGTGCTTATAGCTTAGGTAGGAAAATAGCGTCCTTGAAACTCCTTTACCTCCAGTTGACGGCTGACAAACTAGTAATGTAATTATGCTAACTAGATTTCAGTATGCATTTTTTTGAAAGACAATCTAATATATTGAAGCATATAAATAAAGGATGAAATGATATTGTTGTAGAGTTAAGGCATATGAATGTACTACTATGTGACTACATATGAATTTTCCTGGTCCTATATATTTCCGGAGATTGCATATACCATCTGCTCCTTAATTTTTGAATTTGGCTTTTTTATTGGTTTTTCTCTGTTTTGCTCCCAAGATACACTGATTTTGATATTTTTATAGAGAAGCTGGACTCATTAATCCTACATAGACTCAATCATTCATTTTATTTTCTACATTTTTTTATTATAGTTATTAAAAAAAATACAATCCATAATGTTTAAGAATTTGTGTTGTCGTTATTCTTTTCACAAATTTACACTCCATTCAGTCTACTCTTAGTAAAAATTTTCTTTCATTAAAAATGAGACAACCTTCTTATATTTGTACTCTCTTTTTCACTCGTATATTTGTTTCTCTTTAATCAGCTAATAATCCAAGAGTTTTTTTTTCTTAATTTTAACCACGATTCAGTTTCAAAAAAAAAAAATATTAAACATGATGCAATATTTGTACATCGCTAATAAAACAATCGTCTATTTATTAAATTATTCTTCTACACGTTTTATTATTCTACAACAAAAAAAAAAAAACCTTAGCTGTGATTTTAAACACCTCGCTCTTTTTTTTCGTTTATTATTGTTTAAATATTTTTAGAGTAATATTAAAGAAGTACTCGATTAAACATACTTATGTAACGAAACGTGTTTTTTAAAGCAAATAAAATATTTTTTAAGCCAAGCATGTCTTTTCTGCATAAGACTTGGTATACTTCTTTGCAAGACTAATGACAGATGCCAAAGTTTCGGCAAAGTAAAGTATTTAAGCAAACATTGTTTTTTTGAGTATAAAGTTTTATCGGGTCGTGCTAATTTGTGAAATGAATGCGTTATGAAATAAGAAACTAGAAGTGATATAAGCAAAAGCCCGTCTAGCTCAGTTGGTAGAGCGCAAGGCTCTTAACCTTGTGGTCGTGGGTTCGAGCCCCACGGTGGGCGTTTTGTAATTTTTTTTTGGTTTTGTGACACGTTTCACTTTCACATGCATGAGGGTGTTTCATTAATTTAGGCTTTATTACTATCACTCAAATGAAATGAGCATATTTAAGTGTGTTTCGAATCTCAAATAGAAAGAAAATAATAAAAGCTTCACTCCCCTTTAGTCAAAATTAATTTCTCTCATCTCTTTTATTCCTACTCGTAATTATTTTTAATAAATTTTATCAACAAGAAATATACATATTAAGAAAATTTTATATTTTTGTACTCCTTTTCCTGTTAACTAAACGATGGATTAACGAGAGAAATTGTCTTGCATATTGTAACTTTTAGATTATGACGTGTTGTTGAAGTATCTTAAACTTCATTTTGTAACACACCTAAAAATCATTTTTTTTTATTTACGACGAAAATATTGAAATTATAATCTTGTGCTATTCTTTTTCCCACGAGACACTGAATCAACTTTAATAGGTTCAAAATCATGCACATGCATATTATGTGTTATACACTTGTATCACTTCCATTCACAGAAACATCTTAATTATATCTGTTATGACTCATCAATTCTATACCCAAACTAGACTAATTTTATATTATATTAGTAACATCATCGACATGATGAGTACTGTGCAAATGATGAAAGGGTTGATCTGTGGGATTATTTCCTAATAGAAACCAAACAAAGTGAAACCAAACACAAGATTAAAAAAAATCTGCGGTCGGAAATGGCAAATGTGGTTGTGAAGCAAAGAGGCAAAAGAAGTTGAAATTATGAGCATAATGAAAAGCAGGAAGGTAATGATGTGACAATAAATTGAACCAAATAAACAAGGTTCTTTTAATCAATTCCATAAGTTGAGTATGTGATTTATAAGCATAACATGTTTACACACAGTAGAAATCATTATTTGAACCAGATCAAACATATGAAGGACAATGACTTCCTTAATTAGGCAGCATTTTGAATTCTGGGAGTTTTTGCTAATACTCCTAAAACTATCTGGGATTTGAAAACAGTGAAAATGATTGAGGCTTTGACAAGGTTGAACAATGACAAGAGGGTGTGGAGCAGACAAAGATCTATGGTATGATCGTGTTTGTAGGACTTCCACTACCTACAAGATAAAAAGAAAACCAATGACTACACAACAATCCAAGCACTTTGTTTTCATTCACCATTTAAAACTGTGGGCGATGGTTTTGTTTGCTGATACAACACTTTTTAACAAAGTGTTTTTGCTTTCATGTAATATTGTCTTCAAAAATATACATTTTGAGAATTCAGAAAAATGTTTACAGATTTTTATCTCTTAACATCTTCTAAAAAAATCAGCATTTTCTGACTCTTTCAAGTTCATTGTCAAAGGAATAAATTAGTATATTTAACCAATAAAAATAATACCAGTCACATTTTTTTTAAACATTTTCTGTTGTTAATTGAGTTTGACTAAAATTTATCAATTTAGATTAATTTTGTTCAATTTTTTTTCTCTTAATTTTGAAGATTCTGTAGAGCTTTTGAAAATAATACATATCTAGTCGCATGTTTTGAAATACCACAACATATGTTGTTCACCATTTATGAATTTTTTCTTTCTGGTTTTCTTATACGTCCTTGTGACACTGACAAGTGCATGTGACTAAATTGGTAGGACTATGTGACAAGAATTATGAACACGTTGCAACTTTTCTGAACTCTCACCAAAAAAAGTACTGTTCAATCTTTGAAAGGATTCTCAGTGATTTTGAGAGGCTTTTGTCAAGTTAGAAGTATAAAAAAGATGTTGTCAAATGAGTTTTAAAATCTAATATTGAAATAGTAAAACTAAAGTTGCTACCGTTTTTTTTTTTTTCTAACTTGTTACAACTTATGAGTTACAATACTATAAAGTTGTGGTGAGTAGTTGGTATAATAATAAGTGCAGTGGAATCCAGTGCATTTGATTACTACAACTAGCTTACATTATAATTAACAATCTAACTTCATACACATGTTTAAGCAACTTAGGAAGTACCAATTATACAATTACTAAAATGCCCTTCTTCTAAAATATTATTACCAAGATTTTAAACACTGCAATCTACATTAAATATTCCATAACCCAGGTTTTATATTTGCTTACCCCACTTCTTAATTAGTGAAAAGATATATAGATGCCTAAAATACTACATGATACTATCATATCTAAATAAAGATTTTACCAATGTTATGATATGAAAAGAAATATAGAAAAATGATACATGTTGATTAGATGCATAGAAATAATTGATGTCCATGTATATTATTTTAAACTTATATTGAAGAATTTACAAATTGTCCAAACAACCAAATTTTAATTATGCATATATAATATTCTATATAATTGCTTGTTAACATATTTGGTTCTCCTAAATGTAAGTTGATTTTGTTTTCTTATTATTTTAAAAGTTTTTAATTGTGTCCTACTTTTTTTTATATATATACTAGCAATTTTATCTTTTTTGTCAAATTGAAGAACACACATTCAATTTTCTTACCTTAATTAGATAGAATAAGTTAAATTGTTATATTCTTTAAAGAAAAAGACAATTATTATTTTTAAATAGTGAATATACCCTAAAAAGAAAGGAACAAATTTTATTATTTAAAATATCATGTAAAATATCATGTGAAGTGTTAGTATTAAAATAACAGGACAAATCATTAATAAAAAAAAAACTTATCTAGTATCAACTTCAAGATTGATTGCATGTGCACGTGAGACTAATTAACTACTTTTTTACACTAATATAATATTCTAGTACATGCGAGTTGATTACTTTTATTAGAGTTTAAGAAAAGTGTTGTTGTATTTTTCTGGAGGAAAAGAGAACTCACTCTGAATTTTTACTTATTGATCACATGGGACGAAATATGATAGCAAAACACTGTTGAGGATGGTCAAAAGTCATATCAGTTTTCTTTTTGCAATTATTGTTTCATTGATTTAGTAAAAAGTAATTAGCCATTATTGTCTTTTTGAGGATATCATTTTGCCCAGGCAAAAATATTCTCCTTTTTTGCACCTTTTTGGTGTTGGTAATCAACACACACTTTAAATCAATGTGATTGCAAACTAAATGCTGTGTAACCCTCATAATTAATACCAGCTTTTTAGGCTTTTGTCCAATGAATTTACTTGATATAACTTCCAACCTAATTATCTTTCAACTAAGATCTATAATATGTGAACAAAAATATAAATTTGATTCAAAGTTATTCATGGAGATTGCGTAAAATGGTGGACACTACAGATGTTGTACTTGAATTTAACATAACGGCATTTAACATTTTATTTTAGTTAATAATTTTTAAAGGGAAATTCCATTTTCATATCTTGACTCAAAAAGAAAAAAAATTCCCCTAATCCAGAATTGATGCAAATTTAAGTAAGTTATTATTTTAACAAGTTTATTTATTTATGCTTTTAAACGGTAAACTTGTAGAACAATCTGAGTATTTTTTTTTCCCTTTTGTTTCTTTCAAAGTATTTGTTTGTGTTAATTCAAAATTCGGAAAAAGTGACCAAATAAAAAAATTGAAAAAACACATCATTGAATCTTTTATGCAAATCAATAGTTAAATAAGAAACTTCCATGCTAAATTCACCTAACTTCAAAGTTTCACAAACCAACACACATAGATTCAGAATTAAACCACTCCTAATTTCTATGGACTAAACTTGACTTCTAAATTTTGCATTTTGTGTACTTTCTTGCTATGAAATTTGACATTTTACCCTGCTGTCGTTTGGTTAACATATTTACCAAGCTTTTAACTTTCAGTTAATCATGTGTTCATTTTCTCTATGCAATAAATTTTGATACCATATGACTTAAAAGCTCATTTGTCAAACAGAAAAATTAACATTCTTATCCACCCCTGCTAAGCATGGTTACCACATAAGGAACATTGCCATTTTATATATTTTCAGCAATTTCTAATTGTAGGTACACATTAATTAATGATGGACTGTAGTACATCTTACCACCAATTGCAGTGTACTATGGAAGTGCTTGTTTCTCCGAGTTGTGAAATTATACTATTTAACTTTTTTTTCTTCTCATTATTACCATACACATTGGTATTTTGTTTGATTATGTTTTTAAGATAAATATGTATTAAAACCACAAGAAAAAAATGCCGATAATTCAGTTTAAGTAGTTTTTTCAACAGTTGTTTTTATCGGTAAAATCTATAGCCGCAGTAGCTGAAACAAGAAAATGAAGAAATGTATGATTATGTCATGATGATTCAAGACAGACAGAAGTAAAAAGACAATTTTTTTTTGTACAGGTACAAAGTATATGGGCGTCCCAGAGAAATAAAACATTGAGATCCATAGAAAGAAAAAAATGATCAAACTTTATACAGTAGAAAACATTGTATTTATTTGCAATTCAAGATACAGAAAATAGCAGGTAAGATTTTGACAGAAGAAGTGGTAAAAAAATGAGGGTAGATTTGGAATATGAGTGCTGAAATTGTGGCAGAATAGTTGATTGACTCTTTTTCTGCGTAGTATGTGGTTGTTAAGGATCGATGGCAACTGTTCAGTGTTTACACAGACACCCTTCAACGACCGTAGTTAAACCTCCTTACTTACTTCCCTTCTCTTCCCTCTCCTTAACTTGTCCTCTGTCTGTTTGCTTTCTTTGTCTTCAATGAAATAGGAGGAGAAAGATCACAACTTTGGTTGCAGGAGTTGGTGGGGCATTTTCCTTTCAGCCAAGGTAGTAGGGAAAAAAAAAAAAAAGAGGCTTGTAAAAGAACCAGTTTCCGTGTGCATGTTGATCCTCCCTTGGTTCATGTGTTCATTTTTGTAGAATTCAGCTGTTTTTGGTTTGGTTTGGTTTTGTTTTGCTTTCTCTTTGCCTTTTCAGATTATAATATGTGCATGGCATGACATGTTTGCCACTTTGGGTTGTTTCGTTTAGTTCTTTTCTGGGAAGGTTCACGGGTTTGTGTTGCTGTCTGACCCGGTTTCTTGTCATGTTTTGCTATGAGAGTCGGAGATCTTGCCCGTGTCTTTGTCTTTTTACTGTTCTGTGAAGGTTTCCTTTCATCTGCAGTTGAGATCTTTATGAAGGGCAGGCTTTATTTTCTTTTGAAGGAAACGTGCTCAAAACTGAGAAGGAATCTTCTGTTGTTCTAACTAAGAGTTGTTTTATGAGTGATCAGAGCTTGTGATTCTCAAACTGAACTTTGCTATGGTTTTAACTTCTGACTTTAGATGTCTTGTTAGCATTCCACATTTTGAAAGCTTTTTACCGTGTGAGAAAAATTGTGTGGAGTTTTTGCTTCTCTTTTTCTTCGTTGCTTTTCTATGTTCCTTGAAACAAATTCAAGCTTGTGATCTCATGGATCTTGCAGAAGGGATTCTATGTTCATAGTCCATATTGATCTGTTACATCAGTAGGGAACCAAGTGACGATGCCAAACCAGCTATGGTTTGCACTGCCAATGATTTACAAGGATGGAAAGATTTTCCAAAGGGACTTAGGGTTCTTGTGCTTGACGGAGATAGAAGTTCTGCTGCTGAGATAGGAGAACAGCTTGAGGCCATGGACTATAATGGTGAGACTTTTTGGATCCCTTTAATTTATTTTTGGTATGTTTCCCTTCCTCATCTTCTTGAGACTTTGGCATGGCTAATCTCACTTTCCTTAATTAGTGGGTAAAGTTGGTCCCCATTTTGTAGAATGGCATCTTGTAAAGTGGCACTGCTTTAGATAGCCCTTATTTGGTTCTTTGTGAAATTGTGTTTTTTCATTGAAGGTTTGAAATATTTCTAGATTTTGCCCTTCTTTCTTGATGCTTTATGTTAGCATACGTGGTTTTTCTCTAGATGGTTTATTAAGGTGCAAAGCTTTTCATTTGCGCTTTGTTCTGAAGCTGGAAGTGGTCCAAATTCTAAAGGTATTGAGGATAAGGGAATGATCTTTTGTCTGACTTTACGAACGAATGAATCTATTCTATTTTTGGTGGTGCATTTGGATTTTGACGAGCTTCAAATTTCCAAGAGAATATGAATCAGTTCACACCAACCTAATTATAATTTGACCAACATAATTAAATTCAAAGCATTCTTTTCATCCACTACCATACCCTTCCTTTTTTCTTGTACATTCTTGTTATTCCTTTAGTTTCTTAAGTAAACCTCAAAATCTGTGTGCAGTTTCTATCTTCTATGACGAGAATGAAGCTTTGTCAGCAATCTCGAGTAGTCCTGAAGGCTTCCATGTTGCCATAGTGGAGGTAATGAACTTTTATTTTCAGTATAAATGATAAATCATTATGTTATAGTTGTAAAATTTGAACAAAAAGTACACAGAAAAGGGATGTCGTTTAGTATGCTAGTTTAGAATGAGGTGAATATGGAAAAGTTGGTAGTTCTCTTGCATAATGGTTAGGTGATTGCAAACATAATTTATCACCTTGTGAAATGGCAATCATAAATGAAAGTTTTATCACCTTGTGCATTTGCTCTAATAATATCTTGGCACTGTTTGTCTCACTTTGGCAATGTCTATATCTTAAACTTGTAATTGATCTTCTTTACATTGTTAAAATAATTTAGCCTTTGATGATGTGATGATCTGTAACCACTGGCATCGATCTGAATTGTAGGTGAGTACGAGCAGTAGCCTTGGAGGTTTCAAATTTCTTGAGAATGCAAAGGACTTGCCTACCATTAGTAAGTACTAATACAAGCCTGATTTTGCTGGTTAATTTCTTGTATTTTTTATCATCAACAATTCCATTTTTATGGTTTTTACAGTCAACTGTCTAGTCTGAAGTCAACTCAAATTTAATTCAAGGAAAATTATTGTTTCTTACAAATCCAATTTTAATTGTCACTTATTAGAGAGTAATAGCAATTAGTAATACTTGTAATTTCTTTCTATTTTCTCTTTTGTTTGTGTTGTGATTGTTGCTTGCTTTGGTTTTGTATAATATGAAAACTTCTTTTCTCCCTTTTAAGCTTGAAACAATTGAAATGGATGAATGATCCGCGAGGAAGCATGACATGGGGAATATGAGAAAAAAGTTTTCTTTAAGGCTGTCTTGTGCTTGTTTTTAAATTTTCTAACCAATGATACTTATTACTTACAATTCTTCATGCAGTGATTTCAAAGAACCAGTGCCTGAACACCACTATGAAGTGCATTGCGGTAACACTTTGGTTCATTTGATTATATGTGGATTAATATTTGATTATATAACACACTCATGGTTGTTGATGCATACCATTTTAATCCATGATCTATTTTCTTCTTTTTCAGCTTGGTGCCGTTGAGTTCCTCAGTAAACCACTCTCTGAGGACAAGCTCAAAAATATTTGGCAGCATGTTGTTCACAAGGTTTGTCTGCATTGGCAACATTATGATGAATGACATTTATTGTTAGAAGAATACAATATGAATAAAGTAGTTTTTAATGTGGTTAAATTTCATGCAGGCATTCAATGCTGGGACAAATGGTCTGTCTGAATCACTAAAACCTGTGAAAGAATCTGTAGAATCGGTGCTGCAGCTCGAAACAGGCAATGAACAAGATAAAACTCATAAAAGGACGATGTCAATTGATTTAGAGAATGTGTCCAGGTTTGGTGATGATGACAATGAGCAATCTGTATGTGATAAATATCCAGCTCCTTCAACCCCACAATTGAAACATGGAACACGGTTATTGGATGATGGAGATTGCCATGAGCAGACTAATCTCTCAACAGAAAAAGAAAGTGGTGAACATGATGGGGAAAGCAAATCAGTCGAAACTTCATGTGAGAATTTGAATGCTGAAAGTTCTCCTCAACCAACTGAACCTGAGGAGACTCTGATTAAGGAGGAAGAGGATTTTGCCAATGGTTCCAAGGGCGAGAGAGCTGTTTCACTGAATCTACACAATGAAAAGTTTCTCAGCAATGCAGATGGTCATACATCTCCAAAAAAGACTGGAGTACTTAATGATTCATGTGAGATTAAAGCTAATCGGAAGAAGATGAAAGTAAGCTGAATCAGGACTACTAGTTATTTTTATCATATACACATTATATGATGTAAACCTCTCGCTTGGTTGCAAAATACCGACATTAACAATAACACTACTCTACTCTTCATTCTTGCCCTATAACATTTTCTTACACATGATCATATAGTTGATATCATTGGCACTAGTTTGGCACATGTAACTACGAATTATTTCAAAATTTTGTTTAACCTGTCAATGTTTCCAACATGTTGTATCTGCATGCTTTGAATTATTAAAGAAAACATTGTGCCAGACATTATCAAATATTAACTGCTCCATGTTTGTCAATCTGAGAAGGGACACTTCCAATGGAATTTCCTACTGAAATAGCTTGATAGAATAGCATGGCTCTTATCATCACCTCTATTCCTTGTATACTGTTTTAAATAGAATGTGTTGCCACTGTCTAGGACAAAATTAAGGAGCTTGGATCTGTAGCTGATGATCTCATATCCATAATAACTATTAAACTTGAACATGGCAGTTATTGAACTTGTTAAATATTTCAACTGCATCTTATCCATGAACTGTTATTTCACCTGAAACACTTGGATCTGGTGTCAACTTAACCCATTTTTTACGGTTGTGCAAATGATCTCCTTGTACGATTATCTGAAAACAGTTTGTGTACATGGTTTTTTGATTCAGGTAGACTGGACCCCCGAGCTGCATAAAAAATTTGTAAAGGCTGTCGAACAACTAGGTGTTGATCAAGCCATTCCTTCTAGAATATTGGAGATAATGAAAGTGGAAGGTTTGACAAGGCACAATGTGGCAAGCCATCTTCAGGTCCTTATTTTACTTCTGGCTATAGTTTTGATCTCAAAGCTGCAAGATAAAATGCCTATTTTGTTTTCAGAATCTTTCTGGTAGTAAAGAAAAAACATATAGCTATGTCCGCATAGGTAAGATCAAGTAACAACTTTATGTTGAACAGAAATATAGAATACACAAGAGACAAAGTGCACCTGGGGAAGAAGATCGAAAATGGCATAATCAAAGAGATGCAATGCAAAGGAACTTTTATCTGCAAAGACCAATCATGGCCTACCCTCCCTATCATTCTAATCAAACCCTTTCTCCAGCTCCTATATATCCGATGTGGGGACAACCTGGAGGTCAAATGGCTGGCGTACAGATTTGGGGGTCTCCTCCTGCATACCCCTTGTGGCATCCTACAGAAAGTTGGAACTGGAAGCCTTATCCGGGGGTAATTCCTTCGAATGAAATGTTATTTCATATCATCAAATGCTTTTGCGGTATGTTATGCAGAAATTATGTATGCAGTTTGATATTTGGTGACTTGATGTTTCAGATGCACGTGGATGCTTGGGGATGCCCATTGTTCCCACCTCCTCAAGCTCCTGGTTTTCCCTACAATCAAGTAAGTTTCAACTACTTAATTTGACTCCGTTCCAATGCTATTTGTATATGTAATATAGCGCATGCACGTAAGTTACCCTTTATACTAATTAAATTATTTGTCAAAGTGATGTTAACCGGTATTCTCATGAACTGCAGAATATGCCTGGATTGCACACACCTAAAGCAGTGGATTACAGATTCAACATGCCACGTAGTTCCTTTGAGCATCATCCGGTAATGCAGTACTTTCTTTCGACAAAGCCATCATGAAATTTTTCTGTAGTTGAGAAATTATAAGAATTGCTATACTGAGCAAGGCATACAGATGAGTGAATCTATCAAATATTTTGTATCAAACGTGTACATTCAAATAACCACAAATCCGTTTATCTAAGTACTTTGTAGGGTGCTAGACCACCAATTGTGTCTAATCAGCATTTATTGGATTTTATATGGACCGATGTTCTTGTAGTGCTCAATTAATGATATGGTTAGTGATCGCAGTCGTTTTAGGAGCAAATCACTTGTTCTGATTGAATTTGTATGGCATTATGCCATTTCGTAATGGACTTGCCTAATGTTTTGACTTATGAACGTACAATGAAATGTTCCTCATACAGTGTGTTCCATGCATGCATGCATGCAGGCAGAGGAGGTGGTAGACAAGGTGGTGAAAGAAGCAATTAACAAGCCATGGCTACCATTGCCCTTGGGACTCAAAGCTCCTTCAACAGATAGTGTGTTGGCTGAGCTCTCCAAACAAGGCATATCCAGCATCCCTCTTAAGGGTTCTTCTGCTCCAAAACCCTGCTGACGTGTACCAATGACCCCACCACCGGCTCCCACAGAGTAGTGGCTTTGATGATGATGATGATGATGGGGCTGGCCAGCCACTCACATATCAACTCCTTGTTGAGTCTTGTAGTTGTTTTGTTTCTCAAAATTCCCTCTCAGGTTGCAACCACAGTGGTAGATATGGCTGGAAGTTTGGACCTTTTCCTTTGCCCTGTGGTCCCCGCCTCTACACCAACCACTCATGCTGTCTCTTCTTAAGCTGCTGATTGTTAATGGTTGATATGGTATGATATGATATCAGGTCATACAACACCATGATGCAGCAGCACAAATGGACAATGCATTGATCATGTTCATCCCACTTGCCAAAACACAAAACTAAAATATAAAAAAAAAAAAAAGGTTCAGATCAGTTTATGGCTCCATTTGTTGAAGCTTTGCACAAAATGTTGAGGCTCAAAATAGTAGATGATGATTTGGGGGGGTTGGAAGTGACTGCTTTGGGGTCCATGTAGAATTGAATGTCTTGGTGCTGTTGAGATGGGGCCTAGTTGAGGTGTATAATGATAATAATGGAAAAGGGTAGTGAGGATAATGTTGTGAATAAAGATGAGTCCAGGCTTTGGTGGATGCTAACTTGTTCTTTCCCAATTCAATTTGTTCAGTCAAGTGTTTCAGCTTAGTTCACATAATTTTCAGTTTGTGCAGTTCAGTTGTTCTTGTTTTGTACCACTTTTGGCTGGGGCCATGCTTCTGTTCTTTTGCTCAATTTATCAGTTTAACCTTTTGGAAACACTTCCAAATTAAGGGGAATAAACTGTGAGTTTATCGCCATCACTTTCTTTAAAAGAGGTAAATTTTGATATAACCAATAAAAAACATGTTAAATAAGACTTTAATGACATGGCTGTTAATATAGTTCTGCTACTTTATCAGTAATTTTAGACGACTTGAAAAAGATAATAACTTCCAATGTTGATGAATTCGAAGAATGTTGATGAAAAAAGTGAATGTTTTATTTTAGTAACAATGAAATTGAACCTATAAAAACTGTGCTGTTTTTATTGAACACGTGCTGGTGTCAGCATTAAAATAATAATAATAATTATCTAAACTTTAATATGGGTAGGCAAATAATGATTTTAATAGACCACGTGTTATTTTAAAAAAGTGCTGATTCAAATTAAAATAACATATTTTTAATAGACCACGTGCATTTTTTATTATAAACAATGGTGTATATCGGATAAAATTATTATGAATGGTAAAAGTAATTTAATTTCTCCATAAAATATAAGAAAGATATAATTATTAATTTTATTTTAAACGCAATTCTTAAAATTATGAAAAGAGGTATTTGCCATGCTTCCAGAGACTTTCAATTTTAATCATAAATAAATTAAAACACTGTTTATACTGATCCAGAGTTTAGGAGTAGGAAGAAAAAAATAAAAGGGCAAACATGTCATTTGAATGGATTTTCATCACACCGCAATTTGGGGTGTTGGTTGTATAATAACAAAACCCAATCTCACCGTTCAAAAAGATCGGACGGTTAATTTTTACAGCAATTTCTAAGGTATTCGCTTCTGCAATTTTATGGACGCTGTAGAGGATCGAGCCAATGCCAGAGTGCCATTTTGTATTATGTAATTTTTTTTTTCCGTCTTCTTTTCTCGTCTCTTCTCTTCTCTTTCATGTGAGTAACTTAATTTGAATTTGGAATTTGCAATTCGAAATCGTCGATTTCTTATGTAAGTTCTCGCAGCTTAGACCCTCTCATCTCTTCTCGTTGTTTATTTCTTTATTAATTTCTCGTTTAAGGAATCGCAGAAGTCCTTCCTTGTTCATTTTCTAAGTTTACTTTGATGCGAATAGGGTTCGTTGCAAGCTAAGCACTATATCGCCATTTTTTTTATCAGAAGGAATTAGGGATGTAAAATTGCGTTTATTATTTATATAATTGGGATATATTGCTTTCTTTTTTCGTTTTGGAAATGTTTTTCGGTGTTTTGCAAATTAAACCATTAAGACTTTGTTTTGGATGAAGGTTGAAAAATACTTTTGCAAATTTCAGTGGATATTTCTATATTTCTGAATTTCAATGCTGAAAACGAAGAAGGAAGAAGTTATACCTTCGGAAGTAAAAGTACTTTTAAACTCTCGTAACTGAAATTCAAACATGCATTAAGTTGTGAATATCAGTTGAAGTTTAGCTCTTAAAATTTTAATTGAACTGCAGTGTTATAATTTGATGTGGTAGTTTTTATTTTATTTTTTATCTGTTTCTGTAGAAAATATATATATAGTGCACAGACTCTGAAGTACCGTTATAGGTAGAGGATGGCATGCAGGGGATGCTGGGAGTGCCTTTTGAAGTTTTTGAACTTCATATTGAGCCTCACTGGTCTGGCCATAGTGGGCTATGGAATCTATCTTTTTGTCCAATTCTCTAAAGCTTCAGATGATGACACTCCAGATATTTCTCCTGTCAGTGATGATCACGCTCTGATTCAACTTGGCCGGCCCATGCTTATGGCTGTAACTCTATCAGACAACTTTTTTGATAACTTGCCCAGAGCTTGGTATGTGTGCTACTCTCTTCTTGCCACTTTTGGGGCGTATACATTGACTTATGTTTATTCTTGGCATTCTAAAGGTTTTGTTTTGGTTGTAATTTGCTGCATCAATCTGCTATCTGTTATGTAGTTTGGCCATAGATTACATTCAATCTTATAGCGTTTTTTCCCCATGGTATGGGGAAATTTGATTTAGTGACTCGTAACCATGTAATAATAACTATTGAATGAATTGCAGTGCTGAGTTAAAAAAAAAAAAAAACAGTTGCTATAGAAAAACTTTGGGTCAAGTGCGTTCAATACCATGCCCGAGATAACAGGGCTTCAGAGTTGGAACAAACCTCTCACTTTGATTCCAGTGCAGGGCCCCTAGTTTTAGTTGTATACTGCTCTATCATTATGTTTGATTTTGAGTATGTTTAGTTTGATTTTCAAGGTGAACTTTAGGAATGGTTGGCCGATAAATCGTGGACTCGTGGTTCAAAAATTGTTGGAGCTTCACCTAATGATGTAATTGATCCATAATTGATTATTCTTGCCATTGATTAAGAAAAAAAAAAAAAACTTATAATCAACTTAAAATTTATTTTTTTCTGGTATAGTGTTTTTTTTACCGAACAATGTATTTATGTGAGATAAAAAAAATGACCAATAAAATACCAAAGGTATTTTGTCCTTTTGTTCTCTTATTTTATTCATTCTTGAGTAATCACTAATATTTTACATTTATTTATATGATAAACTGTCCGATTTTTTTGTTTCGTAGTACAGTTAGTACACACAGAACAAAGATAATTTTTTTTTTTTAAATTGACAAAGACCAACCTCACTCTAATTCTTTATTTCATATCCGGCAGGTTTATTTTCTTATTTATTGGTGTGGGAGTAGTTCTCTTTCTTATTTCTTGTTTTGGTTGTATTGGAGCTGCAACAAGGAATGGATGCTGCCTGAGCTGTGTATCCTATTAGAATGTCTTATGCTACAATTAAAAATATTTCATGATATAATAAATTTCCACTAATATACAAAGAAAACACAAGTTTAAGCTTCTGCTCTTCTCTCCTAGTTTATGTGTGTATGTGTGCATATATACATGCATTAATCTGTACTAATCAAAGAATTTCCTTAAGTGAACAAAGTATTCAATTTTGGTGGCATTATTGATCTTGATAGAGCTGGGATGTGCAGCCTTTATATTCTTTGACAAAAGCTGGAAACAAGTAAGTTAAATTGTCTGGTAATTTGTAATCTGAAATTAAAGATGTTTTTCTCATTTATAAATTTTCTTTCAGGAAATTCCGAAAGATAAAACAGGAAATTTTGATGCAATATATGGATTTCTGAGTGAGAATTGGAATATTGTGAGATGGGTTGCCCTCGGAATTGGCATCTTTCAGGTAAGCAGGAAGTTGCATGATTGACATTCCTCTATTGTTTTTCCGTCTTGTTTCATTGTGGTTGTCCTCGTAGGCCACATGTAATAGTCTCTAGGATTATACTCAAGCTATCCATTGTATTACACAACTTTCATGCTTCCACTCGGAGAACATCTTTTGAGGTTGTATATGGCAGAAAACTTCTTACGATAATTAGATTAGATTTCTGCCTGGAGAGGTAAAAGTGGAAGTAGTAAAATGGGAGTTGATGGACAATGATGAAGCTCTCAAACAATTGAAGTATCAATTGCAGCGGTCCATGATAGAATGAAGGATTAGACAGATAAGAGGACAGATCGTGATTTTGCAGTAGGAGATTTCGTGTATCTCAAGCTTGGACCCCATGGACAGTTGACTATAGTGTCACTCATTAATCCTAATTTAGCTGCATGTTGCTATGAACCATTTAAGTGCTGGAACGAGTTGGAGCAATAGCTATAGGCTGCAGTTGCCTGCAGCTACCAAGATACATTCTGTTTTTCATGTATCTTTACTTAAGGAAGCTGTGGGGAATTAAAATGCGCAGGATGAACTTCGTCTAGAGTTGACTGATAAAGATGAAATAAATTTGAAACTTGAGGCTATGCTATCAAAAAGGCTGATAAAAAAAAGGGAGAGGATTCTGTTCGTCAAGTGCTTATCCAATGGAAGGGAAAAGGATTGGAAGATGCCACGTGGGAAGAGGAATTTAATATCAGAAGTTAGTTTCCCCAATTGAACCTTGAAGACGAGGCTCCTATTGAAAAAGCAAGTATTGTTAGGACTGGGAATGTGGGCATGTACTCTGAGAGTAGGCCCAAGATTTGGAGTGTGTGAGATGAGAAACAAGGGTGTTAAGAGAAATGCTGAGGTGACAAAAGGTGTAACAAAATTAGTTAAGGAGTAAAAAAAGTAGCGAAAATATAAGGGGGAGCAGGGAAGATATTGTGGAATTTTGTTATGGCCAAGGGGTGTTAACCTCTCGGGAGGAGCTTGCTTTCCGGCACTAGGAATCCTCATCCTACTGTATTTTCTATTTCATTTGAGGAGTAATATATATATATATATATATATATATATATAATATCATTTTCCCTGTTTATTCTACTTTTTGGGTCTCTAACATATTGGAACATAAAAAATTGTGTAGGATTCATCATATATATCTAAGAAATGTGTATGACATTGCAGGTCCTTCTTTTCCTGTTAGCCCTCATTGTTAGGGCTGCAAATAGGCCCGCAGATTATGATAGTGATGAGGAGTTTATTAATCCAAGTCAGCCAGTGCGGCAGCCATTGCTCAACAGACAAGCAGCGAGCTCAACAACAGGGTTACCAGTTACTGGGACAATTGACCAGCGTCCAAGCAGAAATGATGCATGGAGTACACGGATGAGGGAGAAGGTGCAATCTTTTTCTTCTAAATTGACTTTATCTAATACTCTTAAGCAGTTTTTGAGGTCTTTTGTCTTGACAGTTGTGTACACACTTGAGTGCTCCTGGATTGTGGTGCGTAGTACTATACTTGTGTGTGTGTGTGGTGCTATGCAGGTGTTTAGCCTTGTGGTTATTTGATGTTTTCCCATACAAACACAGATATTTGGCTTTGACTTGTGGCTTCCTTTGTTGAGGTCCAAACGAGCCAATGGATAGGATCTTTACAAAGAATGTTTATTATTTCATATAGGCACACACACATAAAGGAGTTATTTAGGTGAGAATACTTGAGTATTATAAGAAATTAGAGAGCATTCCGGAAACATAAAGTGAGCCTTGTTGCACTGACTAACCGACACGTGACTTGACAGTTTTTTTATACTAGATAAAGACAATGCGTGATTATTGACCATTAGATCTGATTTGAATGATCAAGATTAAAAGATAAATGTATATAATTTTCTTAAGTGGTCACGTGATCATGAACTAACTTTTACTTTTGTCCAACCATATGGTAGTTCCTTCTGGTCTATGTATTGGTTGATCATTTTAAATTTCATGCGTTTACTGATTATTATACCATTTTCAGTCTAAAGTTTAATGGCTTTGTTATAGAAGTTCATTAGAGACTGAAGTTTTCAGTCTAGATCATTCTATTGAATTCATGTCTTGAAGGATTGGCTAAACCTGAATTACATTTAATAATTTTTCCGATGTCGCACAAAACATCACACGTTTTTTTCTTTGGGCATAATTCAATAAACTGTGTTAGCTTTGTTAGCTTTCCGTTCTTGACTCTCTTGTGAGCTTTGTTAGTTGATTAGGCGTTGTGTGTGGTTTTACTGTCTTAACACCGTTACTGTTGTTATTCAGTATGGACTCGATACTTCGGAATTTACGTACAACCCACCTGAGTCGAGCAGATTCCAGCAAGTAAACTCACAGCCAACTGAAGAAAAGAGCCGCTGCACCATAATGTGATCTCTTTTGAGTTTATGTTCACAACTCGTGCTCTGCTGGATCACACCATGACATGACCAACATATATTCATGTTTTTTTTTGCATACATAGTCTTCATGTTAGTGTGAAATATTGTGCCGAGACATCAAAATTTACAGTGGTGTTACTCGTGTTCACAGATTAGGGGGCTGTGTTGTCTCACCAAAATATTCTCCCCTCTTTCTTCAAGGTGTGAATTGTGATTGTTGGAAAAAAAATTTGTGATAACACTCCGCACTTCTCTTTGATTAAGCACGGAGACACAGAAAAATTAAAATGCAGGTGTACCAAAAGAAAATGATACACGGTCGAAAATGAGGGTCTGAAAGGATAACCAAATCTGTTGAGTTTATAAGTTCTGCTGTCAAATTCGTCTTTCGATAATGAATTAATTAAATAGTTCTGAGAAGGCTCTATCCGCGTATTTCTAGAAGAATTTTATCCACATAACAGACAATTGCTCTACGTGTATCCATTATGCTTAATGATCACAGTCGACTTGTATCGAAAAAAGAAAAACTAGTGGTCTTGGGATTTTTTTTATTTTCTCTCAGGAAAAATAATAACAAAACCATTTGCGCACTTTGTTGGTTGGAGAATGACCAACGAGACTAAAATGATTTCAAATAAAAGAAAAAAAAAACATGAATATTTTTTAGTAACTTTGATGTTGATGTATGTGGACTTTATGAATGTAAAATCTAAGTACACATTAAGTCTCGTAGGAACTTACCGTGTATGTCTCTACAAATCATCCAAAGTAACTCTTATTGTCCACAACATAACTTCAAGTCTTCGTGCTTAGTTGCTCCACATTTGTATGCTCATTTTTTAAGTATTATTCACTATTTTTAATCAGAACAAAAATTTCATCTTTACAATACGTTTTAAAGTCCTGATTTATCATATTATAAAAAAAATAATCTTGCTTAAATAAAATGGAATTATCATAAATATGAAATATTTTCCTCCAATTGCTGGTTGACAGTTGCGAATGGAGCAATCAAAATATTGTAAGTAAGATAATTACACACACATACATATATATATATATATA
>Ga0099824_1002660_pt1 | contig 26183 bp, 13 predicted proteins | sample SiratrowhiteBW_FD_76837 | JGI IMG/M metagenome (GOLD analysis project Ga0099824, IMG submission 76837) | Root nodule microbial communities of legume samples collected from California, USA - Siratro white BW | ecosystem: Host-associated > Plants > Roots > Nodule | place: USA: California...
ATTTACGTAGATTGAAACATGTTATATATATATATATATATATATATATATATATATATATATATAAATTATTTATATAAAAATATATTAAATATATTTTTTTTATTTATTATATTTAAAAAATAAAAAAAAAAATTAATTTATTTAAATATATATATAAAATATATATATATATATATATATATATATATATATATATATATATATATAACATGTTTCAATCTACGTAAATGGAGGTAATAATATTTCTTTGCCTTCTGATAGTTGTTTTAGAGGTATAAAATATATGGAAACTAAAGATATGTGAATTATGTGACTTTCTATAGTGATCTTTTTGGTTTGTATTGTTGTATGTGTTGTTATAGTCATAATAATCTTGGGAATAAATTTGGAAAGAGAAGAAATGTTGAAGAATTTCAAAAATTTGTAAAAATATTGTGCTTTGGTTGTTTTAGTTTTTCTCAGATCAAATATCACTTAAGTAACATGCTATCACTCAAGTGAGGCCCGTGTAGTTTGCATTAGTTACACTAACCATCTTATGTTACTCAAGCAAGTATTGTGTTGGTTGCTTGAACGAGAGAGGTCAATATAATTTTCTCCTTTGGAAGCATATCACTCAAGCGTTAAATAGGATACTCAAGCAATATGGTTTGTGGCTCAAGCGTGATATTGAATGCTTATGAGTGAAAAAAGTGGTGTACGCATGTGATGAAGTGTAGCAGTGCATGACATGTGGACTGGGCGCTCAAGCATTGGATGGACACTCAAGCATTCAATCATTGTTGAGGAATTTCTAGACTTTACTGTTTCAACAAGTGGTGGTCGCTAAAGCATTGTTTAGAACGTACAAGTAATTCAAGCTTAAGCTACGAGGTGGTCACTAGAGTGAAAATGGCCCAAAAAGGATGTTTCTCTCATGTTGTATTTCGTTCAAGCAGCAAAAGTGCCTCTCAAGCACAAAGGTTGCTCAAGTGAGAGAAACTTACTCGAGAGATTGTATAATAGAATGATGATAATTTCATGTGGTGTTGGAAGTGTTTATATTTGTGTTAAATGTTTTGATGTATAAAATTTATGATTAATTATATATGCTCTCAAAGGTTTGAGATGCATGACCTGATGTATACATGACATTATCCTTTTTGGGTAACCATTTGTGGGTGATGAATCCTATACGAATTTTTTATATACATGTCTATGTATTGGTATGTATGTTATTATGTATATAAGGTTTAACGTTGGATAAATGATTTGCATGACTCTTGATAGGTAATGTAGTGATACTCGCGGTGATATTAAGTCTTCGGTGATGGTGATAAACATGACACTCACATTAACATAGGTATTATGACTTCATTGTTGTCTAGTCACATAAATAGGACTTCGAGTAACGAAAAACTGAAAGAGAGTTATATCTAACTTGGTAGCAAATGTTTTGTGTCACCTTGATATCGAGATGTCAAGGTTCAGAAGAATGAGAGAGAAAAGCAAGAAAGAGAGAAATGGAAAGAAAGAGAAACAAAAAATGTAAAGAGTATTATTACTAAATTAAACATTAATTACAAAAATGAGGCAAAATAATGTTTATATAATGCCCATACAGAGTATACATGTTTTACGTCATAAATGATGATCTAGATAGGGATTTTGTGAGTGTATCATCTATTTGGTCAGTGGTTGGAATATCTGACAGAGTTAATTGCTTGTTTTGAATTGATTCCCAAACAAAATATTGATCAAGCTCAAAATGCTTGGTTAATACTCATATTGCTTGAGTAGTTGCAAGACGATTTAAATGTGAGATGAAGCTCACGAAGAAGGTCGGTTATCCACTTTATATCAACTAAAGTCGCAACCACACTACAATACTTTGCTTCAGTTGAGCTTTTCCGAAACAACTTTCTACTTGTTTGAAGCCCGTGAGATTGACTTTTGTCAAAGAAAAATTATGTAGCCAATTGTTGATTTTCTTCTGGGTCAGAACTCCAATCAACATCTACAAGAAACTAAATTATCACTATATGAAGAAATTGTTGTAGTAGGAGAACTTACAGATGAAGGTATTAAAGGTGCGGGTGAAGAAACTATTTGATATGTTGAAGCACTTGTAGTAGATGAAGAAAGAGATGGATCTATAGGTTGTAAAGTGGAACTTGAAGGTCTATTATAGACGCTATTCTTATCAAGAAAATTTTGTTTAATCACAAATATAGGAATAAGTGAAGAAGATGTAGATTCCACTGAGTTATTGTCAGAAATAAAAGGATTATTGGATAAAACAAATGAAAAAACAATTTCATCAAAAACCACATTTCAAGTGATATAAGTTTTACCAGATGAAAGGAGACAAACATATCCTTTATCAGTTGAGCTATAGTCGAGAAACAAACACATAAATGAATGAAAATTGAATTTGTGATTATTATATGGACAAAGCATAGTGTTAGGTATTCAAGTGTGAGTCTAAGTCCCACATTGGGTAGGAATGAGAAAGTTGAGCAATATATAAGAAAGAAGACCCATAAACCTAATGCCTTAAGGTTTTGGGTTAAAGGTGGTGTCATTCCCTAGTGTGGGTTTGGCTCCGTTCTCATTCTTGTTTGTCTCCCCAAGGTTTCTCCCCTCGGATTTTACCAACAAGTGGTATCAAAGCCGATGGTTTTTGGCTTGGGGCGAGTACAATTTGACCCTTATCGAAAGTCTTGAGATTGCTTCCGCTCGAGGGGGAGTGTATCAATGTGGTGGAGGAGTGACTCTCACTTGAGGGGAAGATTGTTAGGTATTCAAGTGTGAGTCTAAGTCCCACATTAGGTAGGAATGAGAAAGTTGAGCAATATATAAGAAAGAAGAACCATAAACCTAATATCTTAAGGTTTTGAGTTGAAGGTGGTGTCATTTTCTTATATGGGTTGGCTCAGTTCTCATTCTTGTGAGATCTTCCCGGTGTTTACCCCCTCGGATTCTCCCAACAAGTGGTATCAGAGCCGTTGGCTTACGGCTTGGGCGAGTACAGTTTGACCCTGTATCGAAAGTCTTCCTGACGGAGGTTTCAGGTAAGCGTGTCCCGTATAAGTGTGTGAACGGCGGTACAAGTGAGGGGTCATGAGTAATGTACTCAAATTTAAGGCTCGAGGGGGTGTATCAATGTGGATGAGAGACTCTCACTTGAAGGGGATATTGTTAGGTATTCAAGTGTGAGTCTAAGTCCCACATTGGGTAGGAATGAGAAAGTTGAGCAATATATAAGAAAGAAGAACCATAAACCTAATATCTTAAGGTTTTGAGTTGAAGGTGGTGTCATTTTCTTATATGGGTTGGCTCAGTTCTCATTCTTAGAGATCTCCTCGGTGTTTCCCCCTCGGATTCTCCCAACACATAGGATAACAAGCACATCCAAAGGTTTTGAAAAAATTGTAATTGAGAGGTTTGTAAAACACCACTTGATATGGATTCTTGTTATCTGAAATAGGAGATGGAAGAACATTAATAATGCTCATAGTAGTAGTAAAAGCTTCTCCCTCCCTCCCCCTCGCAACAAGCAACGCAAGATCAACTTCAGTAATGTGTCGTGCTTGCTTTCAATGGAACCATTTTTTTGGTGAACATACAGGCAAGACAACCTTTGTTTAATTCCATGTAAAGAAAAGTCAAATTAAGAGATAAAACTTATTTTGCATTATCACTTTGAACACTTTTTAATTGAAAACCAATTCGCTTTTCAGAGTATATTTTAAAAGATTGAAAAATAGATTTAGTTTTAGACTTATGAGACAACAAGTATAGCCAAACATATTTAGAATATGCATCAAGAAAAGCAATGTAATATCTAGATCCATTGGAAGAATGAATATGTGATGTACCCCATATACACCAATTTTAACGGATGAGTGTAAACAGATGTAGAGTCATGAAATGGTAACTGGTGTGTTTTAACACATATACAAGGTTCACGAAATGTTTGTTCAACAGATACAAAAACATTACAAGATTGCATTATTTGATGAAATGATATCTTTGATAATATAGAAGCAATATAAGTTGTAAAACCAGAAAAAATTTGGAAACCATAAATTTCATCTTTAATTTTTCCTTAAACAAGCATCTCTTTTGTTTCCTGATGTTTAAGAAGACAAAAATCAGATTAAAATTCAAAGAGCACATTATTATCTCTAGCAAATTTAGAAACACTAAGTAAGTTCTTTGAAATTAAAGGAACATACAACAGATTATGCAAAGAAAACTTATGATCAATGTATGAAGAAGTATAAATAGGAGAACCAACATAGTTAATAGGAAGACTAGTATTGTTACCAATTTTGACCATATCAGGACCACATTTTGGTTGTAAGATTATTGCTATAAGAAGTTAGATGATGAGAAGTTCCACTGTTTGGGTACCATAGTAGGTCACACAATGCAGAAGGAGTTCTAAGAATTGATGGTTCATCATCTTCACTGAAAGATGTAGTAGCCTATAAAGAATTAACATGAATAGTGGATGTATTGGAATCGTCATATATGTGCGAACAATTGGATGCAAAATGACTCTATTTAGAGCAAATTTGACAATGAATCTTGAAGTTTTGAGTGGATGAAGGACATCTTGAATTCCAATTATTTCGATTTTGATTTCTGGAATTAACAAGTCTTGTATTCTTTGAGCGGGATTGAACGCGTTCGATTATGAAAGATTTGAAGAAGAACGATTACGCAAGAATGATAAAGATTTATTAACATAATATATATGTTGTTGTAGAAGCATTTGCCTGTAAAAAATTATCACATGAAATTCATTTATCCAATCATTCCTCTTGAGCAAGCAATAAGGTCTCCACATCTACTACAGTATAGGGATCCAAGAGGGATGTAATTGTAGTAACAAAGTTGTCGTATTCATCTTACAAGCCATAAAGTATAGCGTCAATATGATCTTCAGTCATAATTGGAAAGCCAACCACAGCTAATGTATCAACTATCTTTTTGATATTAAGAAGGAACAATAATACTAATTTATTGTGCTTTGGAGTTTTCAGTCGGAGTTTCAATTTCTTTACCCCTTACGAGAATTTGTGAAACGTGGTATGTTTACAATTTGGCCAAGATTGCAGCATATGACTCCAAACCAACTATTTGGGTAAGAATCGTAAGATGCATAGAAGCAAGTAACAATGTCATAATTAGCTTATCTTGTTGATCATTCTGAATGTAATCATTTTCAATATCAGTATCACTAACAGTGACGAAGTGAGATGGCACAGAGTTGTCCTCCAAGAACCTTGAAATTTAAGACCACCTATAGTTGTTGCCACTACTTGTTGTTTTTGTAGTAGATATTCATTGTCTAATTTTAGATTGATTAGAGTTGTGAAGGAATGTGGAACAAAGTCTAAGGAAAAAGATGATGTAGCAGAAGTAGAAAAAAATTTCTTAGGTAATAGCGGCAGGTGAAGAAGCCATTGAAGGCTCCCATATAATACTACGAGAAAAATTGATTTTAGAAACCAATTTATTGGTCTCTAAAATGATAAAATTAGTCATTAACTTAATTAGAGACTAATTTAAAATCTATTATTATAAGGCTAAAACTTTTATAACTAATGTTAGATGCCAATTATCTTTGATTTAAATGATCAGTAAATTCAATCATTATTTTTATTTTGTAGTTATTTAGCAATCAAAACCTAATTTAGTGATTAATTTGATTACAATTAGCCACCATTTTATTAGGTGGCTAAAATAGGTGTCTAAATAATTTTTTTCATTGTAATGTAAAGATTTAGGAAGAATGAGAGAGAAAAGTAAGAAAGAAATAAATGGAAAGAAATAGAAACAGAAAATGTAGGAAGTATTATTACTAAAGTAAAGATTGATTACAGGATGGAGGCAAAATAATGTTTATATAGTGTCCACACACGATATATAGTTAACCGTTTTATATGACATAGGAACATAAGTTAGCTAAGATCCGATAGGTTCAAGATATGTGAAGTATTCATCTTTGGTATGACTTGCTTATTATAGTTTAGAGTCTTGGGTAAAACACCTTACATTTAGTCATAACATGAGATGACATGTGATTAAATGTAAGTTAATTAATATTAAGAAGCATAATCTTATAGATGTTGATATGAACAGGAGATTATATATGTTAACTCTCCCTTGTATGTTGTTTACGTGTTAACTAGAATAATTACACATGGTACGGGAGGTGATTCTGTTGCATGTGGCGATGGATACTAGAATTATAACTGTCATAACAGTTTAACAATTTTTACTTTACATGAGTTTCAGTTTTATATAGCTTGTATCTACTATTGCTATTCCTTATGATACATCTTCACAATGTATATACTTTAGCATGTATCTATGATATCTCAAGATCAATAATAATATTTGGCTTTCTTCTTTGCATATCTCTTCTTTTGTGTATCATATGTTACACTCTTGCTGCAACATGAACAACATGCTAAAATCCTATACAAGCATCCTACTAGTATAATGTTTAGTTCTGCAGATGTTACAATTTTAGTAGAATCAGAATCCAACATCCATATATGTGAATCGATTCAAAGTGGAATTTACAAGTCCAAGATACCCGGAAACAACACCAAACTTATTATACTTCATGCATCTTATAGTACTAACTCTAGATCTGTCTTTAGTGGTGAAGGGTACCTTCATACTATTTCCACTCCATCCGTATATAGTTATTCCATTTTCACGTTCTGCAATGAAGAAAAAATTAAGATGAATACATCCAATACGACATGCCAGATCGAGGAATAAATTAAAAGAATAGTTGGATAACATGATATTCTGCAGGTAAAATCAGTGTCTTAACCAATCATCTTTTTGTTGGATTCTTTCCCCAAAATGGCTCTTATCGTTTAACTATATACTATATTTGGTGAGAATCTTTCGGATGTGACCAATGAAGTGGCCTCAGAACTTTGTAGAAATGTGTAATCTCAAGATTTGTGTCACATAAAGCCACCGAGAGATATAAAACTCAGATGTTTCCAGTAGAACCCTGATTTACAGATCGATTCAATTTGTATTGTAGAGGGAAAACATCACATGAATATGAACAAACTTAAAATATTTGGATGAAGAATCATTTAGTAATAGATTATTTGAGGAGGTAATGATGATCTTTTTTTGTTCGGCAAAAAGAGAACGGAACAGGGAAATGAGGATGATTCAATGATTGGCTTAAATTTTTATTCTAAAACAAAGTTTTTCATATTGCAGATAGCACGTTTGTGTAGCCAAAAAAAAATTCATATCACGTTAAGATGAATGTGTTTGGAGAAATGAAAACCTACTCCCTAGCCGGGTCAAAGCATATTCTACCTGTGCAATAAAGGACACTGCAGTGTGGTTAAAAGTTTATATCTATCTATATCTATCTATCTATTTATATATATATATATATATATATATATATATCGATTTGCTGAGAAAAATTAAAATTAAGTCCTCAATTAAATAATCTATTTTTTTTATCTCGAGACATTAGTTTTCATTTTACGACAGAGATAGTTAAAGGAAACGGGAAGAGAAATGATGAACTTTTACACTTTAGAAAGAAACATATATTATCTTTGTTCTTATTTTTTTCCTCTTATAAATATTCAACTAACTCTAATTATATATATATATATATATATATATATATATATATATATATATATTTCCCTTTTTATCATCATATTTATTGTTTAAATATATTTTTAGCTTCTACAAATGTCTCTTTTTATATATCCTTGTAAAAGTTTTTTGGAATGCTATAGCAACATATTATCTTAAGAGACTATCTCTAACACATTCTTTTCTATTAAAATTCATTCCAAAATTATAAAATCACGAGAGAATAATTCAATAGGTCGTGGGATCTACAAATTTATGACTTTTAATAAATTTCAACTGACAAAAGAGACTGCCTTCAAATGTGCATTTTAACATTTCTAATAAAAGAGAGTGTTCTTTTATATTTTCCACCCTTAATTATATTTAATTTAATTGCGAGAATGAAAATTATTAATTAAAATATATAATTCAGGTGATAAAAGTATTTTTAAAATTAAAATAGTTACATTAGTAATTCAATCAAGTAATGTAATGTTTTTCTACAAATTCAAAGGAGTCATTGTGGGTGTGGGATATATGAAAAACAAAAACATAGGTGAAATGGATAAATATATGTAAATATAAGGATAGGAGATTTAGAAATAAAGGATATAAAGATATTTGACTATGCAAGTGGAAACAAGATTAGGAGTTCAAGATAAAGGTTTGTGGATGGAAAATTTAATATCTGAGTACGATTCCTATAAAAACTTGAACATAGTGTGGAATGAAAAGGGTGAGTCATGTTGGTAGAGGAACTTAAAGAAAGTATGTGAAAGAGAATGAGATAATAATGATAGTATCGGGGTAGAATCTAAGAAGAGGATAATATTATGGGAAGCTAGATGGCTTGGAGAGGAGAGACTCCAATCCTAATATCCTATGCTACTTCCTAATGCAATTGATAAGGAGACAATCTCAGAATAGTTAGGGAAATGAGTAGCTAATGAGTGGGTGTGGAATACTAGATTATTTGGAGAGGATTTTGGTTTGTTACTATACGGTGCATATGGAATCAAAAGAATAATATAATAGGAAGGTTAAGCTAGATGTGGAAAAAATTCTCTATAGAACTCAATTGAGGGTGTGAAGCTGGATGAAATGTAAAATTCCTTAAGTGAACTTTTCCTATTCAAACTGGCATTTATGCCCATTGCTATGCATTAAAATTTTGAAGTAAGATTTTGAGGTTATGGGGTTAAAAAACAATGTATGGTTTGGAGTTTGTTCTGGATTGTAGAGGGAGGTGATGTCAAGTGAGAAATAAGGTTTGCATATTCTTGATAACATTATAGGTATGGAAAAAAGTTATTTGATAACGGTGACATGATAAGGTATGTTTATGTGACAAAGCGTAAATATGTGAATTTAAGACTTAAAAAGTAGTAAGAATATAATAAAATTGGCATAGGAATTCAAATTTCAAACTGATGGATAAAATAGGCGGGATTGTGAAATATTATAATCGTTATGATAGGAGTTGTAATTATTAATTAATTTAAAATTAAGATGAAAAAATAATATAATAATATTAAATTATTAAATTATTTTATTTTTATTTTTATAATAATTTTAAATTGGAAAAAATTATAAAATTGTTATTTGAATTAAAGTTTATATTTTTAATTTGTAAAAAAAATCTAAAGAATTAACAGTAAAAATGAAATAAAATTTAAAGTATTTTTTATAAATAAATATTAATTAAATGGTTTAATATTGTTATTAATAAAATAGACATAATCATATTATTAAATGGTTTAACATTAAAAAATAATAATAATAATAATATTATTATTATTATTATTAATAAAGTAAATATTCATCAATACTTATTTAATATAAAAATATCCTTATATTTTTGGTATATTTTTTCAAAGTTTTCACATATATAATATTTAATTATTATATTGTCTCCCCGTAAGTTGTTATTTGTTACTACTTTTTACAAAATTTGATCAATAATTATTAGTTTTTAACAAAACGTGCTAAAAAAAAAAAGGAAAGAGAAAAAGTATAGAGAAAATAATAAAAAAACAAAAAATAAAAAGGCACAGTATGTACTAATTTAATCATCAACTCTTCATTTTTCTTGAATTCACAAACAAATTGTTTTTTTACACGCCATCATTGTCTAACAATTATATATATCAGTAGAATTATCAAAGTATCACTACTCTATAGATGTAAAGATACAAGCAACATATTAAAGAACCAACTTTATTCCATAACTATAAAATATGGGTTAGATCTTTAAAATAACTAAAAAGGACTAAATGGTAGTGCAAAGTCAACTTCAATTATTTTTATCTGGTTTTTATCTATACATAGGTTAAAGCACTCCAAGTGCTTCCCATTTATACCATTTTTTTAATAAAAAATGTGACCTTAAAATGTTATTTATTATCTCAAGTATTTTAATGAAAATTTACCATTTTCAATACTAAATTAAATAAAGGATTAAAAAATAAAAGATATTAGAAAACATCATATCTAGAAGTAAGAAAACACTTTTTTGGAAAAGATTAAAACTAGACATGGCCTTATTTATAGGGATATAGGTTTAGTTTTTAATTATATCTTGAGTTGTAGGAATGAATATATATTGAAAAGGAGAGTGTCTAGGTTAAATATTCAACAATTTCTACACAACCCAATGAGTGTAGTGAAGTAATAATATCACCACACATGTTTAAGTTGTATATTTTAAACAAACTAGTGGGTTAGATTTGATTGAAAAAGAAGTGTTGAGTGAAACTTAGGAAGGTTTGACAAGTTAGAATACATTGTTAGAATGCAACCAACAAAAGTTTATTGTCCTTGCCTACAGAAGCTAATAATACTTATTTTTTGTATGTAATAAGTGTTGTTTTGTGGTTGAGAAAAAATTGCAAAGTGAAGTTAACCTCCCAAAACCAAGTGTTTTGGTGTTGTGATAGATGTATGGTGTTGTAAGGTATATATTGATATTGTATTTATATTTGTGAACTTTCCTTTTAAGGACTAGTCCAGGTCCAGATGTAACAGTTCAAAGTTCAAAATATTGTTGCTGTCAAACCTAAGTAAATTAAAAAAAAAAAAATACTTATATACTTCATTGTTTTTGTTGAAAAATCTCTTCTTATTAAAGGACTTGATGTATCCACATAGACTATTTAAATAAATTAGGATAAAATAATTATTATTTTACCTTATATAATTATTATCTTTCCTTTACTACTATATTTTAAAAGCATACGTATTCATATGCTTAAGCATTGAATCTTCTAAACAAAACTATACCCAACTTTATATTAGGTTCTTATAATCACATAACATCCGATAAGAATAACAAAATAGTAGCTAACCAGAAGATGATCTTTAAGTAAAAACTCAAAAAGGTTAAATTTTAGGAAAAGTCACAGCTCAACTCCTTTTTCATTTCACAGATAAATTTAGGAAAGATCATGTGGTTATATATTTCATAGGTAATTCTGGTTAAAATATAACAAATTCGATGATTAATCATGGGAATAAAATGTAATTAAAAACGGAAAGAATTGAATATACAAAAGAGAATAAAATAAGTTGAAAATGTTAAAGTTGAAATGATCGAAAACATAAATCCAAAATAGCATATTGCATTGAATGCGAATGATGTCAAAAACAGATGAAATGAAAAATAATGATGTAGCAATGTAAATGCTTTGAAAAAAGAAATGGAGAAAATGGTTTAAGGAAGAAATTTGAGTAGATTTAATTGAGAGAATGAAAATTGATATTTAAATGAAGAACTAGCATACAATATATATGTAATTGAAAAGAAATAAAACAATAAAATTTTGGAATGAAAATCAAAATTAGAGTGGTGGTTGGAACAAAACAATCCAATACTTGATTGAGTCTTTTTCTAATCCTTTGACAAATGGCAAATATGCAGGATTTGTGAAGTTTTGAATATAAAAAACTTTTAACTCGTATCACCTGCTACAAAATAGTATTCATTATTAACTGCTTCTAATTATAAAACTTCTAATAATTTCAAGTAATAACTTTTTACATTGTCGGTAAAATAATGAATGACTAAAAACACAATGAACAGAAAAGAATAATTTTAGAAATTAACTTTTAAAGTGTTTGAAAATTTCATTTTAAATTCACTATTGATGAGAATAATAATAATAATAATAATAATAATAATAATAATTATTATTATTATTATTATTATTATTATTATTATTATTATATTTTTGTCATGATTTTTCTCTTTAAGTGTTTTGTCTCTTTTTCTTTTTCTTTTTTTCTTCTTATTGAAAGGGGTCAACTGCACCTCTTCATTTTTAACTGCACCCCATCACTGATACTTAAATGACTAAAATATCCTTTATTTTTATAATTAAATAATTTTCAGAATATATTTTCTGAAGTTTATTTCTACAAAATATTTTATAAAATATAATTTTTATATTTTGAAAAAATATTTTCTATAAAAAATTTTGCAAAAAGTAAATCTTACATTTTAAAATATTTTTTCATAATAAATTTTCTGAAAAACATGTTTAAAATATAAATTTTACTGGAAAATATTTTTTGGAAAATTTATTCTAAAAAATATTTTCAAAACATAAAACCTACATTCTGAAAAATATTTTTTAAAATCTATTTTGAAAAAACCCCCCTGTAAATTTGAAGTAAAATATCAAAGTATTCAAGTATTTTTAAAATTGATGCCATGGAGGTTTAAATTGATGGGGGTGCAGGAAGCATCAGCCCTATTTAAATATCATTATTTTGTCTACTATAACCCACAAGTTTTTTTGGGCCAGGAAAATCCATTTCAGAGACAGCCAAGAAACTTTTGGAAAGCATTTGATTGTGATCTATGGACCCTCTATGCGCTTAATACTTTTACTTATGAGTTGAGGTTAGATTCAGTTTCAAGATTCTATATAATATATATATATTAGCACAAATTCTACCTTAGTCTTTGACGATATTTAAAAAAAGCCTCGTAATTTGAAAGATATTCTAAGAAGCTGAGAAAGCACATTATTACTAGTTTTGTATAGACTGTAGAAGCCAAAAATCGATATATCACGGAAAAAATATCTAAATTTCTCCCATTTGAAAGACTATTATTCACTACAAATGATGATGGGAAAACTTAAGAATTTAATTAGAATGCATGCATAGAATAATGATTTTCACTTTTGTCCAATTATAGATTATTATACATGGTGACCCATTTGTTACTTTCTAATAATTACTTGAAAGTTATATTTAGATAATTTACAATTGATTAACGGTTTAAATTAAACTCTAAAGGTTAGCGGTGAGTATCATAACAAAATGATTAATTTTCTGTAATTTTTGAAGAATAGTATATCTTCTGATATGCCAAATACTTTATTATTTATGTAGTATGTTAAAGAATATAAAGCATGTTGAAGAAGGAAGGGTTCTTTTTTCTTTGTGTGGTGCATGGTTCACCTTTCTGATTATGGAATGCACTACAACTCAAAAAGTATGGTAACAAAACTCTTTACATGTGGCATTTTGATTTTGATAAAGTTAGGTTCAAAATTATTTTGCTTTACACATAAGAGTTCCAATTTTGATGTTGACCTAGACCTAATGCTAAAATGTTATTGCCACTTTCAATAGACCCACTCAAAAATTAATTTCATGTTTTATCATAAAGTGTGTCAAATCGAAAGCGATCGACTTATTTATACATTAGTTCTTAGTTTTGAATATTTTTGTTAGAAATTCCCTTATAACATATTCTCTAGTTTAGAAACACTAAATATTATTTTTTTAATAGTTTATGTTTTCAAATACTAATATAAATAATATAATTTATTTTTAAAATTTAAAGTAGTTCAGTTGTTTCTGATTACAAGTTTTTTTTTCTTATTAAAAAGTTTCAAACAAACGTAATCATAGTCACCCAATACTCATCTCACCAAAAGAAAATCACCCAAAATTGATTTGAAAAACATAACCGTTCATAAAAGCAAATTGGAATGCTACAAATACTCATTAATTAAAGATTATTTCTCTGAAAATGATGATAGTAGATATCAATATAAAAATTAACAACTCTTAATACGTGCACAAACTATTTGTTGGCATCAAGCTATGGAATTCGTGATCTTGCTTTGCTTTTTCCAATAACAGTCTTTTGGTCATTTGAATTTATCAAATCTCTCTCAAGCTTTTTTTATTCTCCTAACTTATATTCCTATAATTGTTATTGAAGTCATATATAACAACTTAGATTGCATGTGCATGTAGGTAGTTATGCTATAATTAATCTTTGACTAAAAAAATATTAATTAAATATTATCATTTAATTCAAATTATATATTATTAATGCAAATATTTTAACGACTGTAAATGAATAGTAGATTGGGAAATTTTCTACATTAGCTCGAGAAGTTTTTTCATACCATCAAGTAATATGAAATGAAGTGTAGTAAACAGCAAGATAAATAACTAGTTGTAGTTATTTATAGACTAAATTGAGTTAGATTATTTATTGATAATATATGTATTCTTTATTTTCAAGGCATTCTCCAACCTAACTTTTATTTTATTTTTTCAAAGAATCATTAGTTTTGTTAAGTCAAATTGGTTATACTATACTAGATTTTTAATAAATTATATTTATATTTCAATTTTATGATTATTTTAATCATGAGATTATTTGATAGTGAAATCATTAGTAAGACATCGACATGATAAATATCATTTCTAGTCAATAGAGATTACTTGAACTCAATTAAATTATGAACAAAGAAAAAGATGTTCATAGTGATCACCTCACATACAAACACTTAGAAAGTGTGAAAAAAAGAGTCTGAAAATATAAAAATTAGATAGATATTTTCTTTCACAAAATTTATGATTAACATGATAGGTTAGTTAGATATTAAAGAAGTATATAACATTAATGAAGTAAAAAAAAAAAAAAATAACCCTATAAATAAAGAATAAAGGTAGAAATATCAAGCATCACTCCAAAACATACAAAAAAAAGTTTAGTCCAATTAAAATCATCAACATTAATCAAGTTTAAACAAATAAACCTATCTCAATACTTTATATGTTTGATGGATAGGAATTAATATATATTTTTTATTAGGTGAAAACTATTTTTCCCTTGTAATGCTATTTGACCAATATTAGCAATTACCCATACTTCCAACTTTCTTCTCCTTTTGTCCAATCCCACCAATCAATTTAAGTGAGTGAACTTCATTTTCCAATTAACCCATTTTTAACAATGTTGGTAAAACAAGTCCCCTTTTGACTGTGTGGGTGAAAAGCCTTTATTTCCCAAAATTGTTATGTGATTTGGTTGGTGAAGCAAGAAAATAAGCTTTATAAGCAACCGTGCTTAACAGCAATACGCCACGCATCTCATCATGGTGAAGTAGGGTAGTCCACACACAATAATTACATTAATATATTCTACCAATGACTCACCTGGGAAAGCTACCTTAAAAAGTTGTATGAGACTTTTGTCTTTTTGTGACTACACACATAGGCCACATTGCTGTCTCTATGAGATTTACTAACTAACAAGTTTCAACAAGGCTAATGTGTCGTCAAAGTGTGGAGTATTATTGTACCCACAGAAAAAATAGAGGAATATTAACTCAATATGTGCAAACATCGTTGCTTTTGCATTTCATAATTAAAGGGGTGATGTTAACTAACACAGTATGGTGAAAAGCTTCACTTGTTACATCATTGCTTAATTAATGCAATGGCGATGTGTGTTCACTGATAGTTGAATTGAATAGGAGATAGATCTGATTTGTTGGAATTGAAATTTTGTGAGTTTATGATAGGTTCAGCTTTTCGTAACTAAGCTTTGATTGCAGTGATGGTCAGATTTAAGTTTTTGAATTTAAAAATTAAAAATAAATTTTAGTTTTGAAAATCAACCTTCGAAGTGATATTTTTATTTGATAAAAATTTATTTGCTATAAAACCAATATAGAACCAATGAAGTGTAAATCTCATGTTATAAATTAATTATACTTGTTTTTCAGTTAAACATAAATCCTATTAGTAACATAGAATTAAAATCATATAAAAAAATATATTGTAACAAGATTTGTTAGAATTATTATATTAAATTTTTATAAGACTATTTATAAATATTTAATTTCAAGTCAAACATGTTGATTCCTTCTCACACCAAAGTGTGTTAGATATTGGATTAAATTAAAATATATAAATATGATGTAAACACTACTTTATAAATTAATTTTGGAAAATTGACTTAATTTCCTTTCTTGATTAATGAAAATATTCGTGACAAATATTTTTGTAATTGTTTGTCTTTAGTTGTGGATCAGGTCAAGTCTTCCAAAAGAGGGTGTTAGAGAGAATGAGAGTTTTGTTATGCCCAGACCTTATCATATCTGTCTGTGAGTCGGGTTGTTTAAGAATGTAATTAGGCGATAAATTCCGTTCAAGGATAATGAGAGACCGATAGCGAACAAGTATCGCAAAGGAAAGATGATTGGACTTTGAAAAGAGAGTCAAAGAGTGCTTGAAATTTCGCCTCTGGTTTGCACACTGGTTACCTCGTCCTTCTGCCAACAATGCGCTCCTAGCCTTAATTGACCGGGTCGTGCCTTCGGTGTTGTTACTGTGAAGAAATTAGAGTGCTCAAAGCAAGCCTATGATCTCGATACATTAGCATGGGATAACACCACATGATTCTGATCCTATTGTGTTGGCCTTCAGGATCAAAGTAATGATTAACAAGGACAGTTAGGGACATTCGTATTTCATAGTCAGAGGTGAAATTCTTAGATTTATAAAAGACGAATAACTGTGAAAGCATTTGTTAAAGATGTTTTCATTAATCAAGAACGAAAATTGTAGGCTCGAAGTTGATTAGATACTGTCTCCGTTATCACCTTATGAGAAATCAAAGTCTTTGAGTTCCGAGAAAACTAATTCATCTTGGTTGGTTTTCAAGTGAGCCAAGTTTGGTGGTTTTGGTGGCCAGCCCAGTTTTGGTGCCAAGAGTCATGAAATTTTGACCCGTGATTTTTGATCCTCTTGGTTGGAAAGCACTGCAAATGCACCCAAAATAAAAGTTGGAAAAGTTTGGTTGCAAAACCAATTTATCTTGGTTGTTTTTAGTGAACCAAGTTTGGTGGTTTTGGTGGCTAGCCCAATTTTGGTGCTAAGAGTCATGAAATTTTGACCTCGTGATTTTTGAGTCCTCTTAGTTGAAAAGCATCACAAATGTACTCAAAATGAAGTTAAGAAAATTTAGTGCCAAAACAAATTCATCTTGAATTGGGTTTTAGTGAGTCAAGTTTGGTGATTTTAGTGACTAGCCCAATTTTAATGTCAAGAATCATGAAATTTCAATCTCATAATTATTGAACCTTCTTAATTACAAAAATACCACAAATGCATCCAAAATGAGGTTCGGAAAGTTACTTAAATTTATCTAGTAATCATTAAACTCTAATTGAATTAGAATGAAATTTGATAAAAAAAATATATATTTTAATTAATACTTAAAATTTAAAACTCACATTTTATTATGAAGTTAGTTTAGAATAAGGTACTATAATGACTCAAGCCAAAAAAGTTTATATTGAATTCAAAACTTTTAAAAGGCCACTCAAACCTAATGAAAGCTCAATTTGTATGGATTTTATGAATTAAATACAAATTAAAACGAATTGAGCTAAAATGATTCAAGTTTAATTTGTACTTAAAATTCAAGCCTTATATTTCAACAAGGAATTCTAATGACATTGGTTAATCCATCCTATTTTGTTATGAGGATTGAAAAGAAGATTACGAGAAAAAAATAAAATTGAAAGACTTTATTGAAAAGATACATATTTTTAAAATTAAATTCTGAATGGTTGTGTTTAGAACTAACAATTTGGTTCAACTCTTCCTCTATGCAATAATTTAAATATATATATATATATATAAACTTTAATTTTTGAACATTGTTATAGAAATTTTGTTAATTTTTATGCGACATAATTTTGCAATCTGAGTGATGTATTAAATATTTTTTATTTTTATTTTTTGATAGTTCATTGGTCATTCTCATATAAGTTCTTCTGCATATCAGTTTTCATAAACTAAACATTTGTACATTATTTTTGGTCAACACCCAGTGGTATTGAAATATCACATATACAAGACACCTGAATAACACAGATTGAGTTGAATAGTACCATGCATCATATAAAGTGTGACAGCTTTGTTAAAAAAATTAGGTTTTGAAAAATTCAAAACCAATCTTTTGTAACAAAAATTTACTCTCCAAATACATTGTTTTAAAAGAAAATAATAACAGCAAACTAGTACACTCGTTTTTTTATTGAAAAACAAAACACAATTTAGGAGCTTTTAAGAGAAACAAATCAACAGAAGTTTACTTTTAAATTTGATAGTTGATAGAGATTTTAAGAGTTGTGTTCCCATAAACCAAAAGAAAAGTAGGTTTTATGTAAGGAAAACTAATATTTAAGATACAATTTTGTAAAGCCAAAAACACAACACTTCTCTGCAGTTATAAGAATGAGATAATAAAATAATAAACAATAATGTCCCATAATCAAAGATACATACCCACATCAATTCAACTTTTTTGCTTTTCTTTTAAGAAGTGGATTTGGATCTATTTTTGACCATGGGTAGCCCATTTGCGAGACACACTTATTTGTGCCAATGTCTTGGGTCCATCTTGGATCCTTGTAGGCCCCATTATTCTAGAATCTTCAACATTAAGGCAAGCTAGTCCATTACATTAAGGTACCTCCCCTTGCACATAAAAGCCACTAAAAGGAGCTTTGGAATGATATTTAAAAGTATTCTTCATAATTTGCCCATAGTAAGGAAACACCATGGTCTTGTTTAATGCAAACCAACACCTATTCCTAAGTGGTATATTCTATATTTTTATGAAAAACATAAAGCTGCATATTACATCAATTTGAATATGGTTGATTAGTTATGAGACGATATAGTTTGAGGTCCCTAAGGTTTCATAGACTTAATTCATGTTTTGAAAATCATTTAAGGAACAAATTAAGGTTAGTCTTTCACATAGTGCTTAAATTGAAGGAGAAAGATACTAATATATCACTTAGCTTCAACAAATCCAAAACTTTCAAGAAAATATTAATGAAGTACATGTAATTTCATTGTCTAAAAATGTGACTTGTAATAACATGCTTGGTTTTAAGTTTGCACAACTCAAAAGGGGTGTGGTGATCTCCCAAAATTACTAATCATTTTTTGTGATATTTTTTTCCCATCTAAAGGTACACAAGGATATTTTTTTGTAGAGACTATATCTTTTACATAAAATAGTGTTGTTTGAATCAGCTAGGATTCAGAATTCAAATTCCAAACTTATAATTAAGTCAAAAAACAAGTCGTTTCTTTTGGATACTAAATTTTCTTAAACATCTTCACTTATTTTATTTTTTTTCACTTCAAGCTTCTTTAAACTAATTGTGACTTTTCTTACTGAGAGATACTTCAACACTCAAATTTTGGAAACAGGGTATATATATACGGTGGTTTGAAAACTAGACTTTCCTTATAGGGACTTCACAATTTGGTAAAAAGTACCTTTCAGGAAAGTGGACCATGCAGTCTAAAAATCGTGGCATTCTTCATAGCATGGTCCCTAAAACTCTCAGAATAAGACTTGAACAAAATTTCGGATTAGAAGCAAAGAATTTGAAACAAAGTTCATTATTTTTCATATCAAGGCATTTGAAAACATAAGTCACTTTCATTTAAACTCATTTTACTCAAAATCAATTTCACAAAACTAAAATCAAGCATAGTTGAATTTGCACTCAAACACACAACAGCAACACAAGAATTTCTTGCTCTTTCCATAAACAGAAGTGGAGTAGAACCATTTTCTTTCCGTACTGAATGAAAAGTGTCTCAACTCACTCTACTCTGACTCATATGAAGCTCAATAATAAATGAGTCACTCTCCACAGTCCTCCCACTAACAACTACACCCCACCACCATCAACTACCTAACCTAAAGCAAAGGTGCATCACTTCACTTGTTTTCTTATTTAAACATTCCCTAGTTTTTCACTGATTCAGATTCTACATCAGAAGAGAGACACCAACACTAAACTAGAGTGGACAAAAATGGAGCTTCAGGACACTGCTGCTACTCGTGTGTCAATTGGATTTCCTCTGGGGTTAGCCCTTCTCTTTGTCTGCTTACTCTTCATTTGTGGCTTTTTTTGCTGCTGCTTGCATTGGAGTAGGCTTCAATCTTTTCTTCAGTCTCATGGCATCATCAATACTCAATCTTTTCAACAGACTCAAATACAATCAGACTTAGCTTCCTCCTACCAGAAACCAGCTTTTCCTGTTGTGGTAATCATCACTCTTCCTATCAGTGCTTAGATATTGAAAATTTATCAATTTAGTGATAAATTTTACTAATATTAAGAGACAATTTATTAACTCAAAGAACCATGTAACATGATTACTAATATTTTATTAGCTACTTATATAACTTCATTAATCTAAGGAGATGTTGCCATAACTAAAAATTCAACATTGATTTCTAGTTTATTTTCATGTACAGTCACCTTAAAAATTCAAAAGGGTACACGGTAAATCAGTCTGATAATTATTATAAAAGTGAATGAATTGGTTATAGAGGACAAATTTTAGTTTTATAATAATGTAAAAAAGTTCCTTATACTGCTGTGTGTAGTGATTGAATTCTTTTAGTTTATGCAGAAGTTGTTCTGTTAAGAATAATTTTTCTGACATTGAATTGAATGGTATGCAGATGGTGACTCAGAATTGTGCAAAGAGTTTGCCTGTGCTGATGCCAGGGGATGCTGTGCCAAAATTCATAGCCACAGCATGCCCATGTCAGCCTCCAAGAGATGAAAGGATCACAATCCATGTGCAGAAGGAACCCCCCACTGAATTTTGCAGTGGCAACTAATGCAGTTTCTGGTTTCAGCTTTCAAGCCAAAGCCTTGAACAATTCAGGGTAGAAGATATATATAAATAAGTACATATATATAATATATGTTGGAACTGCTCAATACATAAAAGCTAACACTCTTTGGTAGCTTTGTGAGGAGTGAGTGAGGTGTTGGAGCAAGCATGCAAGAAGGTGCCATAAAATTATTTGATAACTTTGTGCTGCTGAGTGAGGTGATACACCAGAAGACTGAAGGTGCTGTAAGATACAAAGTCTCAAACCCATTTGATTTTTTTTGTCAGAATGGGAAGGAAAGGGCAGAATCATCAACCTTTCTCTTTTTCTTTAACTAAAAAAAAAAAAAAAAGCTGATTGAAGGATGCTTTTTTTTTTGTACTCCTTTCAAGTTCAAACTAAAGTTTTGAATGTTGAGTTATTGGAATGATAATATGTGGTTATTATGAGTTTTGAATTATTTTAGTGGCTTCTAGTGAAATTTATTGAAACAATATCCTGTTCACTTATTAGAATGGAATCTTAAAAAAACTTATTAGAGCTTGGTACTATGCAATGTATGGTTGATAGTTATAATATAAATAAATACAACAATAATATGGAAATAACATTTAAAACGAAATAACCGTAAATGTTATTATTGAATAAATTACTAGGAAATGTTAATAGAATGGGAATTTAATCCATAATATATGTGAAATAAATGTGTAAATATTTTAGGAATATTAATAGTGGACTGGCTATGCAGTCCAAATGTCACAAAATACAAAAAAAATTACTCAATATATTTAATTTTATATATATGATAGATAGATTAGAGAGAGAATTTAACTTACACCACATTATTTTTTATGTTGTTGAAAACGCCACTTACTTTTTTAGAGGATGAGTATATCCAATAATATAAAAAATTATGAAATATCCAAATCACATTTGAAATCAATAAAAGTTACTTAAAAAGTAGTCAAAAGCACTCCATGCCAAGTCATTTATGCAGCTTTAAGAAAATTTAGATTGTGATGTACTAAATTATTCTACAAGTTATAGTTCATGCCTGCATTATATTATATTAATAGACAGTGCAATTATAAATACTTCAACTTTTGGATAGATTTTAGCATGACTTATACTATGGTTAGCTTTATTAGTAATGAAATTCAGTTTAATTTCAAGAAAAAAAAATAGATCCCATAAAATGTATAGTCAAAATTATAAAATATAATCAATAATCACTTGCATATGAAGATATTTAAATTTAAAAACTCAAAATGTTGCAAAAGTTCAAGGGGAAAGATTCTGGAAAGATGTCAAACAATGAGAACTAAGTCAAATTACATAAAGTAATGACACCACCTTCAACCCAAAACCTTAAAGTATCAGGTTTGTGAGTTTTGTTTCGAATATATTGGTCAACTTTCTCATCTATACTAAATGTAGGACTAAGACTCATACCTAATAATCTCATTCTCAAGTAAGAGTCTCTCTTCCACATTCGTACACCCTTACTTGTATCGTCGTTCACACACTCATACGACATCAGAAAGACTTTCGATGTCAAGCCGCAAACCATGGACTCTGATATCACTTGTTGGAAAAATCCAAAAAGAGAAACACCGGGAAGATCTTATAATATTGAGAACCGAGCCAACCCACATAAGAAAATGATATCACCTTTAACCCAAAACCTTAAGATATTAGGTTTGTGGGTCTTCTTTTTTATATGTTGCTCAACTTTTTTATTCTTATCCAATGTGAGACTTATATTCACACTAAAATACCTGACAAGTTGGAAACATTCAAATAAAAGGAAGAACAAAGTGAGTGAATAAATTTTTTTGAGAAATAATTAAAAAAATTTCATAAAAATGACTACAAAAATCATATATAATTAGAAATTTCAGTATTGTTGTAAAATTTATAGAATAGATTCTCACATTATAAAAGCTTATTAAATAACTTAGTTGAATTATTTAGCTAAGACTAATGCTACTACCAGAACTTACTATGTGATGAAATATGGCTAAGAAATGCCCTCTTTTTTGGCTCTGACTTGGTGAGATGGAAGGAGAAAAGATTATGACACCATGGAAAAGTTCGTCCTAACAAATCTAAGCAAAGGTACGAAATAAGTTTGAACAGAACACAAACAAAGCCATCAAAACTAGAAGCCACTACCTATTTTCAATTCCCTTTTCCATCATTACATGGTACTTCAACCATAAGCTTTTGCTTCACTCCTAATTTTTTATTTTTTTTCAAGAAATTGAATACATAATTGCTATGAGCTGTAGCTTTACAAAAGCTGCTTTTGAAAAAAAGTTACTTAATTCAAAGAGTTACACGTTGTTTGGTTGCCCAAACTTTTTCATACATAAGAGCATGATTGAATTCATGTTTGGAATATTCCAAATTTATTTTAGAAAATAATTCAGTTTCGTTGTATGTTTGACTATTTTTGAAACTATGTTGCATACTTTATGTTTTCTCTAATATCAAACTTCTATAAGAACATGATTAGGTTTGCGAAAATTAGTTTCTATTATATAATAAAACATGTATTGGAATTGTCTATAATGTTTAGTATAAAAGTAAGCTTCGGAAATGTCTTCTAATGAAATTATATAAAGATTGTTCTTGAGAAATATACTGCTATTGTTTTATAAATATTTTGTAAATAGATGAATTTTACAACTTCAATTGTTTCTCGAAGTGTAAATAACAATAGTTATATATTACTATGGTTGAAAATCGACATTTACAAATGGTGATTAGTCTAGAATTATCATTGTAAGTTTGGAAAGATAGAAATGATGACGATTTCTTAAAAAAGTTATTGTTGAATGGTGGAAATAATAGTTGGTAAGAAACATATTTGAGAGTGTTAAATATGTTGATTATTTTAGTTCATAATAATTTTATTTTTATATGTCTTTCTCTTTTTGTTCATAATTTCTTTTTTGTAAAAATCCTTTCTTTTCATTTATTGTCATGGTCACATTTTTTTAAATGTTCACCTTAATTTTTTTTGTCAAAGTTTTATCTTTATTACTTGTTTGTTTGCTTGCAATTGTAGTGACTTCTTCTCTTTTCTTTTTCTCTTTTTCCTTCTTCTCTTTTTCTTTCTTCTCTTTTCCTGTATTAGCAACATTAGTATAAAAACACTTAATTACATTATAAATATAATATTTGACCTCCAATTTAGAATACTAAAAAAATGTGTTAATACTTTTATAATTAAAAAAAAATTATATTGGATTTTTTAAAACTAGACATAAAATTCGAAATTTAGGTTGAATGACTTTAAGTATTCAACGAGTTTTACAATTGAATTGATCTTATGGAGTCTAATGTAAAACAGTTTAATTTCTTATCACTTCTTTTTTATTCATTCAATCTTTATTCATTTAATCTATTTATCTCAAGCTGATGTTTTTTTAATTTGTTAAATAAAGATGCTTGTCATAACACAGAGATCTTTAAACTTAAAAATAGTTGTCACCTTAGGCTATTATCTCCTATTAAGGCATTTCAAAATTTTAATATTTAGTTCTTTCTTGTTAAACACTTTTCTAAGCCAATCAAGTGATTTGCAATCTCCTTACCCAAAGCTCCAAAAAAATCTCCATGTCCAATACAATCTCTCTCTTAGATTTGGAAAGATATGAAACTCAATTTTTCAAGTTTTATGTCAAATGAGATGAAAATAAGAGAGTTTTATAAAATATGCTCTACTAGATTTATTAGATTACAATTACATTTTAATATGTTGATTTCACTTATTAGTAAAAAGAATGGACTAATTTGTACTTTTAATATGTTAAAATAGATTGATCACATCTACTTAAAAGAATAGAATAATTTTAATTCCTTGAAAACTGTTTTAACCTATTGATTTGATAAAATAATATATTAAAATATTCATTATAGTCATATTGAACTTTAGTAATGAATATTTCAATGTATTAAAGTACCTTTTAATTAGTTAAAATTATCTTATCACCAAGATAAGTTCTAAACAATCTTTTAAAATAACTTTAAGTGAATAAGAATCAAACAACACCGAAAACAAAAGCAAAACTAAAGCACACACTAATACATCTAAGTCTTCAAAGTTCTTTTGTAAAGCTCTATTGATTGGATTCGTCAAATACATCACACTAGCTTCAACATTGTTAGCAAAGAAGAACTCAAATCAAAAGGAACAAGAACTAACATACATTTTGTTTTTAATGACTCTAAACTTACAAAATTTATGCAAAAAGTTTTGAATTCCTTATAATAGAATTACGAATGAGTAAATGAATTAAATAATACTCTAAACAACTTGAAAAGATTCAGAAAATTAAATCTATGTAGCTCAATGAAAAATAAAATCAAATTAAACCAAAAGAAACTAGCAAAACATGTAATAAAGTTTTCTAGAACATATAATTGATTCAAGATAATTGGAACAAGAATTTGAGTCAATTAAGAACTAAAAATTGAACACATAAGGGAATTAAACTCAATGGAATTATAAAAAATACTTTAAACTAAGAAAAGAAAGAAAGAAGGAGGACTTATTTGTTGTAGACCTCCAAGCCTAGCTCTTGATACTAAATGATAGAAGCATTTTCAAGCAGTGGAAGGAAGAAACTCACAATTGTCCTCTTTCAAGGAAGCTTTCTTAGTGAAAACTAGGAGAAGATTACTCCCATGTATGACCTTGATGAGGAAAATATGGGGGGTAAGACCATTTTGATATTCAGTTTGGGAAAAGGATAATTTGGGAAATGATATTCATGCCACACTTAAGAAAGATGAGAAGGTGAGTGATAAGTCATGATATTCAGTTTGGGAAAAGGATAATTTGGGAAAGAATATTGACGTCACACTTAAGAAAGATGAGAAGGTGAGTGATAAGTCATGGAGATTATCGCCACATGATATCAAATTTGGGTTCTTGTAAATCAGAACATCGTAAATTCTGAAAAGAGAAAAATTCAATTCTATTCCAAAATTCATCTTTCCATTACATTATTACATTTCTGAGTATACCATTTTATAAGCCAAATTACTTAAAACTTCTACCTTATAAACTTCTAGACATTTCTCAAGATTAATTACCTTACCAACTATAGACTTCTAGACATTTCTCAAGATTAATTACCAACTAGTAATTAATATCCATTAATATTGTCTTTAATTCTCATTGAATGATTTATCTTCTCATTCAATTACTCAATTAAAATACATAATAAAACTTACAATATTTAATTCTAAATTATATTCATCCCTTGAATATCATATCAGACCTTAAGAACAAGAATACAATCATTTAAATAAATCAATTCTCATTCATTCATTCAAAAGGTAAGTGCTACAATGGAGAAATGAGCCTTATTTATAGATGCATAAGTCAATTGCACTTCATGAACCACTAGAAGAAAAATGTTATTTAAAGACCAATATTTAGCTACCAAATGAAATGATTGCTAATTGTGACCAAAATAGTCACCAAATTAAATTTTGGTTGCTAAATAACTACAAAATAGAAGTAATGATTGAATTTAGTGACCAATTAAGTCAA
>Ga0099824_1002661_pt1 | contig 26177 bp, 12 predicted proteins | sample SiratrowhiteBW_FD_76837 | JGI IMG/M metagenome (GOLD analysis project Ga0099824, IMG submission 76837) | Root nodule microbial communities of legume samples collected from California, USA - Siratro white BW | ecosystem: Host-associated > Plants > Roots > Nodule | place: USA: California...
GGACAGTAATTACTGTTAGCAGAAGTGTTAATCAGCTAGAAAGGATTTGATAGGTAAATAAACATGAGGGGATGAAAGGAAGAGGCATTCTATGTTGTATCTTTTGAGAATTGACCTTTTGGAGGAACCTATTTTCGGTTCTTCTGTAATAAAGTAATAACATTTTAATTTCTTTTTCCTATTTTCTAATTTGGGTTCCTGACATAATTAAAGGATAATTTAACACTGAAAAGAGAAATAAAATACAACAAAAAGGAAATGCTTCTTCACTATGTAAGGGGGTTTGTGAGAAGTGGAATAAGAATAAAAACAGTAATATAATGAACAAAATATAACAGAATCAAGAGTGTCTGAAAAGAATTAATTGGAAAAGACAGAAATAGTAATATTATTTTTTAATTGAAAATTTGTACATAGGCTGAAGGTTGTTAATATATAGGCTTAGCTACATTACACTAATGTTAAAATCTTCTAAATATGGAAATTATGCTTTCTAATGATCTGCACTTCTAAGCAAATGTCAATATAAAACAGGTTTTCAAACCAAAAAAGAATACTTAATACACACACAATAGACAAACCTCTCCCAATCGTCGAAATGCACCATATATGCCTCCTACAATTGTAGAGAAGATAGCATACCAAATCTGTGTATCCATGAAGTAGACCTGCAAAAGGAACCCGGTTACTATTAAACACATAGAACAAAGAAATAATACAATTAGTGAGACATTTGACAGAAAGATAGAAACGTACAAGTATGATAGGGGACCATATAGCAATCACCACACCAATATTGTTTCTGGCTGCATGTAGTAGAATATGATATTAAGAACAAGCATTATATAAATTACAGTCATTTTCTATTCATTCCAAGTATTACCATGAGGGAAGAACTCGTGCCATCTGTAATCTGATACATGAGCACTCATGATGGCTTTTGTTGGAGCCACAAGAGGCATAATCTGCAGTGTGAAGAAAATTAAGCTAATGATCTCACGTGAATAAAAGATGCTATAAAAAATGTCTGCACCTTTGCAAATATAGATACACTCCTAAACTTTAAAGATTCCTTAGATCATTTACAATAATACCACTATATGAAATTCCTGACTCCTATATACAGAAGCACATACTAATATTGATATGTACACAATGAAATTTGGTAGAAATGAACCAGTGAGAAAATGGAACTCAGATAGAAATAACTGGAAAATTGAAGAGAAAGAAGAAAATAAAATGGAAATATGAAATGATAAGAAATATATTTTCCAATAATCAGTCAATAAAGCTCCTCCAAGCAGAAATAAATGGAACTTACTGAAAAAAAAAACGTAAAGTAACAAGAAAAAGAAAATAGGATCCAAAAGTCAGTATGAAATATAAGATTTATGTATATCAATAGCCAAATAAAAAAAAAGAATTATGGACTCTCTATTGAATGCCCTCTTCTACCTAGTACACTTGATGTTCAAATCACCACTTTTTTTGTATTCCATTTTCTTTTAGGCTGTACTGGGGTACTGCAAATGGTTGTTGTTGTTCGTGGTGCCCATGACAAACAACATAGTGATCCAATAGCACTACCATTTTCAGTTAAAATAAGTAAGAAAGATAGAATGAAAAATTACATTTTTCTGGATCGAGTCTTTACCTCAAGGTAGTAACTGAATGCTAATTTAGCCAGAATTAGGAGAACCCAGAAAGAAGTGTACCTATTAAATTAAGACAGTTACAGTTTAATTAATCAACAGATTTGACAAGTGAAAATGATCATAGATGAGGATTGAAAAGAAAATAACTTCATTCTCTTACTTCAACAATGAAATTGGACCCTCCTGCATTCCTCTTCCAACAAAGAGGCGAGGCTGCAAATTGTTGAAACAAAAATTAAGAGAAAATAAAATAACAAATACTGAAAAGAAAATAATGTAAGAAACACTAAATATATGTTCTTTCTCATAAACCAGTGTTTCCCTAACATCTACAAGAAATACTAGACAACACAAGTAATATTTGTCAGAAGTACTTCTTAAGGAAGATAAAAAGGCATTGGTTTAAAAGAAAGTACACATCATTATACATATAAGCATAAATACAATCAGATATGACTCTGTTTACCTGAGACCACCACATCATGAGCTTCACAACACCATTGTTAGACCTCTCAAGATACCGGCGAATGAATGGAAACACAAATAACAGTGCAGAGAGAATATTTGGAGACAGGTAAATGAAGACAGCCAAAATGAACAAAGAAGGGGAACCTGTACCATTGCCAAACCAATTTTTTATGGTTTGTGCAAAGCCAGATGGATTTTTCCAACTGTAAGCATAAGTGACTGGTAAAATTATGACCCATACTGCTGCTAAAACTGCCTTAAATATATACCGCAGCTTGACATGAAGCGACATGACGTTCCTTGCTTTCCAACTAAGGACTATGTCCAGAACGGCTGGAAAAGTATAAAGACAGTATAATCAAGTTCCAACTTCATAAAGTAAAACAAATATGGGAATTTATAAGCTAGAGCCATCCTAGAAAAAATTCTCGGTAACTTCTTGAAATAAAATTAATTAAAGAAAGAAACAAGAGATTCAAAATCTTGTGAACAATTTAAATAAGGATTCCTATTATCTTTTATGGTCTTGCTTTGATCTGTCTATAGTAAGCATCACTTGGAAGAATAGTCTCATAATACTATTTCAGAAATTCTGAATACTTCTTTGTTTGGGTTCTATGAAATGAATTCACTAGGCACAGAGAATGAATTAATCTCCAAAGTTGGTTAAATGAAATAATCAGCATCATTAAGTCTGCTAGGCTTCATTTTCAGAAGTTTGACAGTAGAAATCTCCTGAAACAAAGTCTTAACATTTATCTGCTAAAAGGAAAAAACAAAATGTAAAGTATAAAGAAAGACACGTTTTGATGCTGAATAACTGAGTTATATAGTGCTTTTTCTCCATCTCTGCTCCAATACTTTATGTAAGAAAAATGATATGGAAACAAAAGGTGCACGTTTTTTATCTACCTTGTGCAAGCTTCAATATTGCAGCAGTTATGAAGATGCTAAGAACTTTCTTGAAAACGTCACCCTCAAATACAGCGCTTAATTTGCCAGAACCATTCCAAGCAATGATTATCATCGCCTTAATTGAAAAGCATGATGAGCACCCTCATTATATTGAATGGATGCAGAGTGAAGTATAAGGCTGTATGTCAATATATATATGTGTGTGTGTGTGTGTGTGAAAATGTTACCTGTAAACAGAGTATATAAAAGCTCCACATTCTATCAAAACTTCTAAATACATGCCAAAATGTGCGTATTTCAACAAAATTAACTTTTCCACTCCACCGGTCTGCAGCATGAGCTCTGTTTTCCTACTTTCCAAAATCAAGCACAAGGCACAAGAAGTTAGGTTAAGATCATGGACAGAGGTTGCTTCATTCATGTTTCATGTTTGAGGGAAACATTTGGATTGTTCAAAATAAATTTAAGAGGAAAAAACTAGACGTATGCATCTGTAATAAATATTTTATTCCTATGAATGCAGTTATGAGTACAAGTCCTATATGCACTAGTTATGATCATAATTACAGTTTAAACCACAAGATAACCTATATATGAAATTTTTTATCACAGAAGGCTCGGAATGACCTAGACAATAATCAGTTTTCATCAGGACACAGTCTCTAATCAAGCTTCTTCTTAATGGTAATAGATTGTTTCTTTTGAGTTCCAGTATAGTAAGAAGCCTAAATTGTTCTTGTTACACAATCCTATGTATAACTCTAATCACATAGCAGACATGAAGTATGTCATACCTCATCTTTGTCAACTTGATGTTGCTCCGGAGGAAAAGGCACAGAGAAGAAATCAGAGTCAACACGCATAGGCCAACCTAGCCGAAAACAATCAACTGACCTACAATTTGGGAAAGATAATCTATTTAAGCATAAAAATTAGTACAATGAAAAACAGCCAGATCAAAAAGAAGCATAATACCAAAAATATTCATTTAAATCATCGTAGTTTCTCCACTGAGAATGCTTTGCTTTTCCCATGTTACTCCTCTTAGCTTCCTACAATACACAAAACACCCATGAAATAGATAAAACAAGGCTATCAAATGTTGAAAGTAAACAAAACAATTCTTCAGATTATAATAACGCAGAACTCACCTTGGCTATTACATCATATATTGGTTTTACCACTTTCATAAGAAAAGCCTCATTTTCACCACCATAGGCAGGCTTTACCGGTTCACCAGTCAGTGGACTAACATTCCCGGCTAACATCCCATACAACTCAAATGCCATCTAGGCACATGAAGAAAAAATTATGCTTAGGTTTTGTTCATAGTTATTTTTACAGTCAAATCAATCATCAGAAAGTTGATTTTACATCATAAAACAAAATTTCATTAAAATTCTGAACTAACAAAATAACCACATGCAAATATGTGCTTGAAAGTCGGTGGTGGTTTAGTCCACATCAACCTAGTATATGACTTAAATAGAGGTTAATAATTTGGATACTCCTTATCTTATACGCCGGTTTTCTATGGTTCTTAAGCCTATATTCAATAGTATGCAATATATTTGGAAAATAATCAAAACATCCTGGGAAGAGAATGTCAAAAGAGTTTCAAGTGGAAATGAGTTTACTCTTAGAAGGTAGATTTAGGCCTAACTTAATTCTATAAAACCAACTTGTAAGGTGAGTATTGCTGCATTTATATAGTGACTTTTGACACTATCTTCTGTCAACACGAGACTTAAGGTTTTCTCAATATTTACCACCAATGAATGGAAGGGTCTTATTCTCTCATTTTAGATTGAAGAAATATTTTTATTTTAAATAATACTTACGTGATGGTAGATATAACAAAGGCATTCTGGCATAAACCTCAAGTTTGCAGCTTCTCCCCATATAAGAAGATATAGGCCCATGTATAGTAATTTGCGCTGTTGCATTTCCTGCTGAATAGTTGGCAACCTAGCAATCATTTGAACAAAAATTAAAACTTCAAAACTTTAAAAAAGAGTATATAACAGAGGCGGAGTAGTTGTTTAAGCAAATCAAGTAAATGAGCTAATTTCATCTTGTACCCAAAGAAGGAAAGAACCAAAAAACAAAAGGCCTTCTCAATACCAAAAATTGTGCTAGTTTTAGTAGCTAAGCAACTAAGTAAATGTTGGTCTGTGCTTATGCAAATGTAGAGCCAGTTCCCAACTTTCATCGGCTTAGCATCCATAATGATATATCCAAATAAGAGTAAAATTGTATACTACTATAAATACAATTTTACAATACTATCATGTATTCAACATTAAATGCACTTTTTATATATGTAACCTGCTTGCTTTTATTTAACTCACTAAGCTCACATAGGTCAACCACAAGTTTGCTAGCATCCTTGGGGTCACTGCATCCAAGGTATTTCTTGTTTTGGATATCAATGGCCTCATCTCACTTTGTGTTAAAACGTCTCATAGGGCTAAGAAGAGAAAGTGCTTATGAACTAGGTTTGGTTTCAACTCCTGAGTGATGACACTTTATAGCTACTAAACAAACCCCCTAGTCAAGGCTAAGGAGCAAGAGTGGCCAAGAGCTCTTCTTTGAGCACCAATGTTCTAACCTCAAGTTTGCAACCCTTATTAGGGTCACCCTATAAGAGGTATTCTCTGACCTTGACAATGCCAACAAACTTGATGTCAAAGTATGGGTGCTAGAAGGATGGTGTTGGCCATTCTTTCCCCTTAACCTTAACTAGAGTGCTTGTTCCAATAGCTAAAAAGTTCCACATCTTTTAGAAGTCGAGACTAATGGTAGTTTACAAGCACTCTCCTCCTTTAACACATTGAAATGACTTCTTACGAAATATGGCGGTTCTATCAATGCCAGCAGACTTGAGGTCGGAACGCGGACGGATCTCTACCCATAACTCACTAGGTTTTTATAAGAGCATAAATTTCAATTTGACACTCAAATAAACTAGCATTTGAAGTAACTCCTAATTTTGATATGCAAATCTCACCAGAGGCTACTTTTGCGACCCAAATACTTGCACCATTTTTTGTAGTTTCTAAAGAGTTTCTTCATCACTTCATTTAAAGCACGATCATCCAACTATACAGGAAAGGGCAGTATGTAAGAAACAAAGGGGGAAAAGTATGTTTATATCAGAAAATAAAGGCAGAAGCCACAGTAACAGATAAAATCAAACCTTGGGTTGCTGATCTGGTTTTGGAACTTGTCGTATATGTACATTGGCAAGCAAAAGAATCAAGTGCTCCCTTTGATTTTCCACATTGTCCTTCTGCACAAGTATGATAAAGATAACCTTTAAGTGATATATAAAAAATTAAACAGCAAACGGTTGACACAGATCAGTTCAGTCACTACCTGGAAACCAAACATCAGCTGAAGCCAGTCCAGAATGTCATCATTTACTTTGTTAACATGACCCTTTGTCCAAGCCAAACCCCTTATATTACGGAGTGCCGAAACAGCAGCTTGAATCTGTAAAAGAAAATAAGCACATGCAACCCAATCAACACTTCAAAAAGAAAATGGCAGCAGATGTTATTCATCAGTTAAAAGTAGTAATGATAAGTAGGTTCTGACATGATATGGCATGAGAAAATTATTCACCATATATCTTTTTCATTACCCAATATTGAATTTTTTTTTTTTTTTCTGTCTGCGTTTGTAACACATGAAATGCTAACTCATTGAAAGACTTGATGTTTCTAGGCAATCAGCTTTGATTCAGCAATTCTACCACCTTTCTACAGTATTTTTTTTTTTTTTTTCATTAGCTTAAACAGGAGTTTCCAAGTTCTTCCACAGGGTGTTACCTCTTCAAACCTTACGTATCAAGCATTAACTCAAACGAAAAGGGGATTAAAACATAACTATAGAGAACAGACCTCATGATATCTCATTATAGCCTCTTTTCCACTCTCTGGATCAAGTGGCAAAATATTATAAGGGGCATATAATTGCTTCTGTTCCTCAACCTTAGTATGAGCTTGCATAATCTGCAATTAAATATCAAAAACAGAATGTAATAATCAAAATAAAACAATCAGCGAAGAACCAACACATTGTTCTCTTTATATGCAAACTTTATTTATTGACTAATAGACAAAGTAGGTATACCTCTTCAGATACCGGAACATCTTCAGTTCTATTAACTGCCTTCAATACCTCAAATAAAACAGCAGCCGTTTGATATGCTTTTGTCAGCTGAGCACTGGGGAATCAAATGAAGTTAATTGCATTATTCTTCTTTTAAAGTTGAAAGAAATTAGATTAAGAGATACTAGTCTAACTCACAGATAATTGTGTAATGTAAGACAGAAAAAATCAGGTCAATGACCAAATTATTGATTCAAGTATATTGTTAACTTACCGGTCCTTATCAGCAGCATTTTGTAAGGCTTCAATATACTTTTGGTAGTACTGCCTATAAAAAGTCTGCATTTCACGAGCATCACTCTTTTTTCTTCCCTCAAATGTTGTGACATTTTCCTGTTATTTCATGGAAGAGTACTTTCATATCTTCAAATTTCTAAAGAACTGAATATCTAAATATTCTACTCTAACATAGTAAGCATTTGTTTTTTGGTTTTTTACTGATCCATTAATATACTCAAACTAGAAATCATTAAACAAGCCTTTTCAAATCTCTTAATTCTGGCATTAATTAGTCAAGGTAGGAATGATCCTAAAAGGATTGAAAATATTAAGCAAAGAAAAAAATGTACAAATTCTTAACAAATGAAATCAGAAATCCACCTTCTCTAGACGCTGAAGAAGAGCAGTTTTGAATTGGCGAACACCACGTCCACTAGACTGGGGATCTAGTCTGTGAGCTAGTTCAAAGGCATAAAACCGACCTAGTGATAATAAAGACATGAGCATTAGATAAAGAACTTTCACATCAAATTTCAGAAACCATCTCATGGCTTTCATTCTATGAGACTAGCATATATCCAAAAAGAATAATCAAAAGAGAAGAGTAACAAGGCAAACATAGCAAAAGAAGAAAAAATAGCAACACAGTAGTTTAGGATACAAAAGAAGTAAACATACAATAATTAAAAAAAAAAAAACTGAAAAATCATTAGCTATATGAAGAGCATTTACCTGATGACTTAACCACTACAGAGGAAAGAAGCAACAAAGCTCAGATATCAAATAGTTTTGATTACCAGAAATTACCAATCATTGAAGTTTTGTAAAAGCAATAAATTTTAAGGAAATAAGAGAAACATAATGCTCTATAGTATTTTCGCAAATAAACTTAAGCATTCATGCAAAGACTGGTTTGGAACTTACTTAGAAATTTTCCATCTCAAAATACAAAAAGATCATTTTTTGACAACAACCTTCAAACATTTCGCATCAAACCAGGAATCTGGTAAGTCAAATTCATTAATGAGAGTTTACAACCACATTTGTTTTCCTTTTCAATGAGTATTAGCGTCATGTTATCTATTTCTTTTATAAACTTAAGGTTCTAAATAATATTAGACTTCAACTTATGCACACCCTTACAGAACAACCAAACTTGCCAAATAGCATACACCTTACATGGTTCATATGCGCAACTGGTACAGAAACTTACAGAGATAAGCAACTCTTTTATTGCTAGCCTCTACTTCATTAGCAACTCGGAGAATTGGAGCTATCTCAACAAGTGAGGAAGGCACCACTTCACTGTCCAAGATTGGGTCCGCTCCTAAATTCCCAGCAGTCTGAGATCGTAGTATCCTCCTTTGCTGAGGCTGTTCAGACCCCCTTCTATAAGACATCTTGAGACCTCAATTTATCAATCTATTTCACTTCTAGATGTTATCACTCCTGCAAGAATAAAGAACTGAATCATTGCAGTACATAGCAAATACCCTCTGGAAAAAAGAATTGATGACAATTATAGAAAATGATGGCAAATCAAATCACAAAACCGACCCTTCATAATTCTCTTATAATAATCACTTTTCAATAATTGGAAACACAAACTCATGAAGTTTGGTTATTTGTCAGCGTCAGAGATAAAAAAAGTTCTTTCCTCACTACCCCTCTCTCACTGCCCCTCTGTGTATGAGATTTTAAGATTGGAGGGAGCATAAAAGGCAAGGATGGATGTGATTATACTATTCTTATGATCCATCACAAAGTGAAAATTCTATCGTATTTGCCCTGAAAAGTTGAATATCCATGAAACCCCATATAAACTACATGCAAACGAATTGGAAGAGGAAATTAACAGGGAAGGAAAATTTCCCAAAACCACGATTGCTATGATTAGTACTAAACAGAAGTGAAACCAACTTTCCAAATTCAAAACTTGAAAGAAAAAACAAAATCCCAATTGCAAGAAAGCGCCAATGAACTCACCTCAAAAGGCCATGGATGAAACTCTGCCACAGGGGCAGTGATATCTTGGTTTCTGCAAGACCCACAAATCAAGCAAGAAACTTTCTTTCAGTCCCCACTATCTCTGAGCACCCCATCATGCAGGACAGCAAAAAGGATCAACTTTTACACGAATCGTGTTGTGAACAGCTAAACATGTGGAAGGGAGTGTGACTAGGAAGATCAAATTCACCTCTTAATTGTCATGGTAATATTTTTCAAAAGATAAAACAGGGGGGTGTCTGCAATCAGCACTAGTCCAAGTGACAATAAAATAAACAAAAACAAATCCAAGAAATTGAAAACAAAAAACCAGTTAAGAAGCTTACATGGCTCTTAGATAGTGTGTGAGACAGAGAAAATGAACGTGCAAGAGTAGTTGTTGGAATGAAAGGGTGAGTGAGTGCAATCAACAACTCAGAAAGAGAGAGAAGAATGGTAAGCGAGGATTGGTGGCATCATCTGCATGATGGTTGTTTAAAGTCAATGCTCTTTAGCGGGTAATGTTCTTCCAATCAAAGAAGGCCACGTCATCACTTGAGCTTCTGTGTGGTTTCTTCTTCTAAAACAAACACCTTGCTTAAAACAAGGAAAAGAACATGCAAAGGTGGAACAAAGAAAGGTGTCGGGGAGCTATTATTAATTGGGTATGTTTGATTTCTACAACCATTATCGTTAGATTATTTTAAAAAACAATATTATCAAAATCATTTTTTGATATACCTCTTACTTAAAATGTTTTTATACAATACAGTTAGTGGTGTAAAAGTAAATTCAATCATGATCCATCAATGTGTCAAGTAGTAAAAATATAATCAATTAATTCGCCCCATATTCCAAAGGTCTATGAGTTTTAGTGTCATCGTGGTCCTATATTTGAATATTTTGACCTAATTTAAAAAAACAAAAATAAAAGATAATTTTAGATATAAAATGTAAAAGTTTGTGCTTTTAAATTTTAAATTACAGTAATTAAATTAATTTTAATTTTTATACGTAGTAATTGAATACATAAATTATAATACAGATATATATTTTAATCAAATGATTTATTTTTAATTTTTCTTAAATTATAATTATTATTGTCAGATTCTAAGTCTAAGTCCATTTGGATGGTTGGTTAAATGAAATTAAAAGAATGATTAATTTATACTATAATTTTTTTTTGTCTGAATCAATGTATTGTACCAATTGTTTTAATCTATTTTATGTAATTTTTTTGAGTTGATTTATCATACCAAACATGTTTTAACACTTCTAAATACAAGTTTTGTTATCAAATTTATTTCTACATATAATGATTTCTAAATTAGATGTTAGTATAAAAGATTTTAATTGTCAACATATAGCTGTATTTAATAAAAAAAAATAGTTATTTTTATCCTTTATGCTTTAATGAAGAGAACACTTACTGAGGCAAAATTAAAGGGTTGTGTTCTTGGGTTGTGATTTACTTTTAACATATAGTTGTACTTTCCATTGATAGGATCAAAATAGAGAAAAAGGATTAACCCCTTGATCATTATCCTCTTGAGAGAAAAAAAAAAAGGAAATTATTTTCATATTTCAATCTGATTTGGACACTGATTTTATCATAGAAGTCAATATAAGTTGTAGAGTGGATGTGCTTTTGGTTGTTGCCATCCCAACTTTTATAAATCTGCTCAATGGATTCTCTTTTTAACTCTTTTCCTTATCTTTATTTTGTAGCTTTAAAGCTTCATTTCATGTGGTACCTTCCACCTCTAAATTATGGTGCTTTGCCCTATTCTCCAAAATATAGTAGTATTATATCTTTAGTCACTTTTTTATTAGGACCTTCTTATATTTTATCATTATTTTTTGGCACGCATGAAATTCAGATTTGATATCGTATATATAATTAGAAGTTGGACAATGAAAGTATGGTACACACTTCATCAATTTCCAGCATCTTTAATTAACAAATCATTGATTTGGAGACTTTTAATCTCTAATGAAATCGACTATCTTTTTGTTTTTATTATTATTGTTAATTTATTTCTTTAGTGGTAAATTGTGAGTTGTAACTGATCCAATGATATTTTAACATACTTGGTTTCAAACCCTGTTAAACTTATTCCATACTTAAAGAAACATGGATATTTGAATTATGAGCCATTTAATTAAAGAGGACAGATCTCTACGTATCAATCAATGTTGGTAAATAGATAAAACTATGAAAAAGAGTGAATATTTTAAGTGTAACAACATTTTTAAGATTGAAAAAATATTCAAATTTTGAGATATTGTTTTATTAATGTGTAGAATGATGACTCAAATTTCAGAAAATCTGAAAATCAAAGGAAAATGTATGAATATCACTCATCAATGTTACACTAAAGTCTAACCATCTTTTGTACTTCAATTAAGAATAAAAAATTGTCACCTATCCTATGAGAAATATGGGCTAAATGATAACTTTTTTGAGAAAGGTACGAAAATTTTAGTCTGTCACTTGTCATATATGTACAAACGTTTGAATTAATATTATCAGCAATTTTCCTCTTTTTAAGATTAATATTGAATTTCATTTAAGAATGAAATTGTTAATAGAATAAATATTTATATATGAAATTGACAATTTATCCAAAATATCAAACTAGATATTAGTGTTATATCTAATTCATTGATGAGTCAACAAACATGTTATAAAATAGTTTAGAACATTATTTAATATGAAGAGTTAGTATTGAATAAAAAAATTGATATATTTGTTAATTGACCCACGGGTGATGAGTGCCTTATTTTAATGAAATCAAGTTGTTAGCATCACATCAAACTTTAATTTTAATAGAGATTGATTTGTAATTTGTGAAAGATATATAAAAGTATTTGTGGTGGTAATGCAGATTAAATGTTGGTTGATATAAAGTAAAGCAACATTGATTATCTGCATCAATTAAGTGAAAGAGAAGAAAAAAGCTTAAGATTTTTAAGAGATAAGATATATGAAAAATAAGGTTTTTCATAAAAATAATTAGAGGTAATTACAATAACCCATAAGATTTTTTATACATGCACCCTTCCCTCACACAAAATTTTTAACTTTTGTGACTTTGTTACAATTACATCCATTCTCTTCCAGATGATTTAATTTGTTCAGATAAAACTATAAAAACATCCTTTAATACTTCTTGTAAATATATGTGCACCACACAAACCGTCAACTTTTGTGTTTTGGACAACACTCCTTAATCAACTTCATTTACAATTTAAATAACATGATTTTACATGTAATTTTGAATAAAACTTCTAATACAAAAAGGACATGATATTGATACTTATAGCATTTTTATACATACCCCACATTCATTTTTTTACCTTTTATTTTCTCTGAAATTACTTTTTCATGATCATAAAACCTAGGTAGGTTGTGGATAAATCATTTTTCTAACAAAAAGTCTTTTAACTCCTTCGTTAACCACTCATATCCTTACAGACTATTTTTATATTTGATGTTTGGGACATATTATGCATGTTTTTGTTTATTGTAATTTGTAAAATTCATTTTTCCTTATAAATTTGTGGAAACTCTTATTAATTCGTCTAACCAAATTTTAAACTTATCGTCTTATTACTAAATATCAGATATCAGATGATACTTGTAAAATATTACGAAATTTTTTAAACATAATTCAATCATATTTTTTTTTCGTGTTTTTTTAGTTTTTCACAAAGTCATATCGGACATTCACAACTAATAACTCTTTCAATAAAAAAAGTCTTCCTCTAAAAAAACTAATAGCTTAGTCAGATGAGATATCCTTCTATACTAGTTATGTGTTAGATATTTCCTCTAATCGCTATCAGGCACTTAATTCTTTAAAAGGTGAACTTTAATACCAATTATGAAAATAGACAAAATATACCACAAGAGGTAATTTAATTAGACATTTAAAACATTTTACAATTTTTAAAAAAACCAATATATCATGCAAGCAATATATCAGATAAAGTTTTAATTTATAGACATGAAGGAATTTTTATAAAATTGTACTAATCAAATATCTTTAACTTTTTTAGTTGTCGAATTATTTTACTATTTTTTACTCTCATTTTGTTTCTTTCATGTGTACCTAATTGGCATTAGAGTTCCACTAGATTATATTAATTAGGCTACCTTCTTAATTAAAGAGGGGGTTTAAATTTAACCTACTTCTGCCTTTCGGCTTCTTTTGTCCGACACTTTTTAATTCTGTGGGTCAAAGTTGTTACTTATTAAATGCGACTTGGAGTCAATAAATAGACTAATTTAATTATATTTTCATCAATAAATTATATTTATTTATTAGATTGGCTATAAACTTGAAATAAGTTCAAAAAAATAATGAACTATAAAGAAAACCTTGAATAAATTCTTTTTATAAATTGGAATAATGTCCTCTAAATGAGTTTGTCTTACTATTACAAGTTCAGTCTTAATTTCTTAAACTCTTGTATGTTTATACGATCCTAGGTATGAAAAAACGTTGGTTAATTTGCTTGAGTCTTGGCCCCTTACTAATTCATTTATATATTTTTTATTATAATGATACCACATATACACATATACACACACACACACACATATATATATATATATATATATATATATATATATATATATATATATATATATATATATATATATAATTATTTCCAAAATTTGATAAAATTGTGATTTTAGTCCTTAAAAAAATTGTTTTCCAAAATATTTACTTCTCTTTGATCAAACTAATTTCATTTCAAAATCAAACCTATGACCCTTTCCTTTAACATAATCTAATGATAAATAACATAATTTTCATATTTATATTGTTAAAAAAACATACATTTGTAGCTCCTTTATAAACATTAAAGGTTAATAAGAATTTATAAAAGAAAATCGAAGATAAAATTGAAATATTTAACTATTCATTTGTAATTTTATAAAAGATTCATTAATAAGATGAATTTATAACAAGTAAGAGAATGAAAAGAAAGGCATCAACATTGCCTTTTACGACTAATTTCCGGAAAATCATTTTTCAAAGGACTAAAAATACTAATTATGCTTTTTTTTTTTTTTTCTGGAGGACTAATTTCACTTTTTTAAAAACTAAAAGAAATTGTCTAACATTTGATGGGGTAAAAGCATACTTTAAAATGTTGTATTAGTACCCCACTTATTTGTGTAATTTATCCAAACGTAGACAGTGTGCAGTTTCCGTGGGTCTAAAAGATTGGATTGTTCACCCTTTATACACTAACCCACTAACCAAAAGTTTAAATTAATTTAAAAAAAAAATAGTTGACTCAATTTTATTGTGTTCGTTTTGAGATCAAATTGATCAAGTATTATCTATTAAAACTTAATGTCAGAAAAAGAATATCCGACCATATATATATATATATATAAATAATATTTAAGCATAAAAACATTTTACACTACTATTTAATCGTAAATTATTACTATTAATTTTGTAATATATAATTTAAAGTTCTTATTTACCATGACTTCTATTTTAACAGTATAACATAAACAGAAGTTAATTCTTATAACATACAATGAAGTAATTGATTGATGGTGAAAAAGAGAAACATGAGGCAAAAGGGAAAATGATTGTCAAAGGTTAGGCAGAAGAATGAATCTGCAAAATAATGGGTTGAGTGGAAAAGAAAGAAGACAGAGACAGAAGTAGCCATAACCATTGACACGACCCTTGCTCTGATTTGTAGTTAGGTTTAATAATTAATATTGTGGGGCAGTGGCAGTGTACAAGTTTTTATCATCCTCATACATGGATGTTCATTCTGGTCTTTCTTTATTTTTCCAAAACGACAAGCGACTAAGAAGACATTGACTTGGCTATTATTTTTGCATTATTTTCAACCTTACATAATAATTCTCAAAACAAACAAACTTTCTACCATTTTTTTTTTCAGGCAGGGATCACAACACCAGGCATATATATATACACACATATATAATGAAATGATTTACCCCTCCATCTTAATTAATAATATTATATGTGTCTCAGAAAGTATTATAATATTTTCTCCTCCTTATTAATATATTTAACATATCAAAGAAAATTATTTCCTTATTTTTGGCATTCATCCATAATAGTTGCTAAAATAATAATAACTTTATTATTTACATATTTCTTTTTCGAAATATTGTACTCAGTTATGATTTTTTTACATAAAATAATTTATTACTTACGTTACTATGTACACTATCTCACTATCATTGTTTTGAATTTTTATTTAAATAAATTATTGTTTATTTTATTACTTTTATCAAATGGAGAGTAGAATAAAAGATAACGGGTTATCCCGACATTCAATAGATGATAAGCAAAACAAAGTATTTCCAACAAAAAGTAATTATCAAAATAAAAATTAATATTAAATTATAATTTATTTAAATAATATATAATGAACTTTTTCTCATTTTTCATATATTTCATATTCATATTTACACTTAATTATATCTTAAGATAATAATATTTTGTTGAATATCATAATTATTTGATGTATGTGTAGTAAAAAAGAATGTAAAGAATAATTGCACAATTTAAATTATCACATGAACAACTAATTCACTTGTCTTTTCTGTTCACTATTTTGTTCTTAATAAATTATAAAAAGAGGAAAGAGCAGAAATCAATCATAAGCAGTAATATTTACATATAAGAAATCAAGATCAGAAAATATTGATGAGGGTTTATTAATATTGATTAGTGCTGAGTATCTTTTGTTAGAAGACACTTCAAGTTGATATCCAAGGAGGCATAAATAATAGAGTAAATTGACTATACTCCCTATATATTACTTCTATGCTAAGAAATATTGTGGATGTGACACAAGGTAATGCTTTTTGGAAAATTGTAACTTTCCACAAGAGGAGCCATGGTGGCCCTGGAGAACAAGTTTTGTACATAAAGGCACTTTGGATTTGATTTCTGTGAAAAACTGTGTGATATTAATGTTTTGGTCGAAAGCAGTAGCTATAAAGTGTGCGAAATTAGGACTTTTCCTTAACAACACAAAAAGGCAAAGCCAATCTGAGTCATGTTAGGTATCTTCAAATCAGTCGGAAGTAGTTCCAAACAAAAAGAGCACTTGATTGCTTTTAAAATCTAGCACGTAATGTTTTTTGTTGGGTAAAACTTATTTTATGTTATCAACAATAATTGCTATCCAGCTTTATAGTATTTAGAAATGAAGTTAATTAGTATAATTTTTTTTCCATTATTAAAAGGGGTTGAAGTGTTTTCAAGCGACCATGTTTGTGCAATATAAGAACAGACTACAAATAATTATAATGATATTTGAGTTAGATGTGTACAAGTACAAACAAATTAGACTTTAGTTCTTTAATTTGTGTAATGGTGACTTCTTTAATTACATTGGTATAATGGTGACTTGGATGTTATAATCTAGTACCCGGTTTGGGAAATTTTGTACTCAATTTAATTATTAAAAATAATAGTGTATTTGGATACAATTTTTTAGAGGATAATTAATTTTTATAGAAGATTTAAAATGTTTGTATAATAAAGTGTGTTCTTTATATAAGAAATTAAAAAAAATAAAACTTTAATTATAAAATTATAATTTTCTTTTTAAAAAAAGTATGAATTTAAAATTCTTTATAGTTTCTTTCTTTTATTATTATTTTTTTTCCTCTTCATATGGGCAGCAACATTAGTTCAATAACTGTTAGACAATGTAAACTAGACTTGGATGTTATAAGCTCCACTAAGATTAAGATACCGAAAACTCATCTTCAATTAGGATATTATTGACTTAGATGAGTTGGAACATTGTTAATTTGATATTGTTTTTGCAACTTATTGACCATAAACATAGATGGAAAATTTGACCATAAAAATAACCCTTAACAATTATATTGAAAAATAATCCTAATGATACTAACAAAAATGATTGTGATCTACGAAATAATCTCAATAGATATCAATTGAGAAAAACCCTTAATGATATCAGCAAAGAAAATATTTGCATTCACATTTGGTTCACATTAACACACAAGTTTCATTCATTTCTCCTTTTAAGACAATTTCTGAAGAGATTTTACTAATCAAATTAATAATTACAATAAATACACAAATGATTTTTGATTATAACAAATATACAAATCACTTTTAATTATCCTATCTTAGTTAAAAGAAGTAATAAAGAATTATCAAGGAGAAGACATTTTAAGCTCACATGATTATTTCATATAGTGATGAAATACAAATGTTTGATTCACTCAAAAAAAACACTTAATAACTTATAAATATTAGAAAATTGTAAAGCACTTATGCTCTTCAACTTGAACTTCAATCCTTTATATAGGGTTGTAGAGCATTACTTCAATCTTTGCTTTCATTGAGTTTTTTGTTCTTATCTTTATCAACTACGTGGATAATATTACGTTAGTTGATTGGAAACTATAATAGAAGTTTTGATATTCCAAGAAAAAAAGAAATTTAGTTATGAATTTTAGTGATCAAAGTAAATTAATCATAAATTATGATTGAAATAGTCATTGATTGACACTAGTCTTAAATTTACAACTAAAACAACGACCAAATGAATAGTTAGTGATATTAGTTTATTTAGCAACTGAAATAACGACAAAAAGAAAATGACAAAATTTTGGTTACTAAATTGGTAATTATATAAAATAAATGTGAGGTTGTCGCGATCAAAATAGCGACTTGAAATTATTTTTTTATGGACTTATTCAGTTTCAGTCGCAAAATAAAATTGTTCATTTCATTCACCAAACGAACAACCGAATTATTGATTTATTAGTATCTGAGTTTTTCAGTTGCTAAAGAGGATTTTGATTTCCCCCAAGTTGAGACATTTTCAGCTTGCCTCCATCATTTTCAAAACCTAATTTCGTCTAACCTACTCCAAAAGAACCTGTGCCATATCCTTCGCAGGCGGTGTCAAACTCTTTCATGATTGTCACCTACCTTGAACCTGTCTCACTTTCTTTGTTATATAGAAGGTGGCCAATAAATTAATTATCTCTGTGCATGATTGGAAATCCAATTAAAGGGCCTAACTTGTTCCCATAAAGAGTTAGTCAGTTACAGTTTTAGTGAGGATATAGGAGCTCTCGAGCTAGTGGATTTGCATATGTGGAAAGCAGATATGGGAAGGCTTAAGCTTTCGAACTGCGTAAGATAGGTGTAGGTTTGATTCACCGTGTAATATGTGAGGAAAGGTAGTTTTTCATTTTTTGTTGCATTTTATCAAGTTTCATATGGTGAGACCTATTTGCTTTTTTTTTACTCATATAACAATATCAACCAAGTAGTAGATTCTGTCAAGTAAATAAAATTAGATTGAGGAAGTAGCTAACAAAGGACTCCCAGTTACTATAAGTGATCGTATACCGAAGAGCTCCCTACTGATTGATAGTTCTTATAGTTTTAATTTGTAACCATAATGGATTATGAAATTCTTTGCCATTAATATTATAACAGAAGTCAAAAATATAGAATTGTACTATTATCATAGAAATCATTAAACAATTTGTGTAAAACTGAAGTAATGATCCTTAAAATTTACCAATCCTAAGAAAGAAGTCTTCTAAATCTAACAGGTGTACATGACAATTTTTTGCTTAAAAAAGGAGAATTGGACTAGTCACATAATGTTTGACGTCATCTAGAATCTGATTTATAATAAATATGTTTTTTTAGATCTACAATAATTCTCAAAGTTTAGATTGTAAGTAAGATGTATTTCTTCTTAACTATAAAAGATATTAACCAAGTGTGAAACATCTCAAAAGGGATAACAGGTTGGTGTAGTCTCACACACCACAATGTAAGAAAAAAATATTGAGTATCCAATAATGACATATTTTATATATTACACTAGTACAAAAAACACATTCTATGATACGATATAATGTCGGTTAAAAAGAAACCGACTTAAAAAAAAATACGGTAACATTTTTGTAAATATTTGAAGAGATATTACGTCGGTTCACACAAACCCGACGTAATATATCATATTCTATGTCGATTCAACAAATAACCAACATATAAAAAGACTGAAAAAATAAAAATTCAAAATTTGAAAATTTTGAAATGGCGGAGAGATACTACATCGGTAGGGATCTCCCAACCGACATAGTATATCTCTCGCAACGCATGAGTGAATTTTGTGAAAAAATTGTCAAAATTTGGCCACATACTACGACGGTTGAGACCTCCCAACCGACGTAGTATCTCTCTCGAGTTAAAATTAGAAATTTATAGTATCGTCACGTTTCACTCATGCGTTTCATTCTTATGCTTCAATCTCTTTCAATTAGCCTTGTCGCTTTACCTTCTCCTTCACTGTTGCACGTGCGTTTGTGTCATTGCTTCATTCACTCCCCCAATTTCATTCACTCTTCAAGTTTGGTATGAAGGACTCCTTAACTTGACATTTTCGGTTCGCGTTTTGGGTGTCATTAGTTTCGCTTTGCGGTTTCACTCTCACTATTATGTCATGTGTGGTTCTCCTCCATTTTTCTTTGCTCTCACTGTCTTTGTGGTTTCATTCACTCCATTTTGCATTCAGTGGTTTTGGTAAATTTCGTTTGGGTCTATTTACGTTTAATGGTTTTGCTCTTACTATCTACAAGAGGTATGTTTTCTTATCTTTGAAATGTTGTTGTATTATTTGTATAATAGATTTTGAGTTTCAAAAATTTTAGGACAAAAAAACTTTAAATGACCATAACTTTTGATAGAGAGCTCGGATTGAGACACTGAAAGTTGCTCGAAATGGGGTTGTTAGTGATATTAGTTTGTTTAACAACTGAAATAACGACAAAAAGAAAATGACAAAATTTTGGTTACTAAATTGGTGGCTATATAAAATAAAATAAATGTGGGGTTGTCGCGATCAAAATAGCGACTTGAAATTATTTTTTTCACGGACTTATTTGGTTTCACTCACAAAATAAAATTGTTCATTTCATCCACCAAATGAGCAATCAAATTATTGATTTATTAGTATCCAAGTTTTTCAATTGCTAAAGAGGATTTTGATTTCTCCCAAGTTGAGACATTTTCAGCTTGCCTCCATCATTTCTAAAACCTAATTTCGTCTAACCTGTTCTAGAAAAACCATGTGTCATATCCTTCACAGGCGGTGTCAAACACTACCTTGATTGTCACCTACCTTGAACCTGTCCCACTTTCTTTGTTATATAGAAGGTGGCCAATAAATTAATTATCTCTGTGCATGTTAAAGGGACTAACTTGTTTCCATAGAGAGGTTAGTTGGTTACACTTTTAGTGAGGATATAGGAGCTCTCGAGCTAGTGGATTTGCATATGTGGGAAGCATATAAGGGAAGGCTTAAGCTTTCGAACTGCGTAAGATATGTATAGGTTCAATTCACCGTGCAATATGTGAGGAAAGGTAGTTTTTCATTTTTTGTTGCATTATATCTTACAGGTTCAATTCACCGTGCAATATGTGAGGAAAGGTAGTTTTTCATTTTTTGTTGCATTTTATTGAGTTTCACCTCGTCAGACCTATTTGCTTTTTTTTTTACTCATAACAATATCAACCAAGTAGTAGATTTTGTCGAATAAATAAAATTAGATCGAGGAAGTAGCTAAAAAAAGACTCCCAATTACTGTAAGTGATCGTATACCGATGAATTCTCTACTGGTTGATGGTTCTTATAGTTCTAATTTGTAATAGATTTTGTCGAATAAATAAAATTAGATCTAGGAAGTAGCAAAAAAAGGACTCCCAGTTACTGTAAGTGATCGTATACAGATGAACTCTCTACTGGTTGATGGTTCTTATAGTTCTAATTTGTAACTCTAACTGTTTATGAAATTCTTTACCATTAATATTATAACAGAAGTAAAAAATGTAGAACTGTACTATTATCATAAATCATTAAACAATGTTAAAAATTGAACAAACAGTCCTCAAAATTTACCAATCATAAAAAAGAAGTCTTTTGAATCTAACATGTGACACATAACAATTTTTTACTTAGAAAAGGAGAATTGGACTAATGGCTTGATGTTTGACATCATCTAGAATCTTATTTATAATAAATATAGATATTAACCAAGTGTGAAACATCTCAAAAGGAATGATTGGTGGGTATAGTCTAACACACCACAATCTAAGAAAAAAATATTGGGTCTCCATCAATGACATATTTTATATATTATAGAAAAATATTAATTATTTTTATTTGTACTTATATATTATCATACAAAAACATCTTTTTCTAATATTAATACAAATTTCTTTGAGATTGAGAATTGTCTCTATTCTTATCATTATTCCATTTAGGAGAATATTTTACGAGACATAGTTCAAGTTTGTTCAAGAAGTACTGTTTAGGAGAAATTCATCTTCTAAAATTAAATAAATATATAATTCAGTGTAATTTTTTTTATAAATAATTCAGTTTTTTCAATACAATTTAACTCAATAGAGTATAATTTGTTTTCTATTAATAATCCCCAATTTTATTAATTATCTTGTGCTAAAATGACTTAAGCACATAAAAATTAATAAAATAACTAGAAATTCTTATACCTTCTATTATTACGTTAAATAATCTATTTAATTTGACGTGAAACTTCTTTAATATTTATAAACTCACCATAAAAATTCCTATACTTCTAAGTATTACTTTAAATATGATGGTAGTTAATTTTCTTTACCAATTTCGCTTATAAATTGTACTTTAATCAAAATTAAGTGTAATATTTTTATAATTTGACTCTTAATAATAATATTTGTTATTGGGATTTAGATAGGTAAGAAATTTTGACTTAAAATATTAATACAATAAATCATTTTTTTATTGACGAAGAATGAAATTAATAAAAATATTTTAGAAGTGTTTCAATCTTATTATAAAAAATAAAAATAAAAAAATCAACAATACAATATTCCCTCAAAACTTTCTTTAGACATTAGAATTCCTGTTGGAAAAATGTCTCTTATGATGCAATTTGGAAAGATTTAAAATAAGACAAGTGCATGAAAAACAACAAAAATCAAGGGATTTAATATTTAGTTTTTTGGTTCCATGAATTTAGGGTGTTAGTTACCAAGTCCAGTAGTTTGTTTGTAACAGACCTTTTGATTTTATAATTAGTTTTAAACTGTTTTATGTTTTAGTTATGTTTTTAAATTATGATTTTATATTTTGTTGTTCTTGAAGATGTATAAATATTAGTTTATATCAATAAAGATTTATCCTTGCACTCAAATATAACAATCGAGTTACAAAACAAAGAAGAAATGCTGGAGAAATGAGAAGAAAAGTGATGAGGATGACAATGACGGGAAGGAGAAGTACTCAATATGTCAATACTGCAAAAAAACTTCTCATCCACATTGGAGATGTAGGTGGAGACCCGATGTGGTGTGTAGATCCTGCAATCAAAAGGGTCATGTAGAGAAGATATGCAAAAGAAAGCAACAAGAGGCACAAATTGCTCAAGAGACTGATGACGAGAAGGAGGAGCATCTTTTTGTGGTGACTTGCTTTGCTAGTGACATCACTAGTGAAACATGGTTGATTGATAGTGGATGCACTCATCACATGACTCATGATAAAGGCATGTTTGTAAAGCTGGACATAACCCGTTTTTCGACAGTCAGAATTAGGAATGGAGACTATATTGAGGTCAAAGGCATAGGTGATATTGCCATTGATTCTGACCCAGGTAAAAGAATAATCTCTGATGTTCTATATGTTTCTGAGATTGATCAAAATTTGTTAAGTGTCGGACAACTTTTAGAGAAAAATTATGCTGTTGTGTTCAAAGATAAAACTTGTGAAGTCTTTGATTCAACTGGTATTAAATTGATGTCAATAAAGATGAAGGGCAAAAGCTTCTTGGCAAACATACAAACCGACTTAGCCTATTCCTCTACGGCTAAAGTTGGGAATTGGGAGAAAATGGAAACAATTGAGAAAGCAAAGAAGAAGAAGAGTTGCACATTTAAAGGCAAGCAAGGATCTGTTGCTGTTAATGGCCCTGTTGGTAGATCAATGAGAATTAAAGAGAGGCCCAGGGGCCAAGTTACCAAATTTATTAGCGGGAATGATATTAAGGAAAGTCCATCATGTATTCCTATAGTAATTTTAGAAGCGAAGGTCAAGACAATTAAACTTGCCAAGAAATCTCTCAAGAAGAGAAACAAAGATGTCTGTCGTGAAGAAGCAGATCAAAGTCAATGAAAGAAGATTGTGAAGATCAATAATCAATTAATTGATATATTTATTAAAGCTCCTCCAAGAGATAGATTTGAAGAATTGAAAGACAAAATTGGGATTTGCATAAAAAGAGGCAAGGAGGAGTGTTGGAAAAATGCCTCTTATGATACAATTTGGAAAAATTCAAAATAAGACAAGTGCAGGAGAAACAACAAAAGTCAAGGGATTTGATATTTAGTTTTTTGGAGAATCAGAGGGGCATAACCGGGAGATCTCACAAGAAGGAGAAATGGGCTAAACATACATAAGAGAATGACACCACCTTTAACCGAAAACCTTAAGGTAGTAGGTTTATGAATCTTTTTTTTTATATATTGCTTAATTTTTTCATTTTTATTCAATGTGAGCCTTAGACTCGCACTTGGATTCCTAAGAATCCCTACCCAGTACATAGTAAGACAAAATAGGAGGAGAAAACCGCACCAAGGAGAAGCATTTAGAATAGTAGAAGGAAGATCCTAAGAATGGAGTTCACGCGCTACCCCTGATTCTAAGACAACACCAAAATAACTTTACAGCTTATAAGAACAGAGGTTAATAACTTTAGGCCTTGACTGCTAAGTGAAAAGTCCCTCTAGCTCCGTGTTGCTTGCTTAAGTAATCACCAATCTAATGACCTTCACGTCTTCTTTGCAACTTACATGGCACAAACTAAATTGGCCCAAACTTTTCTATCCATCGATTCCACAACTGGCCCAAACTTTTTTTACTATAGAATAGTTTATAAACAAATGTTGGATACATGCATATTACATATAGGGCACTGCAAAGTAGGTAAGTCCACTCCTCTTCTATAGCTGGAAGAGTATGGTAAATTAAGTCTTACGTTGGATGTATTTTTTATTTGTTGTACAACGTTTTTTTATTTCAAGTAAAATAGTTTTTTTTATTTAATGAGTTTTTTGTTTATCAACTATAGAAAGTTAATTTTTATTAGTATGTCAAATAATTTATTTTACATAGATTTTTCATTATTGGTTGTGTTTTGACAATCTTGGTCACTAGAGAATTTAAGACATACATAAAAATAGTTATCCACAAAAGAAAGAAAAATATGAAACATAATTTCATAATCAATAATTTCAAACCACAGGTTACAAAGACACAGTCATCCACACCACACAACTTCACCATAAGTAGGTACCCAACTCTCCCCTATAGTTAAGGTTGATGCAACTTATTAAGCTTTTAACCTTCATAATTGAAGGCACTATGTTAAGCCACATAATACATCAAATTTTTGTTTCTTATGTAGAAAATAGGATAAGAAAGATATGATCAGCATGCATTTAGTTATGGTGTGTTGAGTTAAGGTAAGCACCAATTTGTTTGGTCATCTCAATTCCCAATTCCAATAAGGTGTAAGGGTCAGGAATGTGGGCTTCTTGTTTCTCATATTCTATAACCCAATTCACAACACTTCCCTTTTCCTTTGGAGTAGCTTCCACTATAAACTTGCAGCTCTTGTAATGCTTCAATAGGTCACCATCTATAACTCTGAACTTCATTTTATTGTTTGCCTTGTCTATGCCTTCAACCACCTCCTTAGCCACACTAACTTTCCCATCTGTTATCCAAAACAAAAAACATTGAGATGTTTTATTTTATTCATAAACTTGTCTAAGATAATAAATAAATAATAAAAAGAATAAGTCAATGGTAGTAGACTCTCATGTTCTCACTCCCTAACTTCACGTATTTGTTCAAAAAAAATATTTGCAAATAATAATTTTGAAACTACTCAGATAACAACCCACATTCTCCACTTAAATAAAAATAAAATTAATAATAAATAATAGATTTTTACCGTTGGAAAATATTTTAAGTCTCATTTCTGGGTAGATTTATTTTAATATTAATTTTAAAAAATTAAAAAAATAATAAATATGAATAAGTCAAAGAGCAGTAACCTCTCTGAACTGAACTACTGACATTTAAAAAAAAAAATATCAATTAAAATAATGTGAAAAAAAAGAGATATTAGTCAAAGGAAGAAAAAAAAAGGGGGGATCATTTTGGTGATTGAAAAAAAAAGAGAACGAGAGAGAATATTGGGAAGAGAGAAAAGAAGAAAGCACACTGAGAAAGAAAAGATTAAGCACCAGGTATATTTTTTTTTCCTTTTTGCTTGTACATTCATTCATGCCATAAAATAAAAAACACTCACAATTATTCCTACTTCATCAACATGCATCTCCATGAACGCATAATTCCACAATGTTTCTGCATTGTGTTTTTGCCCTGCATTTCCACTGTACATCCCACCATGAACCTCCATCACCTTTCCATTCCATTCCAATAATCATCAACCAAACCACCTTCTATGCCATGTTAACCCCACTCCCTAAATACACAAACCAAATATCACTCACGGAAAAAATGCAAGCTTCAAAACCCTTCAGCGAACCCTACAAGCACCACATCTCGACGAAAACGCCCCTCACAAATACCCAAGAAAAGAACTAC
>Ga0099824_1002663_pt1 | contig 26173 bp, 12 predicted proteins | sample SiratrowhiteBW_FD_76837 | JGI IMG/M metagenome (GOLD analysis project Ga0099824, IMG submission 76837) | Root nodule microbial communities of legume samples collected from California, USA - Siratro white BW | ecosystem: Host-associated > Plants > Roots > Nodule | place: USA: California...
AAAAAAAAAAAAATAAATTTAAAAAAAATTCTTAAAAATATTTAAAGAAAAAAATTAATTAAAAAACTAGAATAACAACCCCAAAAAAAAAAAAAAAAAAAAAAAAACAGTGTAACTTTCTCATTGACGGTTTCGCTAAATTCCTTATGCAAAGATATTTAATACAACCATAGGAGGTTCACTGACCAAATGGAGGGGCTTATATTTGCAATTATGATTGTTTTTGAATTCCCTCCCAGAGAATCCTGCAAAAAATGTAGAATACATCAGATTTAATTGATACTTGCAGCTCCTTATTTATAATGAATTCAGACAAAATAACAATTTTTCCCTAATATTCATGAATATAAACTATCACTTTGATGATTCAAATACTACCAGGCAAAATATCACAAGGATCATTTTAAGCAACAGATTAACTAATATAATTGCAACAATTATAAATTATACATTGAAAATACCATAAAGATCAACTTCTTTGGTCTTTCAAGGGGTATATACTATAGCAAGAGATATTATATTACTATTATTGAGTCCAGAGTCAAACCATATAAAGAATTTAACATCAGGTGCAACTAAAAATCCTAAGATAACAAATTTGTGTATCTTGTTTCTTATACATTACCCAAATTCTTCAGGTGAGACTCAAATTCATATTTAGATTCCCTTACACATTTGAGGTGTTTATATAATGTTTCAATTGCAGTTCCACAATAAGCTTCTGGCTACATAAAGCTGAAAATAGGGTTCTCGAATGCAATTGTATTGCCAATGAAACTTTGTAGTTGCTATTGCAAAAACCAACGTCTGTTAAATGGTAATTAGGTTAGGTATGACAATTATTTCATGAACAGTTATTATTTTATAGTTACTGCATACTTACAAATTAGATTACAACTTTTGTAGTTCTAAACCAATTCATATCCCCCAAAACTATTTCATTTTATAAGACAGATATCAGTTGCCACGAATGTCCGGACACTGAAATCTAATTTACCTAAGCAAAATGAATTTAGAAAATATTTGCACCAACCTGAAGTAAAAACGTTAGCTTTGAATCACGGTATGGAACATGAAGCGACTTCCCATTAGATATGCTTACTAGGTTCATAATCACAAGCCTGCAAGTATATACCTACAATGTTATATTTTTAGGATAATACCACAACTAAAATAACTAATAGGAACTACTGCATATTAATGTAATAGATGAAAATTCAATATTGCGAATGAGGATAACAAACCCCAAGGTTGAAAGAGATTTGTTGATATTAGTAGCTTCCTTAAGGCGTTCACCTTCAGCACCAGAACTCTTCTGCCTATAATCAAAATGGATATGAAGTATTATCTATATGAATGTTAAATACTCCTTTGCCTATAATCAAAATGGATATGAAGTATTATCCATATGAATGTTAAATACTCATTGCTTCTTTGCGCATCTAATTCATGAAAACAAAATCTCATCTAAATCATGAAACAAAAATACAGACTCTTAGGAATCAAGTACCTCTCAGATCCAGCCAAATCAACTAAATTGAGTCGAGCATACCGAAAGTGAGTCACTCCTTGAGATTCCCACTAAAAGAATAGTTAAATAAAATTGCATCACGATATACTTGGAAAAATAGTAAAAGTTCATCATCTTTTGCACGAAAATAGGAGATAAAACATCAACATTGACTTCACTCACCTGACTCTCAATGATGCAAGTAAATACACTATGAGAACGACTGCTAGCCCGATTCATGTTAGTGGCCGCTACCTTTCTGTTTGCAGCTCCCTAAATTACATTGTTATTTTCAATCAGTGCCGATTGACTTAGTTCTAGAAAGAAAAGTAAAAAATAACTTCATATAGGCTACTTTTTTTTCCCTCAATTTGGGCTTGCAAATGACAAAAAATGAAATTAATTAGTAGAGATTACAATCACAAACTAAAAAACACTTCAAAAAAATTATATTAAAAAAACAATACAATTGATTAAAAATAAAAAGCAAGGGCAAAATCATACCTGAATAAGTAGTTGAATGACCTCTCGAGCATAAGTAACTTCTATTTCCTTAAGATTTTCGACATAAACTCCTTTCTTATTGTCTTCTCTTATCTGTCGAACAGATTTATGATTTAAAATGTTTTTTACGAACATACAGAATTAGCAGCTCATACAGTAGTCGTACATTATTGCTCAGCTTTAGAAGATTAATAGTAACTAATGATTAGAGCTTTTGAGAACTAGCAAAATGAGAAAAGATGTCAAACAAAAAGGGTCAAGGTTTTATATTTGAAGGGGTTCTAGAACATTCAATGAATGAATAGTTAGCCTTACCTGCAGATTGTTAGAAGATGGCTCCAAAAGATCAAGGATCTGCTCATTGTATATCTCCAAGAAAGAACATTTACATGTAAATTTTAACTTTTCATCTCTTCGAGCCTCTTTTTCCTGGCGTATTACAACAATAACAGATTACAGACTAAAATTAGAATTTTGCAAATATAAATATATGAATATTTTTGCCGAAGCTTAAATTTATCTTAAGCTGTACAGATTAACTAGTCCATTTTAAAATTTAAAATATGAACAAGTCAAAACCTCAACTATCATACAAGCGGCTAGATAAACATTGATAATTTAAAATATGACATTCGGAATCCTGAGGAACACTAGTAGGAACACAGATTCAAAATAATCAGTGATATAATGAATTTGGTAAAGTTGCTTCATAACAATATAAGACATTATTCTCAACAAATGGCTTCCGTATTAGCGAGTGCAAATCACATGATATTCGTCTGATGTGCAAGCAATTGCATTAATCCAAGGTATACATTCCTTAAATAATGATTGAGTGTCTAGTTCAACAACAAACTATACCTTTTGAATTCTAGAAAATAAGTGCTCAAAAATTCTTGGTGTCATCCCACAGTTGACACTGTGTCTTCTAGTTCCCCCTTCAATGTCACCAAGCATGGTGTGTGTCTTCCCACTTCCAGTCTGTACAAAATCAATTATTTTTAGCGATTGAGTGTTTCATTCTCATATTCCAGACAAAAGAACAAGTCCAGGTAAAACATGAAATTTATGATACAAAAGCCGTATGGGCCATTTGTTTCATATTAAAATTATGATTTATATTCCAGGATAATGTGATTCACGGAAATGTTATGATTGAAATTATTCCTAGGCATGTCTAAAAGTATATTTAGTTAATTTTTCATATCCCGGGAATACTTAGTAAATTCTAAATTAACTAAAATACAATAATTAAAAAATATAGACGGGAATAAAAAAATGTACAGATGAGAAAAATGTAATTTCCTGGGAATAAACCATACCGAGATATTTTTACAAAACCTTGTAACAAATGGACACAAATGCCTCCTTACAATCGTTACTACGCTGGAATAGACTCAAATAACATGAGGTAGAGTTTCCTCTCACTAAACTATATTAACCTAAGCAAACTAACTGAACAATAAGACAGGAGATTATCAATGACTCACCTGACCATAAGCAAACATGCAGCTGTTGTAGCCTCCCATGCAATTTTCTACCATTGGCAAACCAGCTACTTTAAAGAGATTCTCCTGTCATATCAGCCATGTGAAGTGTGAAACCCAAACTTCAAAATTCAAAAAAGTTTAAAACAAACAGCAAAGTTTTTACAATAATTACAATAAAATTTATTAATACAAACCGCAAAATGAAAGAAATTGTCCAACAAAGTTTACCTGGCTAACATTCTCATCAGCAACCGCATCAAAAGTAAACCGCGACTCGGGATGTCCAGTCCATGTAATTGCTTGACAACTCTCTTTCCTAACACACTTTCCATACCCTTGCACCGATATTTCAGAGTTGCTAAGAGGACGCATTCTAATTATAACCTAGCTCACAAAAGTAAATCATATCAAACTCAATTCCCTTAAATCAAACTATAAAAAACAGAAAAACGTGAACAGTTAATAACAATTTTCAAATATTAATAATTACAATTACTCCCCCAAACAATTCCAATTATACAATTTCATTACTTACAGAGAAGAAAAAGAAGAAAAAATTACAGCCATAAATCTTAAAATTAACAAGCACAAAATTTCGTTTTAATCATCATTACTCTTGAAACACTAGGAAGCTTTGATTTGGACCTACTGAACCTGCATAGAGCAGTGTACTGTTGTTGTACCTGAACATTGTGATCTTTCCAGAAGGAAGGATCCTCGCAGAATTCAAAGCTCTGAGATGAAGAAACGGCGGCGCTACTCTGTCCGGCTACACTTTCGTCGTCCCAGTCGCTTAGGTTTCGAACTATGGAGCTTTGCGCGAGCGAGTCCTTGGCAGCGGATTTCAGAAGATCAGGAGTGTTCTGAACCAGCGAAAGCGATGCGGAGGGCTGGTCGTGGAAACCGAACCTGCTCTTTAGCGCGCTGGCAGCCTCGGATAGGAACGGCATCGTGAAGTTATCGGTCTCAGTTGAGGATTTGGGGAAATGAAGGAGTGGTGTTTGTGAGAAAGACGGAGAGAGAAGGGAGAAAGACGATGAAGTTGAAGAGTGAGGAAATGGGGAACGAGGGAGAAAGAAAATTGAGAAGAAGCAAGGTGAGAGAAAGATTTGGTGATCTAACGGTGGATATTCGTTTAAATTCAAACTATGAGACCGTTTGAGATCCGCGTTTCAAATTTTCGAAGAAGGAGCCAATAGATCCTCTTCCTTCAATTATTTTATTTCTTTCTTTACTATTTAGTTCACTTTAATTTATAATAAATAATAAATTATTTCACAGTTCACTCTTCGTATTAAATTACTTTTTACTTAAAAAGTAGAAACACTAGAAGGTAATGAGAAATTGCATATTTTTAATATTTTAGGTTGATAAACTTGTTTATTTGGGTGTGTGGTTATAGACTAGTTGGTATGTGTTTATTGTAATTTCCTTTTATGTATTTTAAATATTTTAATATATTTTTAATATTTATAAATGCATTTAGTTGGTATATGTTCACAGTTGTTTGACGTTTTTAATTATTTTTTCAAGTAATTTACCGGTATGTTTTATTTAATTTATTTTGGAATAAATAATTTTTCAAAAACAATTCAAAATATAGATAATTTTAATTTTCCCTAAATATGTTTTATGAGGTTGAATTAATCAAGATAATCATTATAAATCTAGTCTTTCCCTTATATTCATTTACTTCGTTTCGTTTTTTAGACTTAGTCTTTTATATTGATCCATATTTGCAATTCTACTTGGATAATTATATTTGAATGCTCAAGTCAATTAAAAAATAATAATTTAGTAAATTCTCAAAGAGTCATTAGCATTTATATTAAGACCCGTACCTATTTTATATTATTTGAATTTGAGTGTTATTCATACATATTGTTAATTCAGACCCAATGTCTATTTAATTATGATTAAAAATTGATTTACACTTAATTATTATTAATGAAGTGATTAAATAATAATTCTAAAAACTAATTAACTAATTGGGTAGTTTTTGGAGAGGTAGAGGTGTTGACATGTGTTGTGATTTTGTCAATTTATCAGATATTAAATATAAATATCACCATGTTAATTTATCGGATAATATACTAACCACTACTGGAGTAATAAAAATAAGTATTTGAAAAAAAATATGTAAATTTGATTATGTAACCTGTAATATAATCAAAGATAGTAATAGAGAATATTAATTGAAGGTTTTTTTTTTTCTTACAATTTTCATTTGGAAAACATTAATGGCTAAAAATAGTTTTGTTATATATGATAGTTAAATTGAACATCACAAACAATAATAATATGAACGAGTATTTGAAATATTTTTTTTTAATATCTATGGGTTATGTGACATATAATCATATTGTATAATATATATAATTGAAAATTGAAGATATCTATATTAAGCTTGCGTTGGTTATAGTGAGAGAGTATTTCTTTTTAATTTTCAATTGAAAAACATTATTGGTTAGAAATAGTTTTGATATATATTATGGTTACACTGAATATCACAAAGAAAGGTAGTTTTCAATTGACAAACGAATGATTCATTTATAACTTGTAATTTATAAATTAATAAACGAAATTTTGTAATATAAGTTCATTTATAAGTTTCATACGAAAGATTTCGCAAAACGTTTATTATGTTTCCGATAAAATTTATAAGACGAATAACTGTTTGGCTATGAAACTAATTTTCTTTTAATGTATACTATGTTTTAAAATTGTTTACAACCTTGTTGGAATATGCATAAAGAACAAAAATAAAACTCGTAATTAAGTTACACACTGAATTTTTAAATAAATATGTAAAAGAAAATTATTGTTACACAAAAATGACAAAAATATTTACCCTCATCTTGTAATCTCTTGTACCTTATGATATTTTAAATAAACCCGAGACTAAAACTACTTTTCATACTCATTAGTGCCGTTGTTGTATTTTTTTTTTTTTTTAGTTTAAACACTTTTTATTATTTTGGAGTGTACTGTAAACATGAAGATATATTTTTGAAAGAAATACTTTGGGCGAATTCTTTGAGAAAACATTTAAAAGAAAATTTTGAAAATTCAATGATGACTTTGAAAATAATAAGATTTTTTTATATTTGGAAAATAAGTTGTTAAAGTAGTAGATAATTTAGAATTGGTTTAGAGGAGTAAATTATACTTTTAAATCTCATAGATTTTCAATTAAGTATAAAAGTCCTATAAAATAAATAAAATGGAATCTTATTAAATTTTATATTGCTTATAAATTTGGAAATTTGTTGAGATTTTGAGAAAAAAAAAATGAAATGAGGTATGAAAACTTATGATAAAGGAAAATAATGTTATATTTGAGGTGAAAAGTTTTCCACTTAATATTACTCAACGATAATAGTCTTTTCAATTCAGGTATAGGATATATTATTATTCACGTTTCAAGAGATTATACTGCTCATTTAAAATAATCAATTCCCATGAGATCATTAAGCGATGAATTTTTTACTCACATGTTGGTAATTATCCAGACATTTGGAAATGATAAAAAGTATTGTTTTTTCACCAAATCATTGGAACATATCCTATATGTGAAATAACATTCTACAGATCATTTTGGGTTTCATTGTTATTTGAGGAACAATATTAAAATTCAATAGGCGAAAAAAAGGTAGACTCCTCCCATACCTTGAATATAGATAAAGGTTTATTGAGTCATGAAATAATGAGAATAAGTGAAATTATTATAATTAGTGAAGTGATTGGAGACTATCTTGGGTCAATTGCTTCGTGCACTCCATCCATTTTTCTTAATTTTATATTTGCCCTTGTTAGAATATATAAAGAAGAAGTTATGTTTTTTTGGATTTGTGAAAATAGAGAAGAGTAGTGGTGGGTGATGGTGGAGGAGTTAAAATGGTGACAACATTAAAAATTAACGACGACGAAGATGGAGTAGCAGGGCGACATAAAGGAGCAAGGCGACGATAGAGGAGCAATGTAAAAGTTTAGAACACTGTTTGATAGAAAGGGTGAGTTTTCTCTTGAACTATGGAAATTGTTTTTTATAAGATTTTTGAAAAATGTTTTTCATAGTTAATTTTTTTTGAAAAATAGCTTTCATTACGAAAAACCTTTTTCCTAATATGAAAAGTCTCTTATGTAAAATATTTTTCGTAAGAGAACTTTTCTCTTATAGGAAACGTTTTTTGTAAGAGAATTTTTCTCTTATGGAAAACGTTTTTAATAAGAGAACTTTCCTGTCCTCTTACGGAAAACTTTTTTCATAATATGAGAAGTTGCTTACAAAAATTGTTTTTCATAATATAGTTTTCCTTCTACGTCATAACATCCTCTTATGAAAAATTGTAAGCAACTTCTCCTTCTACAGAAAACGTTTTTCATAAGCTCTCGTCCTAACTATTAATAACAAATTTCTCTTATGAAAAACGTTTTCTGTAACTATCTCCTCTTCTTATAAAAAACGTTTTCCTTAAACACTCATCCTTACACCCCTCACAAATAACGTTCTACGGAATAAGTTTTTCGTAACGTATTTCAACGACCCACATTCTATTACGGATTTCATTTTTCGTAAGAGGTTATTGTTAAACAAAAAATTGAATCACCCACCCTTACAACACGCCTAAACCATGTAAAATAAAAACAATTTACTTACAAATACTGCCATAAAAATTTCATTGCAACACTATCTATTACCTTCGTTCACAGAAAAACTTACACTCACTACTCACTCACTGAACCACTTTCTCTCTGCTAAAGACACTTGTAGCATTACAAATAACTGATGGGGTGCAGGAAGCAATTGTTGAAGTACAAAAAGCAATTGCCCAATCTTGGTCATATTTGCTTTTTCGTTGTGTCACTAGATTGAATATTGCTTTTTTTCACCCCTCACTTGCTTTCTACACCCTATTAAAGAAAGAAAATATCTAACATATCCTTCAGAATTCACATGTAAAGGCAAGAGGATTCGTGATTATAGTCATTGCACAATAGTAACGGAGGTCATCGTCATCTGTGTATTAGTGAAGGTTAAAGTAAAGATATTTACTTGCTTGTGTTTTCATGGTTTGAAGGGTTGTGGGAAACATATTTAGTGTTTTCTTGATTTGATTGTTTTACGCCGATTTCAGACAAGTTTTGCAATGGTTCTGCGATGGTTTGTGGAGATTTTTTGAAGGTGGTGCTGTTGGAATTGCAGAAGGTGTGATTGTAGATTTTTTTTTTCATTTTTAGAAAGTTAATTTCAGAAAAATTACAAAATTCTGTTTTTAGAAGTTTTTATTTTATTTTTGTAATTGTATTCCGAAATAACTTTTTCGAAACACACTTCGAGAAATTATATTTCGAAACTCAAATTAAACTTTCATATTTCAAAACTACCTTTTACACTTTCAAAATTCTTTATAAAAAATCAAATTTGAAAGTCATTTTTACACCTCTAAAATTAATTCTGAAATATCAATTTCGGAAACTATTTTTACTTTTCAACAGGAATACTAATTTCGAAAATCATTTTACATCTCCATAGAATTTGTATTTTAAAAATATAATTGGGTGCTGGAAACAAATGAAGAGTGTATAAGCAATTGCCCATTAGATTAATGTAATACAAATTGTTTCGAAATTTGTGCTCATAATAAGTTCAAAATGGCTTGCTTAAATTGCATCTTAAAAAAAAATCACTACTGAAAGTATTCATAATGCATTAGTTTGTAAATGAAATAACATAGTTATTCACCCATTTTTGGAAATTGTTCTATTGGTTTAGATGCTAGAGATGTTGACGATATTAAATATTACATGTAACTGAAATATATAATTGTATAAATACATATTTGTATAGTGAAATATTTACTAAGTTATAAAGATTGTTATGTATAAAATGTAATATGACTTGATAGGATAATCCTAAGGAAATTCATTTTCATGTAATTATAATATAATATTTTTTAATTTTCGTTCGTGGTATTTTAAATCATAACGATTAAGTATAATAAATTATTATATTGCATTATTTTATGAAAAATCAACATCTTATAATGTTTAAAAGTGATTATAAAATAGAAAATAACCCATGGACCCGATTCCATTTTATGTATAGAAAAGGACAAAAAGAGAAAATTGTTATATTAATTGTTATTTCGATAACTCTTGTTTTTTTTACTGAGAAGTGCAATAACACTTGCGTTTTCATTGGTACGATATAATATGATTAGTTTTAAAATATGTAAATACTGTTGGCGGTCATAAATTTTCTTTCATTCAAATATTTTTTTTATTCATTTAAGCAACAGATTTTGTAAAAAAACATATGTGTGACCGAAAATGATAATTTCATGTTATATTATAAAAAAATTAATGTATTACTATTTATTTTCATTGATGTAAAAAAAAAAAAAGAACTTTTCGTTAATCTATTAATCTATTCATATTAATTTCGGGAACAATTTTCCTTCTTCCACAGACCCTTGTGCCGCCACTCTATTCGAACCCTTGACGGCGAACCTGCGCGCGCTCGCGCTCTCAGTCTCTCACGCGCCGCTTCTTTCTCACGGCTGCAGGTACTCTTCTCTCTGCTGTATTGAAGTGTTGCTTTCTTACTGAACTCCGAAAATCATTCTTGCTTGTAGTTAGATTATTTCGATTTCGATTTCAGTACTGTACGTGGATTCATCAAAATCCTTATTGTGAATACCGCTTTCTGAAGTGGACTCATTCAATTTCGTTGGAATACTTCGAAACTAACTGTGCCGTATTCTATTCCCTGTATTTGCAACTGACTCGATTGTGATATTTATGAGTTTAGTGTAATATCTGATATTGGTTTATGGTTCTGCCTAGGGTTTTGCATAATCTAGCGCTTTCTCTGCACTCATAATGGGTAAAGCTAAAAAGGGGCCAAAGTTTGCTGTTAGGAAGAAGATTGTAACTTCCAAAGCAATAAAAAGGTGAGGTTTTTCTTTCTCTTCGTTGAATGTTGGTTCCTTCGTCGTGCTTGGTCTTGCTCTATTTTTATTGCTTGAAATCCTGTCAAATTCAGCTACAAAGAAGAGGTTTTGAACCCTGAAAAGAAGAATATTGTGAAGGAAAAGCTACCCAGAAACATGTGAGCTTCTATTCTAACTCTTTGCCCACTTTTAATTGGTTCTGAATTTATTGCTTTATCCTTTTCTCTGTTGGTTTAATTTTTGGTTTGAATTTGTATTATTTAGTCCTAGTCATTCTTCGGCACTTTTCTTCCAATACAATACTGCCCTGGGACCTCCTTACCGGGTTTTAGTGGATACCAACTTCATCAATTTCTCAATACAGAATAAAGTGAGTGTGCTTTGTTTTGCTTAATTTTATAGCTTTTTGTTTGTTTATCTCTTTCAAATAAACAAATGATAATTCTGGTTATACATAGTCAGCTTTCCATGGAAGACTTAGTTCAAATTTGTAGTATGTGATATATTTGCAACTATATGTAGATGACATGATGTTCATGATCTAGCGTTAACACCATTACATTATAAAAGTACTAAAGTATTTTAGTTGTGATGGATTTTGTAGTTTTTGTCTCTTTCTCACACAATTTTTTGGCTTTCTTTATGTAGTTGGATCTGGAGAAAGGGATGATGGACTGCTTATATGCAAAATGTGAGTTTGAAGTAGATGATAACTTGTCTTAATTTATCTATTTAATTTTTAGTTTAGCTGAATGACTAGGTTACTATGAATTTTAGATGTTTTGTTGTTATATTCTTTGCCATGATTAAGAAGCTCATCTTTGTAATGTGGCATTGTATATGTGAATCAAATATCCCATATTCTATGATTATTACCTTTGTTCTATTGGTATTTTTGATTTTCAGGTACTCCTTGTATCACGGACTGTGTGATGGCAGAACTTGAGAAGTTAGGCCAAAAATATCGTGTAGCTCTAAGGTAGATGAGATGTTATGTCATGATTATTATAGATTTATATTCTTACATTTGAGACGTACTTATACAAGGGCCAACCCAATGCATGGGTTGGCTTCCCCTTCGAGTGAGGTACCTATATAAAGTCTAATTTATGTTTGCTTGCTAAGCTTGTCCATGCTTTCTGTAAGTTTTCTTTTTCACTACATGCTTTTATTAATTAAGTTTTAGGTCGCATAAAAATCAAATTGTTTGTATAAGGTTCAAATATCCCACTATTGTTTAAATCACAAAGGGAAAAACATCTCTATTCGAACAAATTAACGAAGGTCAAGCCTCTGGACATATTTCTCATATAAGTTGTCACTCAATCTAGTAAAAAAAAGGAATTATATTATTGCTGTTTCAACTTCTGGTTGTATTTATTTATCCCTTTAATGCATAACAGGATTGCCAAGGATCCTCGTTTTCAGAGAATACTATGTACTCATAAAGGGACATATGCTGACGACTGCCTTGTTGAGAGAGTTACTCAGGTGTGATATATTTTTATGAGCTAAATGCTCAGAAAGCATCTGGTAGCAATTTGATTATTAAGATTAATGATTTTCCAAGATGGATGAGAAATAGTCTATTTACTGTTATTTTTCCTGTATTCTGATCCTGAGGAATGGGAAAACAAATTCTCATTCATATTTTCGTCTATAATGAAGGCAAGGCCCAATCCAAGAGGATGGTAAATTTGGTTGATTTCTAAACCCTTGTACAAATTTTCATTCATCTTTTGTTCTATAATGAAGGCAGGGGTCATCCTAAGAGGATGGTAAATTTGATTGATTTCTGAACCCTTGTAAATTTGTTGTGTTACTGATATCCTATTATATGGGACTGTGATATTTAAATCTCTTAACAGTATATGATCATCTACATCAGTAAACAAATGACTACTGCTACTCTTGAGATGTAACTTGGATAGAACTTTTGCATACAAATGTCCTCTCCCATGTTGTAATTTGGAACTACGAAAAATTATAGCAAAATTTTATGTCAGTTTTAAATTCATAGGCAAGAAATAGGTATCACTGAGGATTAATCTCTTCATTCTTTGGTGTTAATGGAATTCATCTTCAAATTCTTTGGTTTTGCAGCGTATATTAATATAATATTCATTTTAAGTGAACCATTTTATTAAAATGATTTCAAATAATAAAACTAATGATAACACCTATATGCTGCTTATTTTTGTGTTCCCCTTTATTTATGCAAACTGTTTTCTTGGAAACAGCACAAGTGCTACATTGTTGCAACGTGTGATCGGGACTTGAAGAGGAGAATTCGGAAGGTAAAGTCATTATTCGGTTTTCATCTTCGTTGTTTGATATTGGAATCTGAGGCATCACCCTTGAACTGAACTTTTGTATTACAGATTCCTGGTGTTCCAATAATGTACATCACCAAACACAGATACTCAATTGAGCGGTTGCCAGAAGCAACAATGGGTGGCGGTAAATACTCTTCTATGGTGAAATTTATAATGTTTAACGACGAATTTGAAATTTATTTATAAAGTTTAACGACGAATTTGAACTTAAATACCCAACTTTATTAATAAACTAGACAAGTTAAGCTTCATTGACTTTGGTTCCTCAGCTCCCAAGCCGTTCTTTATTTATGGTGTTTATTCATGAGCTCGAAATTGCCACCTGCATGGAGATACAATTTTATTCACGTACAAATAGATAATAACAGTGATTTTTTGTATTGTCAATCATAGAAGAAATCTACAGAGCCTATTTTTCTCACATGTGTACTAAAGCTAAGTTTCAGCTAAGATTAAAGTTAAATTTGTAATTTTTGCCTTTTGCACCGTAATTTAGTTCATTTAGTTGTTGATGATGAAATGTCATCAATTCATCATTGAGGTAGTCATGAATGGAAATGAATTATTAATTCTATGAGCAGTTAGCAATGCCAATACTATACTGAATATATATATTTGGCACTCAAACTGACATACTTGTGATTCTCAATGCAGCACCAAGAATTTGATGCAGTCAAACCGAAAATGGTAAAGCTTGCTATACCAACAATATGGACACTGAGAAGTATGAAATCCTGCCACAGTACCTTCATGCTTGGTCTTTTTGCTGGCTGGATTTAATTCTACCGGAAGCTTGAGAATGAACAAAAAGCAACTCTTCAATGGGTTTTATACCTGAATTTTTGTTAGTTTAACTTATAGGTGTAGGTTCTGTCAATTTTGTTTTTCTCATATTGCCTATCTAATGTATCATTGTTAGCCTTGAAGAAAACTATGATGACATTTTAATAGTTCAAGCCATGGAGAATTCTTGAAACGATGGTGTTTTTTTTTAATTGCTAGAGAATGACCTTATTTTTATTGAATCTAATTTGTATTAGTTCATCCTTCGCTTGTCAGAATACTGAATCTGAAAATGGAGAATTCAAAACCACTGTTTTACTTCTTTAAAAGCCACTACTTGTTCCAAAAAATGTTTCAAAATTATGTTTTACACACACACATATACACAACAGAACATTTGATATAACTTGATTGCTTAAGCCGTTTTTGCCGTTCTCAAACAACTTCAACTAAATAAATGTATAATCTTTAATTCAACATTTTATATTTCATGTGATCTTAATCCAAAATTTAGCTAACTAGAAACGTATAGAATTTGAGTCACTAGAATTTTACGAAATGCTACAGAGCATATATTAAATGAAGAAACATAAATTGCAAAGAATTAATTTCATTTTATGCTAGAAGCGTCTACATATCAAAATTCGTTCATGTTTTACAGAGGTTTAGAAAGGTATAAAAGTAAAAGAAGAGATTTACTTATGGGTTTTATATAAAGTTACATGTGTAAAAGGGACTATTAGTATGAGAACTTCAAGAATATGCAAACAAAAACTATGGATATGTTTGTTCAATTTAATATTCGATATGCTTGTTGAGGAACATGAACGATATACAAAAAAAAATAAAATTGTAACTTACATTGCATGTGTTTTTATGGTTGAAATGGTCTTGATTAAGGAGGCAGGAACAATAAGTTTGAATATTAGAGGGAGACTGGAAATAAAATATTTTTGTGTAAGTCGGAGTAAGAAAGAGAATATGTATTAAAAATGAACCATAATAACTATCATATTTTATACTACCATTTGATAATTATAAATATAATTATTTTGTTTCAAAATGTTATTTATATTTATTTTTATTAATTAAATATAATATTTTATTATTAAAAGAGGTTGCAAAGTAGATGTAAGAGAAAAAAGTGGGTAGCAAATGATAATTTTTCATTACAAATCCAATATTATGTGAGAAATTTGACTTGGAATGTGAGAGAACAAGTCATACCATGGTAAGTTTCTAAGTTTAACTAGATGTGATCAATCATACAAAACAATGGAAAAACTATTTAGGATGTCATATAATACAGACAATACAAATATGATGAATTAAATGAAGAAAGAAATTAGGAGTTAGTTGTACTTTGATTTAATTATATTAATTATAGAGAAAAAATGCATTTATTTTACAGACATCTCAAATGTGCACTTTGATTTAAATTTTTTTGTTACAGAATGAGTTGCAGTGCGACATATAAAATGGTAAAATAATAATTCCAAAAGGGTAGTTGTCTCTACAGAGTGAGGTATCAGCAGAGACGCGCGAGGGGAAGGTGGAGTGCGGGTGAGGGTAAGCGTTACGTTAGTTAAGTTAAGGTGTTGTTGAGTTTGGTACATGGACGAAGTGATGACCATGGCGGATGTCACGGCCAACACGCAAGCATCAGCCACCGCCTCCGCCTCTTCTTCCCTCCCTTCGAATCTCCCTCTCATTTCCGCCTTCCTCTCCTTCGCCCTCGCACAGTTCCTCAAGATCTTCACCACCTGGTGCGTCCCTCCGTTTCTTACACTTCCACCAACGCGTAACGTTTCTTCTCTCTTTCTCTCTCGCGCCGTTAATTCAAACTCAATTGTATGTTCTTTTCCTCGTCCGTTAGATCAGAGCGCTACGATAAGAAAAGCGCGGTTGGTTGTGTGTGCTTTTAGGATCCAGCGTGTTACTGGCGTTTTGGACGCCTGTGTTGCTAATATTTGTGTTTCGTCGATAATTCGTGTTTCGTGTTATGTATTTGGTTAAGGATTTGTTGAGATTTGAGTTTTAGGGTTTGGAATTGAAGTACGGTCCGTCTCTGTGCTCTGGATATTGGAGTCTTGGGGATGAATCAATCCGCGGGGAAATCTAGTCTCTGTTTGCATATAGATAAGCTTTTCTTGGCTTTTTTTTTTTTTCTTTTCTTTTCTTAGAAATCGAATATTTTATTTTGTGTTGTTGGGATTGGATTCTGAAGCACTATTTGGATTAAGTTTTTCTATGAGTATTCATTAAGAAGAAAATGTAATAAGCTTCTGTCAAGTACTAGAATTAGCTCCGTGAACAAGTTGGAATAAGTTCTTTGAAGAAGCTGAATGAGATAAACTTTTCTGAAAAACTGAGTTTAATTTATGCATTAATCGATTTTATTTTGTGATAGAAGTTTATTTAATTTTATCATACAAAAAAAATAAAATAAAATAAGAACATGAGTAGAAAATAGTGTTTAAGCTGGTAGTTTTTCTAGCGTGAAATGAAATGAGAATCATACCTAGTTAAAGTTGTGTGTCCACGTGTTTGCTGACATCTCGTAAATTTTTGGACGTTTGGCTGCATTATACTGTGCTTTTTTGTCTTTAGAACTGAGTATTTTCTTTGGGCTGAACTGTATGAGATTGGAAATGAGCTCAATTTTTTGCAAAAATTTTCTCCTAGATACTCAGGTATAAGGAAAAGCGATGGGATTCTAAAAGGTTGCTTGATTCGGGTGGAATGCCCTCGTCACATTCTGCAACGGTGTCGGCTCTGGCTGTTGCTATAGGTCTCCAAGAAGGGGCAGGGTCATCTTCTTTTGCTGTTGCGGTGGTCTTGGCATGTATTGTATGTATGCTGTATTGTCTTGTTTGTGTTAAAACATTATTTTTTATTATTTCGTTTTGACATTTCTGGAAATATGTCCATATTGTACTTTGCTTTCTTGTGTTTAGTCTAAGTTTTATTAATTAATCAGTAGATATGATTTAATGTTTTAAGAAGCCATAATATGTTGCAGTATTAGAAACAAAATTTATAGTGGCCTACATAAATTGGGATTTAGAAGAGAAACAAATACAATTGCATTCATGTAAAGATTTTATTTGGTATGAATCTCGGCCTTTTGAGTCTTCTGTTACCCCAGATACAAATTATTCCACATGTTCTGAAAAAACAACTCCACTTGCGGATTTACTTACCACTTTCATTGTTGTGATGCTTCCATTGTGGAGCATTAAAGAATACATCGTATGTGTTTGGAATTTACTATGCGATGGATAGTCTCAGAATATTATTAGTTCTTATGTTAGTAACATGTTCTTGTATCATGTAAAATGCGTCTACCAAGGAAGATTCTATAATATGCTGATTGTTATTTCCATCACAATTCTTTCTCTAAGAGATATAGATAAGGAGTCTTTTGAGCACTTTGCCGTGCTTCCTTATTTTTGATATTATAAATTGTTTAAGATGATTTTATCTGAACTTGGAAATGCAAGTATCTTTGTGGTCTTTACTACGGTCAAGTGGGATGTTTAAGTTTTGGGTAACTTTTGTAGGTAATGTATGATGCGTCAGGAGTTAGACTTCATGCAGGTCGGCAAGCAGAAGTAAGTTTTTACATTATGCTAGTGTTATTGTCTGTCTCTACATTTTGCCATTAGTTTATATATACGTGTACATTTTATACGTTGCTTCTGTGACGTACTGCAGTTGCTTAATCAAATTGTGTGCGAACTACCTCCTGAACATCCTTTGTCTAATGTCAGACCGCTGCGTGATTCACTTGGTCATACTCCACTTCAGGTGCGTTGGACTTTTTTCCGTGCTTAAGGTTGTTGCAGTGCTTGTTATGATAGATGTCAACTTTACTCTTCTGTTTGCTGACAAGCAATTTCCTTCAATATTCATTAACTAGTAATATCTGTTGTTGTTGTTGGAGTATTTATGTCCATGAGCAGATTTTCTACAGAAGCTCTTCCAATACCATACGCCATATCTGGCCGAACCCCATATAGCCAGCCGTACCTTTCGTAGTCCAATCGCCATCATATTTATATTAGATAGTTGCTAAACATTATCGGTCCACTAATATCTTATTATACGAGCCATTACTTGTGGGAAGCTTTGAGGGTCCTATTTTGCTGATTGTGCCTACATTCTTCAAATAATCAGAGACTACTGTTTTCTTTGGTGCAGGTTGTTGCTGGTGGCCTATTGGGATGCATTATTGCATTTTTTATGAGACAATCAAATTAAGATTAAGATCCTTGTAACGTGACTGATACTAATCCTCAATGTCAAAATTGTCGGTGCATGAACGAAACGAGAGCATCATGGAAAATGATATAAAAAGGCTGTTGATGCAAGCATGCAAGTGTGTAAAGTGCGTTGATGGTTCATCTGGGAGATCCTGCGTCCAGACTTTTGGACAATCAGATTTCTCTTGTACACATTAATTAATCGATTTGTTAGTGCTGTCTTAATGGATCGTTTAACACAATTTGAGATCACACTGGCTATTCTTTGGCTTGTTAAAATTTACCTACTGTTGCAAAGGCACCCGAGGTTGCATTTTATTTTTCATCCGTAAGTAGATTGATATTTTATGTTTCTCCATGATTATGACAATTTTGTTTTTCGAGTGTTAAGCTTCTGAATTATACTTTGTCATTTTGATTGGTTGGCCGTGTGTGTGGAGTAATAGTTTAGTAACATTTTATTATTATTTTGATTTTGTCATGAATGCATACTCTTTGAAGTTAATATCTTAAAAGAATAAAATCATAATCAATAATTAAAAATATATTAAAGAATGAATGGAAAAGTATTTTTTCAGCATTTCTCTTTCTCTTTATGTTAAACTTTAGAGTAAAGAGCTTTTATTATGATTGTTTTTTAAAGCATTTTTGGTAACACGTTTCATATGATTTTAAATTACTGGAACGCTTTTCATAATCCATCTTACGACGGTCTTCTGTCTAGTGTACTCTCGAAAAGGTCACGAATTAACTTATTTTTTATCCTAATATAAGTGTTAAAAATTATTTCGGTCACTTATAAAATAATTCAATTTGATTCTTTTTGGTTAATATTATTAGTTTGATCAACGACAAAGCGTTACGTGACATGTATATGTGATATTTTAAGTTGACTTGAAAAAATGTGTGGTCTTTTGTAGGAACTTTTTGAGCGGAAAAAATGTTCTTTTTTTTAACTTTTTTAACATTGAAGGGAGAAGAAATTTGGGAATTTTGGGCTTAGAGTGCTTGCATAACTTAGAGAGTGATTTTTTATATTGTAGTAATATTAAGAGTGACAATGAGTACGTGGTTTTGTTGTTGTTAATTTGTGTATTGGGTGGTTTTTTGTTGACATAAGTCGTTGTTAGTGACAACATACAAATAAATTAGTACGAGGTGACACTTCCTCATCTTCATTAATGGACTCGTGGGCTTTGACATTCCACTATTTTTTATAACAAAAATAACTATAAATTTTAAATTTTTGAAGAAATTAGATTATTCATTTTTATGAAGTTAGGAATATAAGTTGATTTATATTTTTGAAGAAATATATTTTTGTTATATCTATAAGAAAGTTGGGTTAGACTTGACTTATAATCCTTGTCGAATAACGATCAATTTGAACAATAATTTAATGTTATATTTGAAATTTATTTTTATATTATAATTTATTTCTTAATAGTGGAAAACTATTTTCATTACCGGTTTCTTGGTGAGCAAGTTATTTTCTCTAACAATTCAAAGTGCAGTAGATGGAGGGAAAGTAGGTTGTTTATTTTCAGTTCCGAGACAGTTGCAGGAATCCTGCATTTCAATGGCGGAAACCTTAAGCCCTGATCCAACGATGGCCCACAAAAAGAGGGTTCCCATGTCCGCTCGTATGCTGTCTCCGACGAGTGCCTTCTTCGTGGGCTCAAACGACGACCAGCTCGAACGGGCCCAGGCTCGTGAAGCCCGCGCCGCCGCCATCCGCCACAAGTCCCTTGCCGTCAACTTCCATTCGCACCCTCCCAAGTCTCCTCCTGGACTCAACAAGCACCAGATTCTCGAGTTGTTCCACAACTGCATAAAGCTCGCTTCCGAAAATGTAATCATCAAAATCGTCATCGCCATATTACTGTTTCCTTATTATTAATTGGTTTTGTTCTGAGGGGAATTTTTTTTTGTGCAGAAAATCAATCAGAAAAACACGTGGGAGTTGGATTTGATCGATCACCTCACCGATATTATTAGGGTTGAAGAAGGGAGTCACGTGGAGACTAATTTTCAAATAGTATGTTCTGCTTGCTACCTGATTTGTATGTTCTTTTGTTTGGTTTTATTGGTTCTGATTTTCTGAATTGTGCCTCTTTTAGTACATATATGTGATTATATGCAGTTTCTAGTAATGATGCCATCTACATTATTTCTAAAAAATCGCTTTGGAGAAACCCATTCTTAAAGAGAATTAATTGTTTTTCTTAATGTTATCTCAATAGGCTGTCAAAAATGATATTATTTTTCTAGAATAAGCTAACATTTTGAATTCTGTTTTTTGTTTTATGTTTTGCGCATGCACGTTGACTTGCAACATCTATGACAGTAAAAGCAGATGCGTGTATATATTACTGTTACGTTCCTCTTTTCTTTTTTTTTGGGCAGGCAAGCTGTACTCTTGAAGCTGGAGTCAGAATCTACTCCTTGAGGGTGGATTCGGTGCATTCGGATGCATATAAAGTCCTTGCTAGAATGAATAGAGCAGGCCAAGATACTGAGAAAGGTTACTATGAGTACCCTCTTATCAAGCCTAGTTTATTTTGAACATTTTTTTTCTTGTTATAGATATATGTTGTCCTTTGCTTGGCAATTGGGGGCCATGGGGATTGTTTCCTTCCTTAATTGTATTACGAGTTTTCTAATTCTACTTGAAATTTTTGTATCTTAAGAATGTATGAACTATGAATGACCGGGGTATGCACTCTACAAAACATAACTGTTGGTATTTTAACCTTTTTATTCTTTAATAGTTTCTAATGCACAGTGTCATAGTCTTCAGACGCTACTTTAGGGAGTCTTAATGCTGAAAATGGACATGCAAGCAGGATGGAAGTTGACAAAAAGGTTAATAATCTAGACCTTTGGATTGAAATCATACATTTTACTAAAAAGCGGAGTTTGTCCATGCAGTTCTCGCTTTTGTCAACATTAGAATCATCTTTTGAGGTTCTTAATGTAAAGAAGTTTGACGGTGATCTCAAATCTCGTTCTATTTGTCACTTGTTTGTCATGTGGTATAGAGATTGTGCTGACAAGGTATTTGTTTTTTCAGTTGCATTTGCTGTGGATCCACTCTATCGCCAGACATCAGCACAATTTGATGAAGGTGGAGCCAAAGGCCTTTTGATGAATAATCTTGGTGTGTATGGTAAATGTAGGGTGCTCTTTGATTCACTAGAAGCGCCAGCGAAGTGCATAACCAGTCAAAATGATCATGATATTTCAGATACAATTGATCTTTCTTTCGGCAGAGGTATATTGATCTTTTAAATGGGCAAAACTGGTGTAACATAACAAATGCAAACATTCAATATGGACCTGGGACTTAGTTATCTTTACTCTTGTATAGATTGTGTTGAACAGATGATATTGAATATGCATACGAAAGATGTAATCTCTCCATCTCTTCGGATGATAGTAAATCAATTAGATGAAAATAATAGAAGGCCTTTTGATTTCCAATCTTCTGGCGAGAAATCAGCTGAAGAGTTTGATGCAGCTATTGATTGTGAAGTTGTCAATGGAAAAGAAGGATATGAGAACTGCTCCTCTTGGAGTTATGATCACGATGCTGAATGGGGCTTTAGTGAAGCAGATCCTAGTTTTCCAAGTTACCTTGAGGTTTTGTAATGCTACAGTCATAACACCAATGCTTATCTTGGCAGATATTTTAAAAGATTAATTTTTGTTGTTATATCAAGTGTTTGACGGGCCTCATATCACATTGTAGGAAAAAGAACCTTTTAATTCCCAAGACCCTGATATGGATGACATATTTGACAATGTTGATGGATATTTATTTTTGAGTCTGGGTTTTATGTCAAAGAAAAATTCATGGGCAGGACCTGATCATTGGAAATATCAAAAAATTCAAGGTGGGATAGAGGAAGGAGTTAGAGATTGTAATGGCTAGTTGTATCTATATTGGGTAGTTCAGTGTGTTAATAAATTCTGATCTATTTCTAGGCTCAAAGTCAAAGGTTCATTGTACTTCCGAGGATGAGTTGATGATCCAGAAAACCAGGCAGCCAAGGACAAAGAGACAGGTCAAAGTTGATTTAGAATTCACAAGTTTTCTGGAGAGAAAAATACCTGATACTTTTTCTCCTCCCAAGAATCCCAAATCATTACTGCTCCCAGAAAATATATCACCTTGCGATTCAAAACTTCCAGAGGACTGGCACTACGAACCAGATGATCTTGTCAAGTTATTTCTTTTGCCTTATGTAAAGGTATTTTATTAACGTATAGAAAAATTGTTATAAATATCCCTGTCCATAGAAATGATTATTGTTTCTCCAATGCTTGCTATTCTTTCTGCAGTGTATTGGGAGTAGAGCGAGAATGGTACCAGGTAAAATATACTATTGTGATACCAATAATTTTCTATATATCTGTTAATTCTTTGCTGTCAATACAAAAGACATTTTAGAGCGTTTTCATTTATGATTGATTGCGTTTAAAACTCAAATGTATTTGCAGATGTCTCGGAAGAACAATTCTATAATAACGAATCATTCCCTTCCTGGGATAATGGAAGTGTTTGTGATGATGTCACTGATGTACATAACGTCATGGATGACTCTAGCACACTTATTTCAAAGCCTCGCCAAGTGGGTTCACAGTTTTTATTGAATAATTTACATGGTTGCTCTTGATATCGATTGTATCATAATTCATATATGCAGATGAAAGGATCACATCTTTCATGAGATCTTGTATTCCTGTTCATTGATATTAATTTCAAGAAACATTTTATTAAAAAATTATTCCACCTTAGAGCATTCATATGATTATTTATTTCCAAATAACGCAGATCAATAAAATTGAAGTGCAGTATGACGAAACATCCAAACAGGTCAATGTGCAGGCTCTGAAAATAACACTTTGGGACCATATTCAAGAATCTATTCAGCTTCCCTTTCAGGTATGCTAAGGTTTCATCCTTTGTTAAACGGATCTGCTTGAAACTGCATTTCCCTTTTCTAGTTATAAACTTTCAATATCATTACCTCACTAAATAAAATGCTTGCTACGTATGTTTTCTTCATACATTGTTATGACAAATTTCTTCTCCATTAGTCTTACATTGTTAATGCTGAATGGTTTTGCTTTACTGTTCTATGTGCATAGATGATTAATTGCTTATTTTTTCCTGTTCTTTTAAGTTGAGTGATAAGTTTTAATTCCTCCGTTGGTTTCTTAAAGGGTCAGAAAGAAATGGTATCTTTCAGGCATATATTGACAAACTTTCCAAGTAAATGCAATGCTGCTGCAACTATTAGCGACATATCTCCACATCTGTGTTTTATATGCCTATTACATTTGGCTAATGAGAAGGGGTTGAGCATCCAATGTTGCCCCAACTTGGATGATCTTGGCATATGCTTACTTAATGATGCCACTAACACCAGAACAGTTTAGATACTGCTTCATTCAACTATATCTTCGCTTCAGGAGAAAGGAAATATGTTCACAAGTTTATGTGCAGTTCCAGTTGATTTGCTTGCTCTGATACTTTTGCTTTGATTGCAGAAAGTGCTCTATTTTTTTTATTCATAGGCAAGACCTCGTGAGCGAGAACTTATACAGTTTTAGGATATTAAATGATCAGAAGATTGTAAATAGCCGGCTTTGGATTTGAAACGATAGTCAAAAAGAAGAAATTAAAATGATTTAAGAAGGTAAAATAAATCAAATTCTTCTTTAACCAACTCTAAGTACTTCAATTTATAGGGATGTTAAATTAGTATTTTCTAAAATATTAAGGCATTTAATTAATTTTAATTTAGGAGAAATTTAATTTGAGATGATCGAAGGAGCTTTTGGATTGTTGCCGTGAGATGGATGTATGTGAAGGAGAGATGAGAGTGTGGAAAATTTGTAATTGAGAGTTGTAAATAGAAATTTTGAATTGATAGTATATAAGTAGATTTTTATTTTATTTTTTTTAAATATTTTAAAAGTTAAATATTCATCAGCTTTCATTATTTAATATCTTCATTTATATAACTCAATGTATTAAAATAAAAATCTAAAAGTTTATCTAATCTTCTAATTTAATACCTCATCCATCAATACTATGTAACACATGTATATATTAGAACACACAGGCGTGCACACACAAAAATAAAAAATAAAAAAATCTACAAATGTCAACACAAAAATCTACAAATGTCTACGCACACAAAAAAAACAAAATCTACAAATATCTAGAACACTAAATTATCTGAGAATTTTTTGTTTATTAAATAATATCAATCCATACAAAATGAGTTACACAAAAATTTCAAAGAAAAAAAAAAAATTACTGCATGGTCAACCCAAACACCTATACAAAATTAAACTACTTATTACAACTTTCACTAGTGACTACATTTATAGAACCTTAAAATACTTAAGTAAAACTAAAAAGAGTAAAAATAAAGAAACTTTAAAACAAAAAAAAATATTTTAAATTAATTTTTGATATACTAGAAATGATATTTACTCTATAACCTTCTCATTAATAAAATCTACTAATAAAAATAAATGAATAATTGCTTTAGAAAACTAGAAAATAACAGTGTGAGAAAGCTTTAAACAAAAAAGAAAAGATAAGACTTACCAATAGGTATTACAAAGTAAATGGAGTTAAATCAAAGGTTCATCATTATAAAGTGACAAGCACCCATTTAAAAAAGTGTTGTACCAAAAAGAAAAACTCCAATTCGAACATTTATCATTAAGCACACTTATAATTTTCTAAAAGGTTTTTAACTATATTCAAAGTAAAATTAGCTGAAAGGTTATTACAAGTTGAAAAACTAGTTAAAAATGAAAAAGTCGATAGTTAAAAAAGTTAATAGCTACTAAGTTATATTATTGAATTATAAATGTTTGATAAAAATATTTACTTTAAGTAGTTCGCAGTAGGCAGCCAGAGGATGCCAATTTTTCATTAAAGAGACGTGATAGTCTTCAACTAAAGAAATCTAGAGTGAAGGATTAGCCAGAAAAAAATAATAAAAGTAGACACATTTAAATGATATTTAATATAAAATGTAGATTAATTTTATAAATAAATGCATTTTGAAATACTTATAAATTTTTTAATTAATTTAAAATCCGTCTAATTTGTATTTATAGATTAATTATTTTTGTTGTATTTTTTTACTGTCGATTTTATACAAGGTCTTAATATATTATCAATTTAAAAAAAAATAACACACTTAAGTAAATGTCATATTTTTATTACATTGGGTTTTGGTAAAATTATGATATTGATTTATATAACGGTTAAAATATTATAAAAATATATTATTTAAATAAAGGAAAACATAATTTAATAAGTCTTATAATTAAAGACACAGATAAAGTCAAACTTAAATTGTTTTAAAATCAAAACATGGCTTACAATTATGTTTAAAAAAAATACTACAAATTATCAAAAGAAAGATCGTTTATCGAATATTATTTATAAGATCAGATACTTATATTTATAAGAAGGCTTGTGAAACCTGTCTAAGAATAACATGACAGAATTGTCGTCAAAAGTGGTAAAATTTGTGTTTGCAGGAATTGTATTTTTGAAGTTAAGTCAAAATTCATGTGACCTCAACGAAGGTCATCTGCTCAAACTTTCCTTTCATATATGAGCATTTTTAAAATTAATTTTAAAAAAAAAAAAAACTCGCGTAACATGTGTTTTTAATTTTTACAATCCACAAGAAGGTTTAATAGTCAATATTTTTAAGTATTAATATATACAAACAATTGAGACGTTGCATGATAATTTTTTAGATTAATATAATTTTGAATGCAAATTACATTCAGTAAGTTTTAATATATAGAAGTCAAAATAAATTGACCATTTATGTTATTGAAACATGCATTTTTTCATTAATTTGTGTATATCCTTCTTTTTAGTAATAATCTTGCTTGATATATAATTCTTGAGTCTCTTTCCTCTTTCTTGCTTTTGTTCCTATAACACTATTTTGTCCTTGTAACACTCCAAAGAGAAGTTTGAAATAGAGTAAATTTTTTCTAAAAATAGCCTGAATTCTCTATCAGTGTCTCTCTCAGTGTAGGGTAGATGCCACAAAACTAAATGCATGCTAAAGGATCTTCCAATTGGTGTGAACACGTGGAACATTGCCAATTGTTGAGATATAAAAAAATAAATCAAATGTTTTATAGTTTTAGATTAAAGATATGTCAGAAAAAGCCAAGCTAATATATATATATATATATATATATATATATATATATATATATATATATATATATTATTTTTTTTATTAAAAAAAATATATATATATATTTA
>Ga0099824_1002667_pt1 | contig 26162 bp, 8 predicted proteins | sample SiratrowhiteBW_FD_76837 | JGI IMG/M metagenome (GOLD analysis project Ga0099824, IMG submission 76837) | Root nodule microbial communities of legume samples collected from California, USA - Siratro white BW | ecosystem: Host-associated > Plants > Roots > Nodule | place: USA: California...
AAAGCAAAACAATTAGGATTACATGGAAAAGTAGAGAAATAAATAGAAAAAAAAAACCTAAAAAAACTAAGAAGAGGAAGTTTAGGATAAAAAAAAAAAAAAAAAAAACCTAAGAATATAAAGTAAGCTGAGTCTTTTAAATACAGAAGCATAATACACAATGCCATACGTTCCAATGTTCCATCCCTAAATGCAATAACTTATTAGATTTGGCTTACCATTGTCTAAGGGCAGCGATTAAAAAAATAATATAAACAAAGATTATATTTGAAATCATAACAAGAAGCATTCACAACATTGAGCATAAATACGCTAACTATCTATTAGGATTTTCTTGAAATTAAACAAACTTCTGTTTTTTTTTACCCCTACACTAACATCTTTTAATTGTTTGAAAAACATTATATGGACACTCATAAATTACACTAACCCTCCTCCTTGTTTGAAAAACATTACTCCTTGCTATCCGATAAGAGAGGTTGTTGTAAATGTTAAAAAAGTAAGAGTTTGAACTCGACGGGCTCAAGGTCCCGAATGGCAGTTTGAAAGACATTTTCACAATATCTCATAGATGATTAGTATAATTTACTCTAGCATTAAATATTAGAAAGCACATATGTGTAGAATTAAAAAAAATGAATTGAAGTATAAAATTTATATCAAAGAAAAGAGAGCTAACACACACACACCTCAACTTCCCTAATCTCATACTGGTCCGTTCTACTCAGAACTTTGAACTCGACAGTCTCAAGGTCCGGAACTGCAACGAAGCTCCACATCGAAACAATTAATTACGCAAGAAAGGGGAACATTATAACAGCAATATGCATTTTATAGGACGAAAATTAATTAAGTACCACTCATCAACGCCTCCTCGAGATTACGGCTTTCGAATCTCTTCGGAAATAAGTATTTGGCAGTCTCGGCAGCGACGTCAGCTAGAACTGCGGCACGAAAATTGGTTATTAGTTAGGGAGAAGCAGAGTGAAGAGAAGGAGAGAAATCACAAAGTTGGATAGAGAAAAACATTTACGTCGCTGGGAGAGAGAGTTGGCTTGAGAAGCGAGAGCGAAAACGAGTGAGATTCGGGATTCGAATGGCGAAATGCTACTTTTGCGCGTGCTAATTCTCTCGCCGGAAGACGCGGAGTTGGTGACAGAGAAAAACGAAGAATGTCTGATAGGTTTTCCGGGAATCGGAACCACCCTGCACGGTTGCACAGAAAGAGGAGAAAGGTTGCAAACAGGAACCATTGTTTTTTAATCGAACGTCTCTTCTTCCTTCTACTTCTGCGTTTTGAATTTCTGTTAGCTCTCTGCGATTTCGGTCCACTTGTTGTCGTTACGATTTTTCGAGGCACGGAGTATTTATACGTGTACACCGTCTGCAACCGCTTCTACATGCTTTTGTCATTTTCTCCTCGTTTTAATAAAAATATTTTTAAATTATTTTTACAATAAACAAAAATTAGGACAAAATTATTATTTTTTTTTAGATTTTAAGATAATTAGGTCTGATTCAGAAGCAAAGAATGGCCACGAAGTTGGTGAAACTGAGAGCATTGGCAACACCGAAACCTTCTTCTTCTCCGGCGATCTGCAACCTCCCTCTTCCCTCTCCACCGCCAGACACGACCGTGTCCCCAGTTCACTACGCCCGCTTCCTGGATTTCTTGAGGGCCCATTGGTCCCCGCCGTTCAGCCCAGACACTCTCCTTCACTTCCTGAAATCGAAGCTCCACCACCACCCCTCCTTCTCCCAATTCGACTTCCACCTCTTCACCTGGGCCTCCTCCTCTCTCGACTCCTTCCGCCACACCCACGCCACCTTCCACTGGATGGCCCGCACCCTCGCCGCCACCCACCGCCTCCCCCAGCTCCGTGCCCTCCTCGACCTCATCGCCACCCACCCCTGCCCCTGCTCGCCCTCCATCTTCTCCTGCCCCCACACCCAATCCATCTTCTCCCACGCCATTCACGCCTTCTCCAAATCCTCCCAACTCCACCACGCCCTCTCCGCATTCCACTCCATGACCAAACTGATCGACTCCAAGCCGGACGTCGCCGTTTGCAACGTCCTCATCCACGCCTTCGTCAAACGCGGCGACCTAAAGCAAGCCCTCCAGTTTTACCGCGAGATGGTGGCTACCCACCGCGTTAAGCCTGATGTTTTCACCTTCAACATTTTGATCAGTGGTTACTGTCGGAACTCGCAGTTCGCGTTGGCGTTGGAGGTGTTTCACGAGATGGGGAAAGTGGGGTGTGAGCCCAATGTGGTTACTTTTAATACCTTGATTAGGGGGATGTTTAGAGAGGGGAGGGTTGAGGACGCCATTGGGATGGCTCGCGAGATGGTTCAGTTAAGGTGTGAGCTTTCCTGTGTTACTTGTGAGATTTTGGTTCAAGGGCTTTGTAAGAAAGGTAGGGTTTTGCAGGCGTGTGAGTTGTTGCTGGAGTTTTCTGAAAAGGGGGTTTTGCCGGAGGGGTTTGATTGTTTTGGTTTGGTGGAGGTTTTGTGTGGGCAAGGGTGTGCTGTGAGAGCGTTGGAAGTTGTTTATGAGTTGTGGAATGGGGGGAGTGTTCCGAGTTTGGTTGCTTGTATTGTTGTGGTTGATGGGTTGAGGGGGTTGGGGAAGATTGATGAGGTGCAGAGATTGGTGGAAAGGATGCTTAATGAGGGTATGGTGCTGGATGTTGTAACTTTCAATTGTGTTCTTCGGGATATTTGCGATGCAAGGAGAACCAATGAGGCGAATAGATTGATGTTAATTGCTTTGAGCAAGGGTTTGGAACCGGATGAAATGACTTATAGGACTTTGGTTATAGGGTACATGGAAGAGGGAGGGAGGGAGGAAGGAGAGTTACTGGTGAATGAAATGTTGGATAGGGGATTTATACCTGATCTTGCTTCATATAATAAGTTGATGAGTGGATTGTCTAATTGCAGGCGCTCTACTTGCCATCAAGTAAACAAATTTGATCGCTGAAGATGGAAATATTTAAGAGTTAACTTGGATTTCAATTGATCCTGTTGAGGTGATTGTAAAGTGATTGTGAATTGAACTGATAAGGGAATTCGAAACAGGTGTGGAGGATTGAAACGATGAAATTCCTTGTCTCATAACTGCAACCTCTTGATAGTGCCCAGGTGATATGCCATTGGTGCTGTGCTACTTTCGCATTGATTACGAGCAGGACAGATGCCATTGGAGCTATGTTAAAGCCACTTGATTAAATACCAGAAGTGATGTATCATTTGACCTATGCACCATCGATCCTTTCACAAAGGAATGTTATTGAAGTTAAAAAGTCATACCAAGCTGGAAGCAGTGCTGTTGAGTACTTGGATAATTGCAGTACCTCTGTTGAGGGCAAAGGTATCCATGTTTGTGTGTTAAATTTATGCTTTTGAAAGGGTCAATTTAGTGTACTGTGTCAAGTTTTAAAGGCATAGTTTCATGAAATAATTTTTTAAGCTGTCAGTTACTTTTTTCCCTTACATGTTGCTATTTTTTACGGGTTCTTAGAAATCTTATTATGTTACGGGATAACAGTGAAGAAATTACTTCATTTTGAACCTTTTTGTCAGATTTCCTTGCACACTTTCCACATGTTTTGGCAAAGCAAAGAGATGTATAAGTTTTTTAGTAGATTTTTTTTAATAGATATTAAGAAGCTTTAGATCATCTGAATCGACAAGGCAATTTGTATGATGACTCTAGTTTATTAGAGAAACCTGAGATATCTGTTAACAATAAAGTTGATTTTTTTTATAATATTCTAGATATTTCCCTAATTAATAGGGTAGTTAGGAGAAGTCTAGAACTGTCTCAACAGTTATCTTCAAAAATCTGAAATGTTTACTTGTGTAGTATAAATAGGCCTAGTTCCTTTTCGTTTACAACAAACCAATTAGAGAAGCAAAAGTTCTCTAATAGTTCTTTTCCTATAATTTTTGTGTTGAATCATTCTCTTTTATTTTTTAGTTTTTTCTTTTTTTTTTTTTTGGTTGTATTCTTTCATCATTTGGTTGTTCGATCTTGGGCAAGTAAACTTTTCCTATTTTCTCCTGTTCTTTTATATTTTACTTGGTGTCAGAGCCATAAGGGCTCTAGTATCATGAGTCAAAATCCTTTGGTGGAAAAATAATCGATGCCTCACAAATGGATTCAAGGGATTATAGTGGACTTGGTATTGAGCTATTAAACCAGTCCAATTACAGGGTGTTGAGGACCTGCATAGAGTCTTATCTCGTTGATGAAGATTTGAGAGATGTTGTTGATGACAATAATACAATACCTTCCACAGACGAGTCAAGGAATGTTGATGCACTAAAAAAATGGAAACAATTGAATGCAAAGACAGAGTTCCTTACGAAGAAATCAATTTCTCATGGCTTGTTTAATCACATCAAAGATTTTTAATTTTAAGAAAATACTTAAAAATGAAGATTACCCAGCATGATGAGCCATAAGAAATTGATCGGTTCAACACGAACTCTGCCTTTACATTCAATTGTTTCCATTTTTTGAGTACATCGGCATTCCTTGGCTCGTCTGTGGGAGGTGTTGTATTATTGTCGTCAACAACATCCTACAAATCTTCACCAACGAGATAAGATTCCATGCAGGTCCTCCACACCCTGTAGTTGGACTGATTTAATAACTCAATACCAAGTCTACTATGATCACTTGAATCCATTTCTGAGGCACCTGATGATTTTTCCACTAAGGGATCTTGACACAATGCTATATACCAAGTAAAATATAAAAGAACATTAGAAAATAGAGAAAGTTTGTGGGCCCAAGATCGAACAACCAAAGGGTGGAAGAATACAACAAAAAAGAAGAACTTCAAAATATAGAAATCTCTAGAATATTTTAGAAAAAAAATTTATTTTGAACAATATACCTCAGTTTTGGCCAATTTTAAGCTTTTACTGTTTTATTTTTATTACCAGAAACATAGCATCGCAAAAATTCCGTAGCAGGATGTATGGCTAAATATCCATCACGTTGTGTTTTAATAGTTTTTATTTTTATTATCAGAAACTGAGAAACATTTGATACAGCAGTAATAATTTGATATTCTGTTATAATTAGGACATTTTCTTAGAGCTATTGACATGGTTTTCATGACACTAGGTTTTCGCAAACATGTTTGTTTTAATGCAATCAACCTTATTCTGTTTTGGTTATAGTCCATAATTACCTTTTTAATGATGTTTACCAACAATTACTTTCTTTTTTGATCCTTGGTGTTCCCTCTTTTATGCTTTATATTCTCATGTGACAATTTTGGCCATGCCATTTAAAATCTGCATTGTTCGTAGTTCAAATTGCTGTATGTCACTTGATTATTTGGTTTGTCATATTTAGCTTCTATAAAGTGAAGAACACATTTTAGAAGATAATAAATTATATTTAAAAAATTAACTGTTGTGATAATGACCGAATGCATGAACGTATATAACAAAGTTATTTGTATTATTTTGTTAATTTTTCAATCAATGATTATATTTTATCCTTTGAAGTGCACCTTTTGCTTTAGAGGAGACAAATCCTATGACTACAGCTGCTTAAGCTCATTTCTTGTCTCCATCAGTGCAACCTCCATGCTGCCTTATTTGGATGCATTTGTGACCCTGCTGAAATGGGGTTGGATTCTATAGATCTCTTCAGATGGCTGTGTATTTTGCTCATTGTTTCCTTAACAAAACTTAACTCTCAAGTAGTCTCTTGCTCCCTTGCATTAGTAAAATCAGTACTATGATTTGGAAGGACCCTTGAAGTTGTTGCATCATCAATGTATTTCTTTCATTGAGAAACATAGAAAACATTGTGAATATGAGACGTGTGAGGAAGTTGCTACTTGTAGCCATTTGCTCCCTCCCACCTTCTAAATCACAACAAAAGGTTCACAGTACTTAGGAGTCAATTTCTATTTTGATTTGCTTGCAACAAAACCCTGTATGTAAGAATGAAGTTGCAAATAGGCTAAATCTCCAACTTGAAATTGTTTGTCCACTTCATATCTATTGGCTATCTGTTTCATCTTGTCTTGAGTCATTTTCAAATGGAACTTTAAACTTTCTAACATTTCTTATCCATTTGCTAGACTCCTATCCACTAGTTTCACATTAGATTTACCAGGTAAATAGGATGGAATTTGACCATACACAATCTCATATGAAGTAGCATTAAATATATCCAAATATAAAAATTGTCAACCTAAAAAAGAGAAATCATTAAAATTCAATAGTATTTCTAGTTAGTGATTCCAATTCTTGTACCTTCTGCTAACTTTAGCAATTAATTGTGAGAAAATTAAATATAATAAAAACATTTTGTTGGCTTTGTAATAGAAGTGAGGATAATGAAATCATTACAAATTGGAAATAATTTATTTTCATATAATCAACTATGAAAGTAGCAACACTTTCATCTAATTTAAAAAAATTTTACCAGAGACAACGAGATATTTATTTTGAAATTAAAAATTGTTTGAAATTCTATTGTTTTAGGAGGGGCAAAACTTAGTTTCGTACAGGTTTTTAACTAAACGAATGGCTTTTTATGAAAAATATATGTTTTAAAGTCAATCAAATCATCTCAAAATTAGAGAGAATCACTACTATTATGTTCAATGATTGAAACTTTAAGATTGCAATTGGACAATGAGTATGTGATCTAATATTTTTCAATGCTAACTTTTTTATTCAGTTATCTAAGAATGTTATTCAACTTCTTAGTTTTTTGTGAAGTTAGATAAAACAATTTATATTAGTCTCTAATTATTGTCTTTAGATAGAAATTCTATATAAGTCTCTCAATAATTAGGATAATTTCATTAAATTTTTTAACATAGTTATTTTAACTTGATTTAACGAGTAATTTTAACTCGAAATCACGTAAATAATTTTATAATTTAATTCAAACTCGAAGAGACCTACAATTTCAACTGGACTAAAATATTAATTAGTCTCGAGTTATCTATAACTTTAACTAGAACATAATTTCTCAAGTCATTTTCACCTCAACCTCCAAATCATTTTTATTTGTATGACTTTGATCAAGGTGAGTTCAGTTTGGCCTAAGTTAAATCATTTTCATTCGAACTAAACTAGATCATCATTGAATCACCCTCAATCATAAATATTTAGAATGATTTACTTCAGCCTTATCACCTTCGAAGGGTATTAAAAGAGTATAAAAAAGGTTAAAATATTAAATTTTGACCGACTCCATCCCATCGAAGAGGAATTTTGGACTCTGAAAGCCAATTTTACCTTAGCTCTCGTGGATCAAAGCCCAACGAGATAAATACTTGGGAAACAGGTATAAACTCTGTCAAATGAGTGGCACTAGATCTTTTTCCTTGAGTAATGTTGATGCTAGTAGGTCCTCATCTTTCTGTATGACCAAAATGCATGCTAAAAAATGAGCAATTATACTTTTAGACATTTGAGCACTGAAGTCTCAACATTTCCTTGAAAAATATCACATATTCGTATTCATATAAATATACAGTTTAATTCATTGTGCTACGTTCCCAATTAAAGTGACCTGCAATAAATAGAAATGCACCCGTCGGCCTTACAATGTCTAAGTTAACCGAGGCTAGTTTGACTCTTATAATTACAAGCTTATCACATTTCATTGTTTCTTTCATTGACACTACTACTTGTAACAATTGGTGACAATAAACTCGTCAGTTGTTATTAGTAATGTTTTGAAATTTAATAAGCATCAATGATTTTCCATGTTTCAACTTTCACAGAATAGGAATAGGCTTAAGTAGAATTTGCAAAACCAATGATTACAGATATATCGTTTCAAAAAAATACAGAATTTTGCAATGGTTCAAAGGCCAGAAAATGAAACCACGCATAAGAGTTAAGCCTGAAAGAGACAAGCATAAGATATTTATTGTAAAAATGGAAACTGCTTCCAGCTCTTAATGTTCACTTCAAATTTCGTGAATATAATAAACTAGACAAAGGCTAACAAACTGGTCATTATTCTGACTGCCTTTGCCCTAGCACAGGAATGTCTTCATATCGTTTCTGCACAAGAAAATATAATTACATATCAAGTGTAAAACACTAAACAGCTTAAATAGTAAGCGATCATAATACCATTGTAAACCATAATCCTTAAAATTGATTCAACACTATCACTAATAACATACTTCTACTAGCATAGATGGGATCGACAATACAAAATTGCATATAGTTAGGAATCCATCTATTTTTAAGTTGAGATTGTGAACCTTCGTAATTGCATAAATGAGGAAGAGAAAAACATAAGTCAGAAATTGTGAGTATTCATATTAACTAATAAATATATAAAATGGAATATCAATCACAACATATATTAATAATCATTTGAATGGGAGATAACGGAAAAATGGTAGTGGCAACACTCGTTCCCATTAATGAAATATCAACCACTGCATATATTTTAATCGAGAACTCAACCCTGATCAACAAGATTTGTAAACTGTTTGACTGTTTCAACAAATAATAATTATTATAATGAAACACTTACGCAGCATTTGGTGCATGAACAAAACAAAAATGGAATATCTTATTCTGTTCCTTTCTCCTTGGTTCCACTTTTTAGCAGAAACAAATTTTAACATTCTCTAACCTCAACTTTTATTGTAAAATATTTTTAAACAATCAAAACATGAAATAGAACTCATGTTGAGTTCCATTTCCTTGTAGTTCACCTATCAAATATTATTATGCTACCTTATTTTAACTAATAGATTACCAATTACCACATCTTCCTTTGCTAAGACAGAGGTCAAACGTAGAAGCAAGCTTACAGGCAATTGAAAGAACTAGCAACGAGGGAGGGAAATCAGAATTGGCAATGAGGACCAACTTGTGCCCTCTGATAAATTGAGTTCTCAAGACAGGGAAAATGAAATGGGAAAGGGTAACCTCAGAGGCTAATAGGACAGGATTTGACATTATACGGAGAAAAAGGACATTTTTTAAATGCCTCTTTTACCTTGGGGAATGTAAAGAAACCGAGCAGTCAAAAATGAAAATTGATAATTATGCTGACAAAACTTGAACAAAACAATTAATACTGACTGGTGCAAGTAAAACTATGATTGTCGAAAATTGTATCATCCAAAACAATATGTACAATAGTGATGTTAGACTCTTCAAATTGCATTTGAGTAGTACCAGACACATTGAATTCAACAGCAACATCTTATGTAGCATCAAATATAGGAAACAAGGAACATAGTCACGCCTAATAGGCAGTAATTACATGTGACATTAAGAAGAACTAACAAAATTCAACAGACCATATTCAGAATTACTTGACTAGAACTTAGCATAGAAGTAATTAGTACAAGCTATAAAACAATGAACCAGTCAAAAAAAACCATTCCTCCTAATGCTTCCACAGCTTTTCAATTTTGACACTGTTATACAAGTTCTGAATCTGCCTATAGAGCTCTAATTTTAATCTAAATCCTTTAGAGCAACATCAATCTTAATCCAACTGAATATAACATCCATCCTAATCTAATTCTAAAACTAAAAATGATGTAATCAATCATGTACTATTTTGCCGTATGAAAAAATACCGAGTTGATTTAAAATCATAGTCTACATAACCAATAGTCCAAGAAGAAATACATCACAATACAACAATAACCAAGTCCTACAGATCAACCCTGTTTTATGTTGGCTACAACTGATTAGGTCAATGAGAAGCTATAGAAAATCCGAAATCTTCAGAGATCTATTTACAGCTGGAGCTATAAATTTACTATGGAAGCGAAAAAATATCATGGACTATCTATTATCATAGCAAGTTAGCAACCAAATCATTAGAAATATTAGAAGCTTAATCTCCTTTAAAAGGTTATACGATATAAAAATCTTAAAACCAACATCAAGGTGAAGAATATAAATTATTGTTTAAAAAAAAAAAAAAAAACCCTCCTAAGATTCACCGTAATACAAAACCAAATCCAACTACATTTAAGCGGCCAACTTTATTGTTTCAGAAAACAAACAGCATATGACATGGCATGAAACATAAATCGCAATTAAATTAAGGATAGATTCCAGAAGCTTCATTACCCCAACATTATTAGCCTCCCAGAGCTTGTGGACTCCATAATCAACAGCCTGCAACCAATTATTGAAATCCCTTAGCAAAATAAAATTGGGAAAACAATTACTTAAATTGAAGAAGAAGATGAAGTAACGGACCCGTTCTCCGAGGAAGGCGCCAGCGATAACAAAGGTAACATAGACAGAGTTGCGACGCATAACAACCTTGTAAAGGCTTTCGAAAATTCCTCCGCCTCTTCTTCTAGCAACGGTTTCCATGGCGATTGAGTTTGCAGGTGCACCTCGCTTCGATTCACCAATCTAGGTCTAGGGTTACCTTTCTCTTTTTCTCTTTGTTCTATTTTTCTTCCTTCACCCACGCCAATGCAAACTAAGATCGGAAATTCGAAATAGATCACCGTTTCACACGGACTTTACGGGCCCGCTCGGACCGCTATGTCTGCCCAATTCTCTCTTAATGGGCTGGGTTCTAATCCTTCACACAATTGACGCATTCTTCGTGCACCTCCATTGATTCAGCACATTGACTAATATATCCTTAATAAAAAAACCCTTAAATAAACCATACACCCATTTCCTTTTAGTTCAAAATACAATTTTTAATTCAAAATAAACAAAAATTATTCTGAATTTAATTCAAAATATATTTCAAATTATACCATTCATGGTAGAAAAATTTGTACTTCAAACTGTTTAATATAAAATATAAAATTATATTTTGAATTGTAAATTTAAAATATAAAAATTGTATTTGAAATTGTATAATCTAAAATAAAATATATATATATATATTCTAAATTATTTAATCAATTATATTCTGAAAACCTATAATATAAAAATTATATTTCAAATCACTATTTAGACAAACTAATTTTTTTTTAAATATAAAAATGAAGGAAGAATATGGAGATACAGGAAGAATAGGTCCACACAATTTTATTTTATTTTTGTTATGATATGTCTTCAATTGTTTTTCTTATTCCTGTATTACTCTATTAATTAGTTCTGTTTGAGAATACTTTAATTTTAATTTGTGATAAGCTCTACTGAAAAAAGTGAATCTTTGTATTAGAACTTTGTTTTTGACTTGCCGATATCCTCTTACATTGCATCATCACCCTTCGTTTAGTAATTCATAATTCAATTTTTTACATGCAAAAGTTGGGTTAATACTGAAAAATCATGATACCTTAGTTATATACCATATTAATCACTGGAAATAATAATTATTGAACAAAAACTTGAAATATATTTAGTGAACTGAAAAATAGTTAATGTTATGTCTGGTGATTAGTAAAAATATATTAAATCACAATTTTATGCTGTTAATTAAGACCACAACTAAAATCAACTAAGTTTTACCAAAAATCAACAATATTTGAAGAAATATATAAAGGATTTATTTTATTATTGATTAGAAAAATGCTAAATAAAACTATTTATAATATTTTAATAAAATTCATCCTAAAAAATTCAAATATAAATTTTAAATAAAATAATAAAAAATATTTGTATTACTATATAAGATCGTCTATGTTGGTTTCAAGTCTATATATGGGTTAGGTCTTTTAAGTTTCAACCTGTAATATAAGTTATTTCGAACATAAATTAATCCAGACACGTACTAAAATAAGCAAAGATAATCATACCAAAGTGAGCAAAGATAATCATACCAAAGTGAGCAAAGATAATCATACCAAAGTGCTATCATCCAGCATCATGAAATATTTACACTCACTCAACCCTTGGCATGAACAAAATCATTCCACATGCCTTCAAGGGATCTAAAGCTTTGTTTCCATCACTATGCTTTAAGTGTTAATCAAGTACCCTTATTCAGTGAAATAACTGGAGCAGAAAAGCGAGTCACGGTATTATCACTGGAATTCTGCTTCTGATTATCACTGTGATATCAGTAACAGAGGTACTTTGGCACAGAAATAATACAAAATTTCCCCCCACAACAATACGCACAAAAATAGAGGACATCCCTTCCCAGCCTTAGGCCAGGACTGTCCTGCTGCTTGATTCTGCATACTCGGTATCCATACCCACTTAACCCACTGTGCTACACTGTTTTCTTCGCCATCAGACCCATATCACAGAATTCCAACTTGCTTCTTATTCATTCCCATTTCTAGTCATGCCAACTTGGAAGAACTCATCCGTTATGCGTTTCAGTGTTTGTTTCACTTTTTTTCATAGTTATTTGCTAAAAAGCATTAGATAAATTTTACATAAGGAAGAAAAATAAATATTCAATTCGGATGCAAAGCCGACATACACATCTAATGATGACATTGGTGGTGGTGCTGCTGCTGCAGTACGCAGCTGAGCTGAATTTACACAGATATTCTCATGACCACAGAATAAATAATTATATGAAATATGAGGCTCTAATATCACTAAACACAACGACACTAAGCTCCAAATGTCTCTTGTAAATGCAGTTGCCACAGCAACCGCTTGCAACACATCAGTTATCACTTCAAGAAAATGCTACATAATAACTCAGGCAAAAGGATATGTGTTAAACCGACTTACACTTAATTTGATATATCTCATAAAATTGAAGCCCAACACACAATGGAGTTGAAACAAAACTGTAAAGATGAGTAGTTCTAATCCAACCCATGTTAACAAACAAAACATGAATTACTATTGAACTATAGTGGCCACAGGATCAAAACTGCGTAAGAATCAATTAGCTTTGTAATTATAGTAACTAGATAACAAGATCCAAAATTATAAATATCCAATTTCGTCACAACACTTACCCACGAAATAGAAAAACAGATTAAGATGAAAACTCTAACTATCACATGGCAAAGAATTCAAATCAAATTAAAGATCAACAGGGTAAAAAGTTGACAAGGAAACACAATCAAATTCTCTCTGGGGCACCAACATAATTATTTCTTCTTTTATCAATTCAACAACTTAACTGTAAAATGGAGATATGGTACAATGAAATAAAAGCTGTACTACATTGAAAATTAGAATACTAAAAGAATAATTAGCAAAGCATTCTACTAAGTTAAAAATCCTCATCCATCTTGAACACATGTGCCCCTCCATTTCCGTTCAAGCTTGACATAACAGAAGCCTTCTGATATTCCCCAACGCGCTTTTCAAAGAAGTTGGTTTTCCCCTGGAGAGATATAAGCTCCATCCAATCAAAGGGATTCTGAACATCGTACACCTTCCCACACCCAAGCGCACCCATCAACCGATCCGCAACAAACTCAATATACTGACTCATCAGCTCCCCATTCATCCCCACCAGCGCGCAGGGAAGCGCGTCGCACACAAACTCCCTCTCTATGTCAACCGCGTCGCGCACAATCTCCTTCACGCGCTCCTCAGTGAGCTTCTTTCTGAGGAGCGAGTACAAGAGGCACGCGAAGTCGCAGTGAAGCCCTTCATCTCGCGATATGAGTTCGTTGGAGAAGGTGAGGCCGGGCATCAACCCGCGCTTCTTGAGCCAAAATATCGAGCAGAAGCTGCCGGAGAAGAAGATTCCCTCGACGCAGGCGAAGGCGACGAGGCGCTCGGCGAAGGAGTCGGAGGCGTCGATCCAGCGCAAGGCCCATTGGACCTTCTTGGCGACGCAGGGGATGGTGTCCACGGCACGGAACAAGCGATTCTTTTCAGTGGAATCTTTGATGTAGGTTTCCAAGAGGAGGCTGTACATCTCGGAGTGGATGTTCTCGATGGCGATCTGGAAGCCGTAGAAAGCACGGGCCTCGGCGGCTTGGATTTCCTTCATGAAGCGGGCGGCGAGGTTTTCGAGAACGATGCCGTCGGAGGCGGCGAAGAAGGCGAGGACGTGGGTGATGAAGTGGCGCTCGCCGTCGTTGAGGGAGTCCCAGTGGCGGAGGTCTTGGGAGAGGTCAACCTCTTCGGCGGTCCAGAAAGAGGCTTCGGCCTTCTTGTACATTTCCCAAATTTGAGGGTATTGGATTGGGAACATGCAGAACCTGTCTGGGTTCGGTGCAAGGAGTGGCTCTTCGGGGATCGAAGGCATTGTCGTGGTTCTTGAATTGAAGCTGTTTTCAAATTTGAAAAGAACAGAGAATCTGGTTGGAAATTGAAGAACGAGGTTGAGGGGTTTATATAGTGAGAGATTTGGGTTTCAGATTTTGAATTTTGGAAGGAAAAAAGGGAGCGAGAGGGTGATTTTAAAATTTTAGAGAAAGCTTGCGGGAGAAGAAGGATGGACGGGGTAATTTGGGTATTTCCAGAAAACAAAAATCCCGTGACCGTCGGGTCGTTTTACGAACGTGCCCTTTTGGATAAACCTTCATTCATGTATTGTATTATCAAGTGACGGTGTTAAAAGAAATGTTTGGAAGAGAAAAATTATATTAAGATTATGTTGTTCAAATAAACTATAATTTTTTTATTACACCTGACTAATTATTAATTAGATCAAGATATTGAACTGATATATTATGGAACTAATAATTCGTTGATCAAATCAAATGGACTGGTATATTTAAAATTTGAGAAATTTATATTATTGGTGTATAGTTATAGTGTGTATATTGAGAAGTTATAAAATTAATTAGTTTGGAGGTATGTTGCCTTCTAAGGGCTTTGGTGAGTTTTGTTATTACCTTGTAGGCCTCTTTATTGGTCAAAATAGGATAGTATATTATCCTATTATAATCAATCAATTTTTGAACAAAAAATATGGTTTTATTTTGTTTATTTATCTTACCGATGTATAGTCTTTCTTATACTAACGAAAGGATCAAGTTAAAAAATAAGAAGATTAAATAATCATTTTACGAAGAGTTTTACTTTGTGATACAAATACTAAAATGGTGTAATTTTTTTTTAAATTATTAATTTAGTATAAAAAATAGATCAATCGTATAATGGGAATATAATTTTATGTGAAGAAATCTTATCATATCAGTATGAATTCAATAGGAGGTCACCTTATAATAAATAAACATATTTAATTAATTTTAATTGAAATTGTTATGATGGCATGATTTGAGAAGAAATGAGATTTTTGAATCATTATTACGCATAAGGTATGTTTTTTTATACATTTAGAAGTAATAACAATAAAAAATATGATAATAACTAAAATAGTAATGACAAGATTTAATAGTACATAAAAAAATATTTAATAACCAATACAAAAGTACAAAACAATTATTTATAAAAGTAATTATTAAAACAATAAAAGTAAAAAGATAAACCAAAACATATCCATCATAAAAGTTTCGAATAAAAGTTGCGATATTATCATTAATCCATTAAAAATATATTTAAAATTTATTATTATTATCATCGTAAAAATGTTATTTGTTATTGTTATGTAAGAATTTATATAAAGTGTTATAGGTGCAAATTGTGATGTTGTATGATGAAATTTGATCTTAGTAATGTATTTAATAAAAATATTCTACGAAATCATATCGTATGAAACTTCAAACTAACAAGAGAATTTCACCAACCAGCATTTATGATAAGTTTTGTCCTTCTCACTCCTCCTCTTCCTCCTCCAACTACTTCCCTTCATAAAATAATTTTTTTCTAATCGTTTAATGATTCCCGTAATTATATTAAAAAACTAAAATTTGGAGAAAAAATCGTAATTATAATCGTTTCAACCAAAAGATTTATATTAAAGAATATTTTAACACGAAAGTACTTTTAATTTAGGCTAACTCTAAAGTAATAAAATGTATCAAATCTCTCGAATCCACTTCCTGCAATATAAAGTTTGGATAAAATTAAATATAAACTACTTTTATTTGATCAAACCATAACCTAATGCATACAAATCTCTAAAAAAATGTTTTCTTTTTCAAAATTTGAACATCATTTAAATTCTGAATTAAATTTAATCACTTGACTCAATCCCTCCCTATGTGTTGTGTGTCTGATTGAATAACCAGTTTTGTTATATAAAAAAATAGAATAATTTTAGTTTAGATTGTGATTTTGTTACAAAATACTTTTTCTACATGATTGATGTATAGTTTTGATATAATGGGCCATGGATTAGTATGATAATTAGATCCTTTTACCCAAAGACGGTGTAGCAGTAGGTAGCTATTTTTCCCAAGCGTTCAACGCGAGGTGAATTGCGGCTGCCCAATTGATTTGTTTTTGTCTGTTTGTTAAAATCATTTTCACTAATTTTCTCTGACGCGTGGCGTGGAGACGAGAAAGTTGGAAATAGCAGAGTGGAAGAAAGGGGTCAGTGTTTGCGGTGTATGCAGAGAGTAAAGGCGATTGGCTTCGATGGAGTTGAAAGAGATTCAGAGACTCGAAGGTCACACCGATAGGGTTTGGAGCTTGGATTGGAACCCCGCCACCGGACACGCCGGTATTCCGCTCGTCTTCGCTTCTTGTAGCGGCGACAAAACCGTCCGAATCTGGGAGCAGAACCTCTCCTCTGGCCTATGGGACTGCAAGGTCTTTTCTCATATCAATTTCCATTCTCAATCACTGCAAAATTCAATTCTCTTGTACATTTCACAATTGAAGAAAATTGTGTTTATAATACTTTACTTTGATTGTGAAAATGGAATGTAGGAGGTTTTGGAAGAAACACACACTCGAACTGTTCGATCTTGTGCTTGGTCACCTTCGGGGAAGCTTTTGGCCACTGGAAGTTTCGACGCCACCACTGCCATTTGGGAAAATGTTGGTGGCGATTTTGAGTGTGTTTCTACTCTGGAGGTAGGTTATTGCTAAATTCAACCTTTTTTGTTTTTTGAATTTGGACGTTACTTTGAGGTGAATATGATTTTACTACAGGGACATGAAAATGAAGTGAAGAGTGTGTGTTGGAATGCTTCTGGCACGTTGCTTGCAACTTGTAGTAGAGATAAGTCTGTTTGGATATGGGAAGTGCTGCCCGGGAATGAGTATGAGTGCGTGTCTGTGCTGCAAGGACACGCGCAGGATGTGAAAATGGTGAAATGGCATCCCACAGAGGATATCTTATTTTCGTGTAGCTATGATAATAATATTAAGGTATTGCGGATGCTGAAGTGGCTCTGCCTTTTTAATTTCATTTTTTTCTTTATTGTTACTTGTGGTTGCTTCCTTTGCGGATGAATGATTCAGCAATGTATAAAGTTAACGCTGAATTTCTTCCAGGTTTGGGCGGATGTAGGTGATAGTGACGATTGGCAATGCGTTCAAACGCTTGGGGAACCTAATAAGTACTACTTCTTGACCTCTCTCATCACCTCAAATTTTACAGCTTTTTGGTTTTCTTCTCTTTGTAGCAATGAGTGCTTTGTCCGTCTGTTATGTAAAATGTATTGGGCATTTATGTTGACCATTCTTCAAACTAATGTTATTGTTAATTTTAATTTAATTCTTTTATTTATAACGTTGTTATTTGTCAGTGGACATACTTCCACTGTCTGGGCTCTCTCCTTCAATGCTAGTGGTGACAAAATGGTTTCGTGTAGGTATGCGTACATTTCTTTTGTTCACGTGTTTAATTGTTTTTCCATCTTCTTTAACTTCTGTGACATGTTGATGGCAAACCTTTATGGCAGCGATGATCTTACCGTGAAGGTATGGGGAACAGAAAACACAGGGGTTCAATCTGGTGGTGGATTTGCACCTTGGTTAGTATTTCACTAGTTTCTTTTTTGCCTCTCTTACATTAGTTTTGTCCCTTCTCCAGAACACTAGAATATGTATTTGACATCTCATATTTTATAAGAAGCTATTTGATGCTAGTCAATCACATTTGCTTTATATCCTGAAACTTGTTTTCCCAGAGGAACATTGTAAAGTAGTAGAGAACCTATATTTTGGGATAAAGCATATGGACTGGAATTAGAGTGTATTATGTCATAACCAGTAGCTCTTTGACAGTCTCGAGTGGAAAAATAGATGTATATAAAACCAGATTTTGTTTGAATCTTTAATACTTAATTCTTTCCCTTCTTAACATCCTGGTTTTTAGGACCTCTTATCTAATCTCTCCACACTAATCAATATTACGCTGCAGTGGAGTGGAGCTGCCCTGGTTTGCTATGGGATTCAAATAGTGAAGATTTTTCAATAATTCGGTCACAATAATGGCGAAATTAGCATATTTTCACGTGCCATAGCTGGCTACTATGAAACACTGTTGTTTAGGTTTCCTGTTTTGGGTAAAATTATGATTGGTTTCAAATTTTCTAATGTGTTTCTTGCTTCGAAAACGTAATAGGATTCAAAACCTTTCTTCTATGACCATTCTACCAAAAGATACCTCTGTTTTGACCTTTCTTCCTTCAGACTTTTAAGGACATCTTTTTTCCTTTGTTCCATCCTTTATTCTCCCTTCAACTGTCCAGTTCACATTATGATAATTTGATCTAATTTTTATTTTTTATTTCTATTAATTTCATCATCATCTATCGTATTTTGACTTCATCACTATGCCTTTATTGCTCCTAGATTGATGGTGATTGTGCGCTTAAACTCTGACTCTTAGTATTTATTATGAATTTCTTTACTTTTGGGTGTTCTTTCGTTTTTGAGGATTTATACGTGCACTATAATCATTTTAGTTTGTATTATATTATTTAAAATAGTGTCCATCCTGTTATCCTGCTATAGCAGTTTTAGAGTTTGCCACTGTGATGTGCTATTTGAGATTGATAACTATGATGACTACATCATGACCCATTTATTGCTTGCTGTTGTCTCACGATTCCCCTGCTACTTTATCTTAAACTCAACATTTTGAAGGATCTGATTTTGATATATCTGATCTTTGAAGTCGTAATGTGACTGTCAATTCTGCTATATTCATAGAATAGTTTGGAATAGATTGAAACACCATCGTTGGTTTCTTCCAAAGATTATGAAATCAATTACATAGGTTGGTTGGGTTAATAATACTCTAATTTTTACTATAGCAGATCATTTAATAATGAAGGCATATTAATACCATCCTTTCCTTGCTGGATATTTTATTTTATTTTTCTTTTTGGAATTTCAGGAGACATCTTTGCACTCTCACAGGGTATCATGATCGGACAATTTTCTCAGTTCATTGGTCAAGGTAAAATGACACTTGCATCTCACTTGGCATTTACATAAAATTGCTATTTTTGTTACCTCATTTTCGATGTATAATATATGTGTGGCTTTGAGAATCCCATCATTTTTACCTATGCCTATTCCTGCTGTTGACGATGTCAAATTAAGCAGCATTATAATGGAATAAATGGAACTATTATGTTATTAAGTAAATCAACCAACCTCCATATTTAAAAGGTATGATGGCTTTCTTCGTACATTGTGGATGGATTACCCTCTTGCAATCTTTGGGTCACTGATGTTTTGAAAAGTGTAAGCATGATTTTTTAATTTATACAGCATTTTGTTGATTCGATCGTTAGTTCATCACTTATTTCTTCCCATTTCCATAATTGATAGCCAGATGAACATAATGATGCACTTCATGTTTGTTATAATGATATCAGATGTGAGATGTATCGTTTTATCTAATTTTGTTTATAAATCTGACATTTCTGTACCCTGTGTGCTGGTATGACAGAGAAGGTATCTTTGCCAGTGGAGCCGCTGATGATGCTATACGCCTTTTTGTGGATGACAATGAAAGTCAGGTATGCCTATTGTTTACTAGTTACTGCAGTTACCCAATAACATAAGCAGTTCAAATGCCACATTATGGTCATTCTTTCCTAATGTACTTTGTGTACCTATTGACTAATAGATAAATTCCGTTGTCAGGATGTAGTGTGTAATCATCAAAAGTTAGGTTATTTATGATTGGGACTAGTTTATTAATTGAATATTTTAGAAACTACGTATGAGAATGTTAACTTGAATATTCGTATGTCAAACTCAGAAAAGTGCATGTGTGTTCTCCTGCTGGAGAATTCTCACACATATATATTGGGTATCGTAATTAAGAAGAGAATAACAGTTACTAAGTTGTGGCTGCACAATAAATTGCATAGACTTTGTTTGCTTTAAGTTTAAATGTCCAGCTAACCTATGCTGTGAATTTGCTGGTTTTAATGATAAGAAAATTTGCTGGTCAACTATGGCTGTTGGTCCCTCGACTTAAGGACCCCTTTTTTTCCTCATTCTTCTGACTACTAGTGGGGAGAGTAAGTGTCATCATTTATCATTACATGTAACTTTAACTCACTAGGGATGCCAGTGGGAGCATATCGATATTTTATTGTTGCATGTTTATTCTAAAGTGTAGGAAGAGTCTGCACAGATAGGAGAAGCATCGGATTCTTTGTGTCCGTTACTAGTTTCTTTTTGCTGTGAAATCAAGCACTTTAAATCACAGACACTTCGTGATCCTATGATGCTATTGGCTATTTGTGCATATCATTAACCTGGAATTTCTTGATCTGTTTGTAATTGCTAACAAGGACAAGAGTAGCAAAAGACATGACAAACCAATGTCAAATGGTTCTTTATTTACAACTTAAATGCAGAGAACGCTCAGTCACACAGTCATAATATTAACTGTATTTGCAACTTTATTTATCTGCATCCAGTTTTTGTTTGAACCATGTTTTATTTTGAAGAGATTAGCACGGTGTTCTTGCACACTGTTTGAGTTTACTGACGAGCTGGAGCAGCTGATTTCCATTTTTTCTTAATATAATAATCTCCCTTCTCAGTTTCAATGTATATTTTTGGACTTGCATTGGATCCGTTTGTTTAGATGCTCTTCTCGGTGTCTGAAAACGTTGTGGTGTTTTGAACCTCTACAGTTGTCCTGTTGTTATTAAGGGATAAATCATTGAAATCCAAGTCCCTGAAAAATTCAAACTACTATAAGATTGTATGATTATTTCGTAAAATAATGACCAAAATTGAACAAAAGGATTTTAAATAATTGACTGGGTCTTCGTAGATTGTAGATGCATATCACTATCCAGAACAAAAACAGGTTAAAATTGACAATTTTATTGTTTGCTAACTAACATAGGTTGGTGGTCCTCTCTACAAGTTGCTGCTGAAGAAAGAGAAGGCCCATGACATGGATGTAAATTTTGTGCAGTGGAGTCCTGGGGTAAGATTCTCAAACGCTACTCTAATGGAATCACATTGATAATGAAATGACTTGTATGATCAATGAAGTAATTGTGGTTTATTGGTATTCTATCAGTAATGTGTTTAACTGACAGGCATTGGTAGACTTTGCAACACGAAGGATAAAATACATTTTCATTGGTGTTAAAAGAAATTAAAAGAAATGTAGTTTGCTAAGGACACCTTAATAGCTTAAAAAACTTAGGGGCCATTTGATTTAAGAAAAAAGTTTTCTCCTTTCACTATTAGTTATAAATACAACTTTGTTTCCTGTTTTTAAAGATTTGTATGGTGGCAATGAAGATAACTTTTTATTCTTTTCGTTGTTTCGTGCTCGAATCTTTCAAAGGATCAAGTACAAACAAGAAAGCAATTATGTAATTCAAAGTAAACAGAAAAGAAAACGATTATTTTTTCTTAAATCAAACAATCATTTACATATTTAGAGAATGAGGACCTATATCAGCATTTTTTGCTTCCTATGTCCCTGCAATTGGTAACAGTTTTATTTACTAAATAGGAGAAGCCGGTGCTAGCCTCTGCAAGCGATGATGGGACAATCAAGGTATGGGAGTTGATATCATAGAGGTGATGCTAGTTTTTTCTCATTTGCTGTACGAGTAGCAGAAATTTATACTGGTGGAGCCTATAGAAGTGCTAGATGTGCAGGCACCCTCAGTTCTTTTTCTATTCTCTGAAGTTATATTTACTAAAAATTTGAAACAGATAATGATTATTGTATTTTTTAGGGATGTTAGGAGTGGGACTGTAAATTGTAATTACTGTCAACTAAACTTTACATTTTTGCTCAACAGTTGCTAAAAGTTTACTTACTCTAGGGTGAACTGGGATCGTAAATATGCTTTGCTTCCGTCAGTTATAGTGATAGAATGAAAAGGAAGGATACTCACTAATCACGGTGTGGCAACTTCATGTCCGAACTGATTTCCATAACTACAGCAACATGTAATTGAGTAGCAAACCCCATGCCCACAATTTCTTGACGGCTCACAAAGCTAGCTTTGAGTTTTCACTAAATTTTGTTAGCAGTAAATTTCACATTTTCACTAGTATACCCCGGTAAGTCATTAGTAAGGGCCAATGTCTATTGCACGGGGAGAACTAGTGTATAAAAAAAATGAGCATCATAAATAGTAATGTCGAGATATACACTACATAGTTAGATGACATGAAGGTCCAAATGCAAATGATTCCTTCACTTTTTTGGTAAATAGAACTGTTATATTAATTCTGATAAGTACTGGAACATTTGACTATACAATTTGAAAATCGTGACTAAACACTTCTGTTTTCGTGAATAAAAATTCTCCTATCCAAATTGGGTTCGTTTAAATCGTTGGCATTTGTTGCAATTAAATATGCTTGAGTTAGAAACGATGCATCTTTTTAACCCTAATATTCGTAACTTTCTTTTCCTTGAAAAAACACTGGCGTAATTATTTCTCAGAGGCTGAAAGTTATTTACATTACATGTGACCCTCATAAGCATTGGAAGCTTCAACTAGAAGACATGTTAGGGTCAAGGTTTGCTTCTGAGCGAGAGGCCATTTGGGAAATTGCTTGAACTAATGGCTTGTTTTTTCTCGGAAGAAAGACACAAGTGCTGAAACTGAAAGCATAATCACAGCGAATAAAATATAAGAACTTCACATTTTACAAATTTTAACTTCCGAAATGTTTGTTGAGTTTTTCAAATGTATCTTCAGAAAATGAAATTGTCATAAGAAAAAAAAAAAACAAATCGGATTATATAAAGATTAGGATTACTAAACAATCCGTGATGAATATGTGGTTGTCGTTAAACTGAATCACAGAAACGAAAAATCTAACACCTGTTCTCTATTCTTAGTCCAGCAGCATTTGCTCTTGTACACTCTTCAACCAAAGCCTCTCGTGCAGTGGAGATTCTGCTTGGAACCAAAGGGGCATCAAATGCAGTGCAATCTATCCAATCCTTCAACAGCTCCTCCTGACCCCACATATCAGGAATCCAAACCCTCCCAGCCACTTCCACTCTATGCCGCTTCAGCCTCTCGCGTCCACTATCCTCTTCTAAACCCTCTGCTACACTACTTTCTTCACCAACACCATCCATTATTGCATCCTCTTGCAATGCCATCTTCTCCTCATTGCAAAGAAGGGGTTTTGAAGCAGATGGGTCTTCCTTTGCAACACCCTTATCTTTATCAACACCATCTTGTTGCTGCTGCTGCTCCATGTTGATGATATCTTTACTTGGATGGGGACTGTTAAGGTCCAATGGCTCTGAAAGAATCTGGTCATCAGATTCAGCAGAGGATTGGTGAGCCATGAAGGGTTGGTTGCTTTCTTTTCATGCAGAGAGAGAGAGATAGAGAGAGTTGCAATGTTGTTGTGTAGAGGAGATTTGAAATGGGAGAAGGGGTGGGTTTGTGTGGGGAATAAAGCAAAGGGAGTGGGTGGGAAATTCGTTTACACGTCTCCCACAAGAGTTTCTTTTGTATGGTAACTGACAAACGTACGTGTCTTGTTTGAGATGGGATTCTATTTGTGTGGTGTCTTAGTTCGCACTCCCTCACTGTTAATAAATATATGCCAAAATGGAATGAAAAAGAAAATAAGAAAGCACGATTCCTTGGATTGATTTTTGGAGGATTGTGAGGTTGACGTTCATCTGCATATGCCTATGCCTATGCCTATATCTATGCCTCTCTATGTGTGATTCTTGCCTTTCAACCAATCAGCTTGAGATATCTGATTTTCCCCCTTCTTTTTCTTCCACAATGGTAATATTCTTATTCGGTCCAAAATACATATACTTAGGTGTTCTGACTGTGCTTTTTATGAGACAGATACTCTCTAGATGCAAGAAAAGATATTTCTGTTTTCTTTTCTATTTTCCCCCTTAGGGGTATATTAGTGTGAGGTCTTCATATCATACAAAAACATCACTAATTTATAATTGAATTTAAAAACAGAACAAAATGAACGATTCTTTCCTTTGGTGAACACACCAAAAATAACAGATGAAACACTAAAAAAAATATATAATAAGTGTAAAAATAGTTACTACATAAATTAAGACATGGAGGAAAATATCACAAAACTTACTGCTTCTACCATTTGTTACACTGAGGAAAAAAATTAAAATTATTATTGAATAAGGATATTTTGTTACAAATTTAGACAAGTTTAAAAGTAAGAAATCAATATTTTGTACGATGACTCCTTATGCATTATGAGTTTAAATCTTCTCCATAAACTCTTCTCCTTAAGTAGAGTGAAAAAATTGAGTAATATAAAATTTATAAACTCATTATTTTAAGATTTTGGACAAAAGAAAGTGTTAAAATATTTTTTGGAGAAATTTGAAATAAAATAAAATTAAAAAAATTCTAAAAAATAAACTTTAAATCTAATAGAACGAACTATAAAGTAAGATTTGTAACTATTTATAAATTATAATAAACATTAAATTTTAAAAATTTTGAATTTGAATTACTCTCAAATTTTTTATATAGATTTGACTCATTTTATTTTTCTTTGATCTTTTATCACTCTATTCAAAAATAAAGAAGATAAATAAAAGAAAAACCACAATTTAATCGATTACAATTGCAGGCTCTTTTATCAATTTCATACCAAACATTCTCGTAGTAACCATCACTATTGGAGAACAAATAACTGTTTCAAATATTCAAAGATAACTTTTCAAACATGAGATTGTAGGATAGATTAAAGTAGATGATTGAGAAAGAAAAACAATAATATTGTGATAAATGAGTTAAATGCTCACGTGATATTATTATAAAAAAAATTATATTGTCCATCAATAATTAGGAATACTGATGTCATGAATTTTAGATTATTATCGTAAATGTGAATCATATATTCACTGCATAATAAGTTGTAATTTGGATTAAAAGGATGAAAAAGTGAAAAAGAAGATGAAAAGTAAAATTAATAATTGTCACGATTTATTATGATAAACAATAATCAATTATAAATACCGTATAAATAATACTCTAAATTATATCTTTTCTATAAGAACATAATCTGCTGTGTAATGTGTAATATTATGCTGCATCTTTATAAGCACCTCTTTTTTTCTCTCATTGGTACATACCACTTTTATTCTCTTCCACAATATTTATATTTATTTATCACATCCAAATTCGATGATCTTTTATTAAAAACATCATTGAAACGATAAACTTACTTTTTATGCATTGACTATTTTCTCATAATATATACTATAATGAAATATATAGTAGATAATTATGTCTATGACGCTTTTTGTTAATATTAAAACGATCAATTATACCATAGGGGCGATTTCAATAGCTCTAATAATAATAATAATTATATTTTTAAAATCTAGTTTATAAGCAAAATTAACTGTTATATAAGTAACATTTACGGTTATTTTAAACCAACACAAAAATAACAGTGACCCAATTCTTTAAAAAATATCATAATAAACGATTTTTTAAAAAAACTTATTTTATAATTTCTTCCTTTTCTTTTTCTTACATCCAAAACTATTTTTAATACTCTAATGGCCAAATAACTATTAAAATAAAAGGTTTAGTTGTACCTTGAGCTATCCATACCACATTATTTTTTATATCGATTATGATTTTCTTTTTTGATGCAAAGAAAAAACATCAATCATGTTTGTGACTTTTCAACACCCTAATTATATATAGGACAGATACCACTTATATACCAAACATTGATCGACGTACACTTGTGGATAAGTGTAAGAGAAAGAGGAAAAAGAAAATCAAGAGAAAGAAAATGAAAAATACGACAAATCATGTAAAGGAAAATAAATAAATAAACACATGAAATAGAAAAGCAAATAAGTCCACTTTAATCCATCCATCTTAACTTTTCCCAACTCGTCTTAAGTGAAAAAAAAAATCTAAAACAAGTCACAATAAAGATTATATATATATATATATATATATATATATATATAT
>Ga0099824_1002670_pt1 | contig 26153 bp, 10 predicted proteins | sample SiratrowhiteBW_FD_76837 | JGI IMG/M metagenome (GOLD analysis project Ga0099824, IMG submission 76837) | Root nodule microbial communities of legume samples collected from California, USA - Siratro white BW | ecosystem: Host-associated > Plants > Roots > Nodule | place: USA: California...
AAAAAAAAAAAAAAAAAAAAAAAAAAAAAAAAAAAAAAAAAAAAAAAAAAAAAAAAAAAAAAAAAAAAAAAAAACTCCCCATTTAAACAGAAAAGGGCCTATTTATAAGAATTGCAGTAAACCAGGTTACAGAAAAAATAAAAGAACTAACTAACAACCTGCAACAACTTTGACCCTTTCCTTTTCTTAAAATAAACCTACAGATCCTTTCCACCTATATATGTTTGCTAGCAGTCAGTCCTAACATGTGACAACTGGCTGTAACTGTCAGTAACTGTTTCTTTTTCTTGTAGGGCAAGCAGTTAGTTAGTTCAGTTCAGCCAGTTGGGCTATGACTGTTTCTGTTCATTGTAGAGCAAGCTACTTATAGCTATATAATCTTGTTGAGACATGATTTTAAAAGTAATAATAAATAAAAAATTCTTGATTCAATTATCTCTCTCCTTTCTCTTCTCTAAGAACTCTAACAAGTACTACACCTAACTTGTTAGAATAAATAAATATGAACTTGAAATCTAATATACAGAAACATTCCTTCCCTTTCAGGTTTTCTCTCTCCCACACCCTCTTTTATATATTTCTATATGGAATTGACACTTAACTATCAGACTCCTTCCTCTGTAAAAATAAAAGAATCCATGTTCAACATGGAATTGACTGCCAGTATTGCAATGCTATTATGCCTGTGGTTGCAACCTAGTCACATAATGGACTGTGGATATTGAGCTAGGAGCCAGCACTTTGTTCACATTCAGAAATTTTGTTTTCTCCAAGAGAAAAAATTATATAAATAGAATAAAATTGCTTGAAACTTCAATTTCACAAAGCAAGAATAATGAAGTATTGTTTAAGAAATTTAGTACCTTTAAAGTGGGTACAATAACTCTGTCACTTTTCTTGTATTGTTGAAGAACCCACAGGATGTCAGCCGATAGCATGTAAATCCTAGATGTTCTTGTATTTGGATCTTCAGATCCAACCCCTTCTAGATACTCTAAAAGGGCCAAGAGTGATGCCCTCTTCAAAGAATCTTGCAACCCACCAATAGATATAATCAAACCTGATAGCACAGCTCTGCTATAACAACCAAATTGAAGTAACTGTATGAAGCGTGGGTAAGAATAGGAAGGAACCTGCAACAAAACAGTAGTCTTTCAACAGAAAAATTCTACGCAACCAACCTTGAACTGATGAAAGATCTACTTAAACTTACAGCCCATTGTGCATCTGCCTCCTTCGGAATGATTTCTTCTAACTTTTCTCGGAAAGGAATATAGGGAATATATATCATCTGGTTGTACAAAATTCTGTATAGAACATTTGCTGCTGCTTCTCTCAGCTTATCCATCTTCTCCACAGCTTGCTTACAAATACCTCCAACTAAATTGGTAGCAAGATTTTCATCAAATAAAGAAAGCTCTTGGTTGCTCTTAAGCATGCCATCAGGCAAAGGATGTGCAGTAGCTTCAATTTCATTTGCAACTGATCTTTCAGACAAACAAATCGACTTGTCTATCTTACAGAGCATGTATGTACATTTTTCCAGGCCATCTAATGCAGCCTCACGAACCCAAGAGCCCACATCACCTCTATTATCAACAGAATAGTCATCAAGAGCTTTAAACAAAGTCGTCATCACCTCATTCTTTATCAGTTTAAACAGGGAAAAATCATCTTCGACAAAAGGGGTAGCAGTATCTTCTTTTCCATCAATTAATGTTTCACACACTAATGTGAGCCCTTTGACGGCATTTACTCGTGCTTCAGCATCTCTGTCTTCAGGGTTTTCCTGCACATGGTAAAACATTGTTCAACACAATCATTGAACCTAAGATAGTACAATATATAGCATTTGCAACATGAAGCACCTCAATTTTACAGGAGCCACAAAGCTTTAAAAGCACATTTCTCCATTGACTGGCTAATAACTTATACGGCAAAACCCCTAATGCCAAAGCAGATCCTCTCCTTACAGCTACATTTGGATCAGTTAACGTACTGAGGTATTTTGCTGTCACATCATTTGTACCTTTATTATCTGAAGCATGCACGTATGAACAGATGAAGTGTTTCAGACCTTTAACAGCTGCATTCTAAACCTCAAATGATGATATTACTAGTCAATACATAATGCCCAACTAGCATAAGCTGACAATATTAAACAAAAGTTAAAATGGTAAAATAGATTGCTTGTATGCAAGGGATAGAACCTGTATCTGAGAATTAGGATGCCTCAAATTCTCGTTGAGAGTATCAAGTAGGCTTCTCTTTATCTTCTCTGTTAACACGACTTTGGATATGGAGATGCACTCAATAAATCGAGAAACAGCTGCACGCATTATCTCTCCTCCCTTTCCACGATAAAGCCGTGCTTTCTCAATAGCAGGAACAACACCAGAAAGACTTTTCTGTTTATCTGACAATGACAATTTAAAAAATGTCACAGTTCAGCTGGCATCATAAATATTTAGAAAGTAATCGCCTTCATTAAAGAAAGGTTTAACCATATGACCAATAGTTGGCAAGAAAAACTTGACTAAAACTTACTATATATCTATCCTCAACCACAACCCACATATCTAATCCCTCAGTCAAAGACTTTTATCCACTTTATTATCATGTTAAAGAATGAACTCAAATAGTTTTCTGGCATTTTAATTTGAAGGCTTCTTCCTGAAAATATTTTGTTTGAAATAATTGATATTCTCCTTCAATCTCATACAAGAAAAGGTGACAATAAAATTACTCAACTAGTTGGAGTAATAAATTGTGCCTTGGTAGTCATATAATAACTTAAAAGTCAGATGGAAAATCAGCACATTTACAAATGAGAATGTAAAGTTGAGAAAGAGAGAGAGGAAAGAGGACGAGTGTCTGATATTTTAGTCACTATATGAACAGTTAAGTCTCTAGAGACTGGCGCTTTAAGTGTTTATCTAATTTGAAAATCATCCCTTCAATTTCTAAAAACAAGTTTGAATTATGGACCAAACATATGAATGTGCATAACAAAAAATATATTAACATAAGGAAGATAACAATTCAATAACAGCCCCCATTTCTATTTTTGGTTCTTTGGCTTTGATAGAAGAAAACCCTTTTACTTCCATTACTAACAGGCAGTAACAAAATCAAAAGCCACAAGAAAGTATCAACCTGAGGGAAGAGCAAAATTGCATTGGTGTAAAGCTAAAACAAGTTCTCCTGTTGCCAATGTAGCACCATGGCGCATGCATAAATCTGATGAAAGAGTACAAGGAATTAACTTTTCCAAGACAGTGCTTGCAAAATACTGAGGGTCATATTTTACAAGAAACGAGAGGGCCTCTGCAGCAAGTTCTCGCAAGCTTTTATCCTGAAGGCATAATTTCCAAATAACTTCTCTTAAAATAAATTAAGAAAAGGGAAGCAACAAATAAACTGTTGGTAAATGCCAAAATATGTTTATGCCAATAAATATACAGAGACAAGGAATAAGAAAAAAGAAATTAAATATAATCCAAATTAACGGCTAGACCATCCTCTTAACTCTTTAGTCATACCTATGGAATAGAAAATATGTGTATAAGGCATGACTCCTCTTCATCCTTCGAATTTTTTAAAAAAATAAGTTTAAGGAAAAATAAAACAACAAAGAAAAAATCCTAATGTATACTCCTGAATAGCAGAAAACTTCGTCAAACATCATAATATTGACCAAAAAGCATACGTACACCGAAACTACCTATGTCATCTCTCTTCTATTAGTGATTTCCCTAACAAAATTTTGTTCCATTCAGCATCCAGAAATCAAGCTAGAGTGATATATGGCCTTCAATTAGAAAGTAAACCAAAAATCCATAGCAATTGCAATTAGGGTCAACACAGGAGTAGAAGGATTGGCAGATCAGGGAGTTGAGAGAGAGATTTAATCAGAACATACCCAGTGACAAATTTTTCTGTCCAGTAGGTCATCCACAAATGGAAAAAGATATCCTTCATACTGAGCAATGGAAACAGCAACATGAAGATAAGAATTTACTCGTGAAGAAAGTGAAAAATAGTCAGCAGTATTCACTATGTCAATTCCATGAGGATAATTCCCTTGTCTTCCAACATTCTCTTGAAAAGCAGCTGCTGCCGCTCTTCTGCAGTTAACCTAAGTATCACAGATTAGTTAGCCATTCTTTTCACATGATGTGAATATTCTAAAACAAATGTCAAGAGAACGGCGTAAAAAGATGTAAGGACCTCACGGTCATAGCATGCCACTGTTAGGAGGTGTGGGGCAAACTCTTCTAAGATGTTCCTCATATCCGTATGATAATACGCACGTCCAAATGCCCAACATACATATGCAGCAGCATCACGTACATGAGAACCAACACTGTGTGGACCTCTACGAACATCATAATGTAGTGCCTAATAAACAATACTTATACTTAATACCACTGCTATATAGTAATGTATCTCTCATATAAGGGCTCAACTTGAGTTTTTATTCAGAAATAAAATTATATAAAAAGTTGGAATAGAGGCAAGAAATAAGATCAACTACAAGATGCAAAACTACAAAGTACCAACCATAAATTGTATTGCTAAGGAAGGATGCCTTAAGCTTCATATGCATTATAAAATAAGAATAATGAACATTTAAGTAAGGGAACAATTGCTTTTTTTTATTTCCAAGGTCAAGTCCTTTTTTATCATCTCCTTTTTCTCTACAGCCTTGCCCTCACTTTTTCTCAATCATAAACATCTGTTGAACACGTGCCTGTAAAAGTTGGTTCAGTTATATAGTTTATTTCCTATTTAGGGATTTGTTTAAGCTGTTTATGTTCTGAATGTTACGTTGTTAAGGTTCTGTTTTTTAATTTCAAGTAATGCTGTTATGTTCATAAAATAAGGGATTGTGATCTGATGTAGATTATGCTCTTTGTTTAGAGCCTGCTAATAAATATTTGCTACTACTCCATTCTATGTTACTCATTTTTTTCTCTGCTTTTATAAATAAAATACTACAACATCAGAAACCCACTTTTTAAGCTGCCAATGTAATGAAATATCCTCTAAGGTGCTACAGGATGACCAGGTTATCCTTAAGGTTCTCTGTTCTAGTTTCATGTTTAGGTAGCACATGAATAAAGTACTTCAAAGTCCATATAACTCAACAGTTGTAAACAGCCAAGATAGTTTGAAAGTCATAAATCCTACAGCCAGAAATCTATACAATCTATCCATTATAAACCACCTTCACAATAACAGGAACAACTTTGGGAAGACTAGCAGGTAAGAGCAAGCCTCTACGAGCAAGTTCAGCTAGAGCTAAGCAGCCTCCATGCCATGAACCATCACCCTGAAACAAGTTTTACACGTGAGCTATAACAGTGGTACCAGGCAAATAAATAGTTAACACAGTAAACCTCTCATACACTAACTATATTCTTGTAAACCTAGGTGAATGAAAATTTAACTAGTAAATTCCAGTTCTCAAGAACATAAATAAACATAAGATTAGTATCACACCTCGCCGGGTGAAAACAGCTCCAAAACAGACAATAAAACCTCTTGAGAAAGAGATGATGTCAGATGTGAACTTATGCGCCCAATACCTTTTGCTGCAGACCAGCGGACAACAGTATCCTACAGTCCAATGCCAACATAAAAAGTGATGAAAGCACTCGGAGAGACAACAGGATGAAGAAAACATGATCAGCTTAATTAGTTAGCACTTTGTGAATTCTTTTGATGCTTAAACAAGAGTATATATTGGTAATGGCATGTCCTTTTTATCACCGAAGTTGACAATTCGCTTATTTTCACTTGCTGATATTTTTCAACATGAAGGAAGAAAAGGCATGACAAGTACACCAATTAAGTATAGTCCACATCAATTTTCAGGCAGAAGTCCTTAAATGAAATGAGCAAAAAGCTTAAGCTGTTATGCAAGATATCAATTCTACTTGCTAAAACCTCCAATTCTAGTACTATGTCATGTGAAAGCTATGGACGAAGTACATGCTCAGAACTATTTGTAATTGTAAAGTGTTATTGATAGAGCGGTAGTACTATATCAAAGAACCAGTCATCCTAAAAGATTATACAGTTGAGCAACGGCCCTAGAACTACTTTGATAGAGCAATGCTGTTTACTCTACAACTAATACAATAGTATACAAAGTCGATCACACTACATGTTTCAGGATCTATGGAAGCAGTATAAATACAAGCCAGTAGTGATATAAAGCACTACAATTCAGAAAAAATCCAGGAGTATTTTAAGTCATTTGAATAGACTTCTCCATTTTCATAACTCAAACACAGACAACTGACTAATATCAAATAATGTTATATTCAACAGCATTCATCCAGTTCTATTTGTAGGATCAGTTACATCATAAAATATGTACAATATTAGAATAATTACACATCCCATACAAATTCACATAAGACATCAACAATATTGGTTGTAGCAATTTTTGAAATAACAATATCATGATTAATGAGAATGACAGATAAACAATTTCAACCGAGTTATTACAACTTTCAGTAGCTTACACGGTTTCTTAACACAGACTATTTACAAAGACGTTAATTCAACCATTTCATTTCAGATGCATCATCATCAGCATACATTTAGACATCACTTCATAATTTTCATCACCAGAACTCAGCAACATAGCATAAAGGTGAAACACAAAAATTCACTATAACAAAATCTCACCCTTTTGACATACCATATCCCTCAAACCAGATAACAACATCTCAATAATCTCTTCAACATTTTCTGGAACATCCATATCCTCATCTTCCTCCCTGTCTGACATTTCATTTGGGTTGGAATCGTTTTCGTTCACACCCAAATTAGACTGATCAATTTTATTTGATGTATTCAAAGAAACATTTAGTTTGGCAACTCTTCCCTGCATGATAGGCATATAGTCATTAGGTACAAAAAATGGCGACAAACATGAAACTTCTACAATTGCTTATGATATCCAGCTAAAAGTAGCCATAACATCCAGATATTTGTAACCCAATACCGATGAAAAAAGTACAGATGTATGTCACTTATACGTCAGCACAAATGAAGGGGCTAAACAACTTAATTAATACTAAGTTTCAATTTAACTCTTAGCAGTTAGCACAACTCAGCTGACCTGGGTCTGTAACAGAATAAAAAAAGCAGCCAAATTTTCTACAGACAAATTATCTAGTGTGATACCATAGCCAAAGTGCCCAAGGGACCATTGAGTTCAACTCTTCATATTTTCATTATCAATAACGGCTCTAATTTCATCCCTCCAGTTCTGTTTTTAGTTCTACATTCTTGGCTTGCATGATGAGCATTTGTTGTTTTGTCAACATAGCATGCATGTCTGAATAATGTATATAACCATAATTTATTATTACTGTGGCTTTGTATTCCACCAGTTAAAAGCAAAAATAAACAAATATGGAGAGCATACTCACAAGTGAACAAAAAACAAAGGTGTCATCAAGCATTTAAGAAATGAGATCCTATAAAACTTGGATCAGAGAAAAGCTAACCATATATCGCCATGAGGGCACACGATGAGGAGGAGCAGTAAGCCCAATTCGTTGGGTTAACTTCATCAGATACTTGCGGAGCAAAGGACTTCGAGCTGCATCTGAAGACTTGTACAACATTGAAGTGTCATTCCAAACAACAGGACTTGCATCAAGCAAGAGATTGCGGCTACCTGCCTACTCACAGATTTATGTTATAAAAGTTAAAAACATTAAAGGTAACAAACGCATGTGACAGCTTTGATTAAAAGTTATACACAAAACTAGACACACTACCTTGTCATCAAGCAAACTGGTTCACCTAATCAAATTTAAATTATTTGCCTTTGTTCTTTGTTTTTTTCACACTCTAGGAAAGAGATAAACATTAAACTGTCTCTAAAACAGCACGAGTGATTCATTTATATTAAGAAAAAAGAATCAATATAATAAATAGAGGAGATTTGATATCCTCTAATAACAAAATTATGATATGGGAATAAATAAAAACATACCTAATAATACATATATAATCTAGATATTCCTGATTACATAGAATCAGTTAATTATTTCTATGATTATAGCAATTTTGAAAGGAAACATCCCATTTGCATGAAGAGCTATAATAAATCATTAATATTGCTGGAATTAATGTCCAGTGAAATACGGACATCTCGACACTCCCTCTCAAGTTGGTACATATATAATATATGCATCAGGCTTGCTACATATGTATATTATCCCACAGAAGAATATACCATAGTTGGTCATTAGAATTCACAAACATTTATTTCTTTGGCAAGAAATTTTTAACAGACGAACAATCAATCTCTAGAACCTAATACACCCATGGAAAGACCAGGATAGAGGCAATGTTGTGCATGGCCACTTGATTATGACAAACCGGATTCATAACATAGACCCCATTTTGTAAACTAACAATCAGTATGGTTTCAATGCTTTGCTGACAGTATGCAATCTAAGCAAAGAAGAAGAAAAGATAATAAATAGATACTCTAGCTCAGAGAATATTGAATTGATCCAACTGAAGATGAGATACAAATACTAACTCAACAGTCCTGATTATACTAACACTCAATAGTCCTATTAAATAAGCGAACATAACATGTGTAAGAATAAGATAAGCTTCCAACAAGATAAGATCTCTAAATAATACAAAGTAACACAATTAACCACAACATGACATAAACTATCCTAGCGTATTGTGCACCATTCTCTCCCTCAAATAATTTGTAGAAATCCTTACAAAAATGATATATGAAAACATCTTCATTTGAGGGTCTAAACAAAACAAGACATAAAAAGACAAACCTTGAAAATAGCAGCCAGTGCTTCAACGACACCAAGTAACTGAAAATGATGGAGTACATCTTCTGTTACGGAGGACATGACCGTGTGTGTCCACTCAACAAAGCTGAAGCAATTAAAAAAGTCAGTTTATACAGATGATGACTAGTAAAACAAAAGGTTCTATACAACACGAATGTGAGCATGCACACAAGCCCACAGATGTCTGAAGTGATAACAGATAATGCCGTGAACTAACCAAACTCAAATCTAGACACTTTCAAGATATTAAACAAAACCATTTATTATATTTGTAAACACAATCCACAAAACAAGGAGTTAAGTGCTGATTTGAAATAAACTTTGACTGACACGAAAATCATCTTTACACAAACAACACCACAACATGAGACAACACAAATATATTACGCAACCGCAGAGAAAATTTAACTAACGCTAAACAAGCTACAAAACATACTGAAATAAACCTCGTAAAGGCTTTCGGCATATCAGGACGAGTAAGCAGCCTCGAGAGGACTAGCCCAGCCATAGTCCGCATAGGCCCAGCCGTTGAAAGGTAATCCTTACAAAACCCTATAATTCTCAACACAAGAGGACTGAGCTCAAATTCAGTTAAACTGTCATCATTGGCAATGCTGGTGTCAACAGTGGAAATGTCAAAAGGAACCAACACAAGTATATAAAGCCACAACAGCGTCACGCATTTAGCTTCCATTTCTCCCGTGCTTTCCTGCCTCAACGACGTCACCGAATTCGTGTGGTGACACTTCTCCAGCAGCGACACGGCGAGTTCGAGATCGGAAACTTGATGCGGAAAGAATTTAATCACAGATTTGTAGCCACAAACAGTGACTAACGAATATACAATTATACAAATAGGTTTAATTATTTCGAGAATTTCATCGGAAGCTACCCCGAGTTCAATTGTTCTTGACCGAATAATGTTCATCAGAGGCGAAACTATGGTTTCGAGGTAGGGTTCCAGAAGCTGACCTTGCTCCTGGTACTTGTCCAGCTGCAAATAAGAACAGATAATTATTCTTCGATAACAGAAATTGATAAACGGAAGAAGATAATCGGTACTGAACAAAGGAGAGTTACAATGGATCTGATTCTGTGGACGGAGGAAGCGTCGGAGACGCGAGCATTCGAAACGATGTCGTCGAGGAGCGACTTCACGATGTTCCATTCTTGGAGGAAGTACTTTTGGAGCACACTCTCCTTGGAATCCAACTCGTCTTCCTCTTGATTCACCGTCACCACCGTCTCTCGATTCGCTTCCATCACCGTTGAGGTCAGTGAAGTTTCGGCGTTTTGGCGGGATCTTGAATGCAAGTTTCCAAAACAAAAGCAACACTATTCGCCGGAGTGTTCAGTTCTAGTGTGATTTGAAGCGGAGAAGGTGGTTATGGGCCGGGTCTGGACTCTTCACCGCCGGTACCGAATTTTGATATTTGAAAATATGTTTCTAACTTTTATTTCAGCGCTAATATATTAAACATTTTTTTATTATTTATAAGTTTATGTTGATATTATTGAATTCTGTTTGAATTTTTTTTTTTAATCTTCTAAAAACATTGTTAACAGTGTAGAAGAAGTTTGTGTTTTCCTTAATGATGTAGAATTTTACAAATATTTTATATTTTGTAGTAAATTTAAATTTACTTAATAAATGGTTTTTGGTATATTTTACCAAAGAAGTATCGAATTGGGTTCCTAAAAATTTGATTTCTCTGGATTGAAATAATTTTTTTTCATTAATATAGAATGTACTCATATATTTGGTTCACATTTGATAATTTTAGAAAATTAAAAAAATTATTTAACTAAAAATAAAAAAAAAAAAAAGTTGAGGAGGTGATCTGAAAATATAAAGTGGGGACTATAAAAGGTAGCTTTCACTTTTAGGATTTTCAGTTTTTCGTCATAAAAATAAGAATTGGGCGGGACATGTCAAGATTTCATATTCCTGAAAATAAACAGCGTCTTTCGGTTTGTTTTCACTTTAATATTTTTTAATATAATTATATTTGTCTTATTTTTTATTGTCTTATTTTTTATTGTCTTGATCAAAGATAACATAACACCTCATATTGTTGTAAAAATGTAGTTATTGTTTAGACTAAATGTTCAAATGCATAGACAGTGGTGCGCTCACTAATAAGTATCTAAATAAAAAATTATTCATGAAGAAATTACTACTCTTACGCAAAAACAACACCAACACTATAACAATCTTGGTAAACAATATGACTTATATTGGTTGAGGAATAAGATTTTCTTTTACACCTTTTCTTGGATGTCAAATTTTAACGACAGTTTATTTTTTCTTATCTTTAATTACTATAAACAATTGACATTTAAAATAAATGTATGTTAACAGTGTTTCTCTCCAAATAAATATACATGAAGAGGTCTGTTCTTAACTTCCTTCAGGTATAAATTTTGAAGAAAAAAATTAGGTATGTCAACAATTACACAAATATTTTTATAACCTCAAACAAATTAGTCGTCAACATTATGTCAAACTTGTGTTTTTATGATTTTACATGATTTCAAACAAATCTCTAGCCATTTTTTATTTTGAAACTCAGTAATAACAATAATACTATCTTATTAGTATATGTGAGTGATAAATATCATCAGTAAATAGATTGGTGAAATTAATTACATGACTACTATGCTTAATCAAACCTTTAAAATTAAAAACCTTGATGATCTAACATATATTTTGGTTTTTTTTCTCAAGGTAGTAATAAATAATAAAGGACTTCTCAACCTAAATATATTCTGGATCTTCTCAATCCAACATGAATATTTGTCTTAACTTACTGTTTCCGTAGTATGAACTTTTTGTCACGGTATATATTTAGAACAATGACTAAAATTTGTGAAAAGAAAACTGATGATCATATCTCTAATGTTTCGAATAACTCCCCTTTTATTTTGGAGACATGTTGGGATAAATCTATCATTTAAACACGTTTTTTTTAGCTAGTTACTAAATTTAACAACAAAGTTACTAGATACTTATATTACATATTTAACACATTTAATATCTTCAACATGAATTAGAAGTAACAAAAGAACTTATATATAAAAAACAATTGATTAAGAATATATTTTCATGCATTTAAGTTTTATTTTAATATATCTCATACCTAAAAATCATGAAAGAACAAGAAATATGTGAGTGTTGCTTTTAACTATTAATATGGACTTCTCTAAATAGTTTTACTAATGAAATAGCTTAGATACATGACAGAAATATCATTCAAATGAAAACTTTATTCAAGACTTATTAGTTAATTACTTTAGGATAAAATTAGATATTTACTTTTATTTCATTTTTTTTTGTATTAATCATTTATCATTTTTTTATTAATCATTGTTGCTTTATTCTTTCCCAATTCCTCTTTTACTTTGTTTTTTTTTTTTAAATACTACTGCTGAGAATAATACCTTGAGATGTAACACTTTTTAAAAATAACTTATGTGTAACATAATATATTGATAACATAGATTATTATTGAATTTATTAATAATTATTTCTTATGGAGAAATCTTAATGTTTAAGGAAATCAAGTTTAATATTGTTGAGATCAATGACATGGTGGTTAACTATTCATATATTTATTATAAATTTATTTTATTGTAATTTTAAAATACATACATATATATATAATTTGATTTTCTCTTTTTAGGATTACTTCAGTACACATTAACCATTGAGAGAAAATGGTAAGACATTGGTGAAAATTTCCTGTGGATATAATTTTTGTATACCCGTTATTATTATTCTTCTCCTATTGTTCACCCACATAGTTCAAGTTTCTGAACTTCCAATATAAAAGAATATGAAAGAAGACATAAAGATAGAAATAATGATAATATTTAATGTATAACCAAATTTATTATATTACTTCAATCAATTTTATTAGTTTTTTTAAAATCTAAATAATTTTATTTATTTATTCTTTCCTCCTTTATTTTGCAGCATTCCCTTTATCTAATCAAAAGCCTTAGAGGGTTATAAATAAAATAATATTTCAATACAAATTGTCTTTTTACCACGACATTGAATTTTACGAGTTAAACAGTAACTCGTATAAATATAGAAATGCTACGTAAGTAATAATAATAAAGATAAAAAGATAAACCCAACATAATGAAGTATGTTTAGATGACTTTGTAAAAAAAAAAAAATACTTTTCTGGTTATTGCAATGCTTACTAATCACGTGTCCCAAATTTATGAATAATCTGTGGAAGTAAACTCTCACTTAACCACGGTGTTAGTGGTGATACAATAGAAGAAAATTGTAACACTTAGAACAGGAATGGAAAGCTATGGATGTCTCACAACATAAAATTGCAAAGCATAAAAATATAAAAAAAAATAAATAAAGAAATTTGAACGAAATTAACAATTTCCCACAAATATGACACAAGGCCTTAATTGCTTCCTCCAATTTACCAGGTATGAAAAGGGTTTTCTAAAAGACATTGAGCAAGAAGTTATTAGACACAGGTCATCACTCCAGAACTAGTGAATTTTGAAGCACATTTTAAATAGGCCTTTTGACAAACATGTTGAGAGCACAGTTTTAGGGTTCATCGTTCTTCCACTCGAGCAAGAATCCCCGAATCCATTATTTCATTTGATCCTCGATTTCAACACACCGATTCTCGTTTCTGGTTAATCCGAATCCAAAATCGCAAGAACAAGATGGGCGTGGGAATATCGTTTCTCATAGCGCTGAAAGCAACAACGCTCTTCCTGTTCTTCGTGTACCTAAAGAACCTCGGTTTCACTCTCTTCTCTCTCCCTTTCCTCTACGCTTCGCTCATCTCCTTCTTGGTCTCCATCGCCTCTCTCCCTTCCATCGACCTTCCCATGCTTCTTGGAAAAACCACCGACGGAAGCTTCCCTCTCTTTTCACTAATAATTTTCAGCCCTTACATCTACTTCGTTCGCGTTTTCTCTATGCTCCGAAGGCTTCGAAGCGGAGAACCTCCTTACACACAGGTTCACGACCATCTCTATGTCGGTGGCTGGCCGGCGTCGCCTCACATGCTGCCACCTGGCGACCCTGCCATCGTTGATTGCACGTGCGAGTTCCCACGTGTGAAGGACTTCACTGCGGGGTTGCCCTACCGCTGCATTCCGACGTGGGACACGAGGTCGCCTCAACCTGCTGATATTGAATCCGCTGTTAAGTGGGTCTCTCGACAGAGAGACCTCAACAGACCCATTTTCGTTCACTGTGCTTATGGTTAGTGAGCTTTATCAACTTGTTCAAGTTATATTCTTGGTGAATATGAATGCTCTTTAGTATTGTTTTTCTGTTTCTTATGTGCTGCTTAGAATCTGGTTGGGATAACTCAAAAGTTATTTATATATATATAATCATAATATGTTTTTGTGTAGATAAATTTATTGATAAGTGGTCTTAAGGTAATTATATTCATTTAGTTGTAATGTAAATCAATTTTTACAGTAAGCAGAAGAGCACGTTTCAAAGTTGAAGGGGAAAAATTGTGGGAGGGGAGAAAACAATGATGATATGTTCTGAGAATAGATTTTTAGTTCTTTGTCACCGTGTTGTTAAACTTGTCCATTTGAACACAATATAAAATATACTGTGAGAAAATAATCATAAATTACAAATTTATGAATTCATAAAAACAACTCATTTTTTTGGAATATTTTTTTACAAATTTTAGTTATTGTTCTAATATATACAACTGAAATTGCTAACAACCGTTTTTTATCCCAAAACAGCTGAAATCTCTATCAACAATTTTTGTCAAACATGTTCTATACATAAAACCATTGTGGAGAACTTTGTGCTTTTCAAGGCATACATTGTTTCTTTTATATTAAAATTTAAAACCTGTGAGCCACTTTTTCATGGACCTTGACTCTTTGTAATGTAACCATTTGAAGTAATCGATTGGTGTTCCCTTGTATTAGTGTTGCTGCCTTGTCTTTCGTGTGATCTATGTCTTCTAAACAGTTTATGCAAATTGCAACCCTAAGACCCTGTTTGGATAACAAACCTTTCATTAAGAACTTTTGTTCTAACCGGAAATTGAATGCCTTTGGACTTAGTTCTTTGTGTAAAATGTTCACCAATCTTTAAGTCTGAGTCAAGGTGTTGATTGTAATGAAGTTTGAACATGACACCAAATGGAGATCTACTTGTGAACGATGCTTTGATGTTCAGGTCAGGAAGTGAATAGAAGAGAATAAGTAAAAATAAAGTATAAGATTGAGATTAAGCTGAAGTTGAAGTCTCCTTGTTGTGGACTTACAAATATGAGAAGTTTATCCAAACAAGACATATATGAAATATGACCTCTTAAGTGATGGTTTTCTGTTTTGACAGACATTCATAATTCAATTTGTATTTTGTAACTCAATGGTCAATTATATGATAAATGATAATTTATTCTGTCTTCTGTTTGCTTTAATTGCTGTTGTCCAAACAAGGGACTTGACTTCAGCAGACTTTTGAAAAAACCAATAATTAAGGTCATTTGCAATATTCTCTGTCCTCTGAATGACTTATTGGAATTTAGAAAAGGAAAAGATAGAAGAAGCGTTGGACAAACAGTTAAAATGGTTGTAATGTAACCAATCAAAGGATTCCAATTATGTAAGGTTATAGATCTTTGAACCCCAGCATCGCTAAATGAAACAATATAGAACCGAGACAACCAAGAGAGGAAAGAATCTGATTACAATAATAATGCATGTTTTGGGTATTGTATTCTATTTTCATCAATTCCAACTAGAAAAGGTTTGACATCGCTAATGGAGTTGGCATTTTGCCTCCTTCATGAAGAATAATTTTGGCTTCATATTGTTCTGGTAGTTTATCTAAGGTTGACTCTATGATCGTCAGTGAAGATTGATAAATGCAATCCTTTGCTCGACAAGAAGAGAGTTGTTAGTTTTGATGTTGAACAAAGTTTACACATTAAGTATGCCCTTTCAGTGTTCTGCATTGCAGTGTTAAACTGGGAATAGAATTGACCCAAAGGGGATGTACATTGTTTTGACAAGTGGATTTGGGTCCGCCCTATTTTGAAAGGGAAACCTAGGGGAAATGAAAACTAAGAATAGAATGAAATGTATCGTTCGAAGGCTGAAAAACAAATTCTCACTAAGCATCAGACCATCACCAAGTTTAAATTTTGTTAGGTGAGAAAAAATATTAAAGATAAACTGGTTGCTTTGCCGCTCATTATTAGTAGCATTGACATATTCGTTGATGTGTCGCGTTTTAATGGTCACCCGTAACTGGTTGTTAGTCACTTTGTAGTTGTTCTTCATTATTTCGATCACTGCGTGAGCTGCAAATACGAAGATATTATTTTTAGTTAGGAATATTATTACAGCTGCTATTTTATCGACGAGGTAGATTATATGACCTTATCAATGTTGCCTTTATACTTATTTTAGTTTTTTGTTTTTTGGTGTAAAGGTCATGGAAGAAGTGTAGCAGTTATGTGTGCACTGTTAGTAGCACTAGGCATCACAGAGGATTGGAAGAATGCTGAGAAGCTGATCAAGCAAAAACGACCTTACATCCGGATGAATGCTCTTCATCGCAAGGCCCTTGAAGAATGGTCCAGACACAGATTGTCTGCTCCGAAGAAGTAGATTAGACATACATGAGAGTGGGTTCCTCCAGTTAATCTGATTCTTTTGGTAATTTCATGGTATGATTGTTTTCCATGCAGTTGCAAACGAAGAAGGACTATAGATTCTCCTCTTGCCTTTACTTTCTTAGCGTTCTTGTTTTCCAGTGAACCCAAAATCTTATATTTGGTTCTCATACATGATTGCCAATTGTTCTGTAGTCAGCTTCTTCTGCTTTGATCGTGTTGAAGCTGATGGGAATAGTGGGATTGCATACCATGAGAAGCTGTAACATCAATAGACAACATTTCATTGTGTAATGTCCATGAACGATGATTCCATGTGTAGTTTGTTGGTAAATACAAGTCATGCCTTATGTCAATTGTTTTTAGTCAGGAACTATATCAAAATGAAGCTTTAGTTTGAAAGTGATACGTATAATTTGCTAGAGTTGGAATAAGAAAGAACAAAATCGAACAAGACGAATCATTTTGTTACCCAACGCATAAATGTTCAACTTGTTCATTGCATAAGGATTGGTATTGTTTTCCCTGAGTTTGTTATGACACAATAAACATGCAGGAATTTATTATACAACATTTTCAGTCCGATTTTTAATTTTAAATGAAAAACATTGAAGGGTTTGTGATTAGAGATGTTCCAAGCAATATTGATAAAAGATGTCTAGTTAAGGTTAAGAAGAAGATGCATTGGTTGATGTGGAGCCATAATGCTCCATCTTTGATGAATCTGAAGATACTTCAATTTTTTTGTCAACTAAAAGATGTTTTAGCTTAGGTTGAAAATATATATTGATTCAGACCAACTAAAAGATGTTTTTGATTGAGATTAAGACGATGATGTTTTAATTAAGATCACAGTGTTTTAATTGAGATCAAGTTGAAAATACTTCAATTGAAGCTGATTTGAAGAACATTTAGTTAAACATACTTTGACCAGAGTTAAGGTGGAATTTTCTTAGTAGGTCTAATGCATATTAAGATAAACAATTCTTAACAAAACTTTCAAAAAGTAAATATTTAGATTTTGTTTTTGTTTAAATTTTCCCCAAAACTTTTTCCAATATTTTCTAGTTTTTTCATTCAAACCTAAAAAACATAACAATGTAAAACAAATATACTATTTTCTAATAAAATGATTTTTTTGTTAAAATGTTAGAAAAATATTTTAAATTTATTATTACATGAACTTATAATTGTAATAATTTTAGTTCACATTTTACTTCAAAGAAAACTAGATTTGAGCTAATTTTCTACTATATTAGAGGTTACACTCCCATATCATTGTTTATATGAATCTTTTAAAAAATTTCTTTTGGTTATTTTTACAAAATTATCTAAGATTTTAATAGTGTTATTTTTCAAATTTATTTTTCATTAGTGAATATTTTTTGTTAAAGAAAAGAGGAATATAGTAAAATAATTTTTGGACTCTTCTCTCATATAGGGATAAATTGTGGGCTATATTACTTAAGACGCATTAATTAATTAGATGAATAAAGTTAGGAAAAATAATTTTTAGAAATTTAATAGCATTAATTGATTTAACTAAACTCATTGATTTCCATTCAGTGATTAAAGGGGTCTACATTAATTAGTATTAAACTCACTGATTTCCATTAATTGATTAAGGGGACTTACCTTGACAGCAGTAGAGGTTAAGGGCCTACTTTAGTTTTTAAATGTTTTTTATAGAATAAAAGAATAGGTTCACTGTATTTAGAGAAAATGAACATAGTTAAATTTATTCTAAATTAGGTTATTGAAAAAGGCTTCACTTAGGTTTTTTTTTTGATGGATTTGAAAAAATTTGAGTGGATTGTGTATGGATGATAAAGTTGTTTGGATTAATAAATAGATGGTAAGATTTAAAGGAATTTGAAAGAAACGTCTGTGAAAGTTTGAGAATGATTTAATAGATGTTATAGATTTTTTATTTTTTTAATTGATATATTTGTGAAGTTATTAATTGATCCTTGTGAAATAATTGACCCAACTGTATTTTACATGACACAGTATATTACTATGAGTGTTTTGTAATTCCAATTATATTTTTTTATCATTTTTATTTTAATTAAATTTTTATTTTTTATTGTCGTACTTTTTTTGTTTTTGGTAGAAGTAGTAGGTTGATATAAACCACGGAATTGTAATTGTGAAACAAAATTATCTTTTTGCTAAGATTTGAAAATTTATTCTTTGTTAAATATATTCTCAAACTTGGTTGGAAATACCCATAAAAGTATTATGAGAAAGTTAGTATGGGTATGAATAAATAGTAAAGAGACACTAGTCTTATTTATTAATTATAATTCATTGTTATCAACTTCCTTAGTCAATTTTTATTAATTATCTTAATCAACACTTAATTCAAAATGTAAGGAATTCGTTTTCTAAATCAACTAAATATATATATATATAGGTTTGACTTAAAAAAATATCAACTATAATGAATTCATCTTCTAAGTCACATAGTGAACTAAATATCTCAATTTAACTTATAGAAAATGTCAAGTGTGATGAATTCATTTTCTAAATCACATAGCGAACCAGATATCTTGGTTTAACTTATAGAAAATGACAAGTGTAATGAATTTGTTTTTTAGATCACACAACGAACTGAATATCTTGGTTTGACTTATAGAAAATGATAAGTGTAATGAATTCGTTTTCTAAATCACATCACAGATATCTCAGTTTGACTTATAGAAAATGATAACTATAATGAATTCGTTTTCTAAATCACTTTTGACTTATTGAAAATGACAAGTGTAATAAATTCGTTTCTAAATCACACAACGGTCCGGATATCTCGGTCTGACTTATAGAAAATAACAAGTGTAATGAATTCGTTTTCTAAATCACACAACAATCCAGATATCTCGATTTGACTTATAAAAAATGACAAGTGTAATAAATTTGTTTTCTAAATAACATAACAAACCATATATCTCATTTGACTCGTAAAAAATGACAAGTGTAATGAATTCATTTTTTAAATCACACAGCGAGTTAGATATCTCAATTTGACTTATAGAAAATGATAACTATAATTAATTCGTTTTCTAAATCACACAAGTTTGACTTATTGAAAATGACAAGTGTAATAAATTCATTTTCTAAATCACACAACGGTCCGGATATCTCAGTCTGACTTATAGAAAATGACAAGTGAAATGAATTCGTTTTCTAAATCACACAACTATCCAGATATCTCGGTTTGACTTATAAAAAATGATAAGTGTAATGAATTCGTTTTTTAAATAACATAACGAATCAGATATCTAATTTTGACTCGTAAAAATGACAAGTGTAATGAATTTATTTTTTAAATCACACAACTTATAGAAAATAATAACTGTAATTAATTCATTTTCTAAATCAAACAAGAATCAGATATTTCAATTTAACTTATGGGAAATGACTTTAGATAGAATTTCTAGACTAGATTCAACGTTCAGCTTGGAAATAAATAAGCAAGTTATACAATTTTACATTCCTTTTATTTTTTTGCTGGGTCTTGTGACCCAGTTAACCATTCTCAAATGTTTGGTTGTTAATCAGAAGATGCACCATCACCTGAGAAATGTAGTAGCCTTAGAAAAAAGCATCTGCAAATATCAATCTTCATGTCACAAATTTAATTGCTATATGCATAGGTGATTGTTCAATTTAGTATAGCATTCAGGTTGAAGCCAGGCATTCCCTCAACCTAAACCTACAGAGAGGGTTCTCCTTTTACGGTATGCATCCTAAACCTTTCACATATAATACTGTTTTAAAACTTCGAAATTCAATTGAGTTTACTTGGTTTATTCATATTTTTTAGATCTATTAAAAGGTGTAGTCTTGTTCTTTGAAGGTGACTTGACATTTATATGTAATTTGACCCCAATTTCAAAGTTATGTGCTTGAGTGTGACCTAAATATTATTGGGGCTTCGCTTTGTTTATTTTAATCTATATTAACCATTATCATTAGGAGACTAATCTTCCATTAAAGACTTAATCAGACCTAAAACCTATGACCCCACATGAGAATTCAATGAACTTAGGCAATTTGCAAAGGTCACATGAAACAGAGAGCACGAGTGGTCATAACATCCTGCGCCGACTCCACCTCTGACTCGCCAAGCATTCAAAGGGTCACTTTCCCATAAAAACCCCAACCCACCAACTTTTTTTTTTTTGATTCCACTGTCCTTTTGTATAAAACTCTCTTTCTTACCCTCATTTTCATTCTCACTTCTACAAAGTCACCCTCGCTGTCATCTCTTGGCCGTAAGCCTCTCTGCCCACTTTTTTTGGCTTCTTTTTCCAGTCTATTTATTGATTTTGGATTTGGGGTTTAACTTGATGTGCATGCAGATTACAAGCTCTTGCTTTTCTATGTTGTTTGTTTGTGATGAGGTTTTTGTTTTACTGGGTGGTCTTTTTTTCTGTCTGGTACACGGATCTTTTGATGTTTTCTGTTGTTTGATCCACACCCTCTTTCCCATTTCCGTGGATTTTTTTAATTGTTTGTGAATTTTTCAATATCTGTTGCTGGGAGGAAGAGGGGTTGAGATGGGGATTAATATGATGATATGAGGAGAAAACCTTTGTTATGGAAACAAAAAAAAAGGTGCGAGCTTTTTGGATGATGTTCACTCTGGAGGAGAGCTCTGAGTTTATGATTACTGCATCTTTTTACAATTTCACCAACAATCCCTAGTATTTTGGAGGAATTTATCAAAACAACTTTTTATAAACTTTGATTTGGTTACTTGAAAATATTTATGATGAGAGATAGATTAACTTAAGTTTGTGATTATATAGTACCATCCTCGTCCTACAATTTCTTAAACTAGTGTAGGACGGTGGTGATGTTTACCTCACCAAGCATACCTTTTTATCTGCCCCAACAATGATTTTTAAGATGCAGCTGATTTGATTTTCATAATTTAGGCTAACTATATTTACATGGTTGCAACGTGTCTGGTATAATCCTTTATCTGGCTTCGTTATTGAGAAGCAATTTCTGGCAATCTGAGTTATCCTGTATCCTAGAGTGGAGCAAAAGCAAAATCAAATTTTTGAACCTTTGAAAAATGTACTACCTTCCAACTTTTAGTGCATGATAGCCAATGTTGTCATTTTTTCCTGAAAAAAAAAATCCCAAATACTGTCAGTATGACGCTGATTTTATGATTAGTTCAAATATTGCCACCTTATCTGGTTATTAAGTTGCTTGTTAGTTCATATAACAATAAACAAAGTTACAAGAGGATATCAGTTATATTTTATATGTGAACTTGAGTAATCAAGGTTTGTACTTGAGTTTGTTGAGTCGTTTTAATGGCAATTTCTTGAGTTTTTCATTATTTATAAGGAAGTCCAACCTTGACTGTTAAGTATTCTGATGGTGTTTGGATGTGTATGTTCCATTTCTGGCTAAATTGTTTGCTGCTCGTGCTTGTACAGATTACTTTTATTTTTTGACAATAATTTTTCTATTTAACTTCTTAAACAGTTATTGATTACTTTACACATTGTCTTTAGTGGTTTAACACCTTCTCAACTTATCCCCCGAAGTCATCTTTTTATTAAAAGCAAAAACTGAAGTTGAAAAAGTTAAAATGCCTTTATAGTTAACTCGTAAACTAACGTTTTTAAACTAAAGTTGAGGAGGTTAGGTATGGCAAGGAAAATTTGAGTAGTTAATTGAAAAGGGCCAAATCATGGAGGGGCTTTGTGTAATTTATCCTTGATTCTTTTGCCATTGTTGTTCTAATGTTCAATATATGTTTGAAACCTGTTTTATGACTGTTGTGCTGCTCAATGAATAATTTGTCTGAATGATGAGTGTGACCTTGTTTCACACTGTTGTGTTCTTCTTCCTGTTCACTATTCTATTCCCATTAATAAGCTTATAGTGATTTTCTATGTGGTTAATCATACAAAAAAAATTGACCTGTGTTTGGATTCAGGTGTAAACATGTCAGCTGTGAATATGTCCACCTTGACACTTCCAAGAGCTTCCTTGTCTGGACCTGTGCCTGCAAGGAGATCTTGTGCTCTTTTTAAGAGTCCATCATCTGTTAGTTCTGTGAAGAATGTGTCTAAAGTGTTTGGATTGAAATCATCACCCTTTAGAGTGTCAGCAATGGCAGTCTATAAAGTGAAACTGATTGGACCAGACGGTGAAGAGAATGAATTTGAAGCCCCTGATGACAGTTACATTCTGGATTCAGCTGAAGAGGCTGGAATGGAGCTGCCATACTCATGCAGAGCTGGAGCATGCTCTACTTGTGCAGGTAAACTGGTTTCAGGGGCTGTGGATCAGTCAGATCAATCCTTTCTTGAAGAAGAGCAAATGAAGAATGGTTACCTTCTCACATGCGTCTCATACCCGACATCAGATTGTGTGATTTACACCCACAAGGAGGAAGATCTCTGTTAAGTAATGATGTTTTGTCTTTTGTTTATCTCTTAATAAAGGTTATGGTCGGTAGATGTATTGTGAAACTCATTTGGTGTTTGTTAAACATTTCTAATGGTTCAAAGTTTATGTGGAACTTGAACCCTTTAATATGTAGCCATTAGTAAGGTCTTGTTTCACCTATAATATTTTCAAACTTAACTTCGAAATAAGAGTTTTAATTAAAAGCTTTGTCCTTTTTAGTTTAAACTGTTTCAGGATGAAAATGGGAGAGGCTTGTGTATACAGTTATTCTTTTTTTCAGTTACTTTGGTTAAAGTTGTTTCTTCTATAAAAATTAATTAATTTTGAAGTACCTTTTTTTTAACATTTTGTACCCTGCTACCTATAGGATATAAGTTTCATCAGAATAGTACTGTTGTGGTAGCCTAGTTTGAATGTGGAGTATGATACGTTATAACATTTATTTTGTACAACTTAAGTGAATGTCGGTCTTTTTTAAATGTCTTAGTTTTTTATGTTCTGATATGAATGATTATATGAGCTGTTTCATTTGTACTTTTTTTCTGTGGGTTTTTTTTTTTCTTGGAAGAAGCTATTTACACCTTTTTTTTCCTCTCCATAGTCACTTTTTCAACATTTTTAAAATGCTCATCGCCTTCATATAGTCACTTTTTCACATATCTTAACCAAAATTTTCTGTAAAATGGCTATTTTTTAATGAGTTAATGAGTTAATGAGTTCTAGAAATTATTTTTCTTAGAAGAGTCCTTTTGTAAAATAAGATAAAAGATGTATGGGCCCAAGTTTTTGCATGAAGTAAGGAGCCCACCTAGAGAAGTTTTACATGATGCTTTAATTTTCAACACGATTAGCACATGAAAAAACGGGTAGATATCAAAAACATTATTCTTCTCCACTGTATGTAATATAATTAATGCACGTGAAATTACAACAACATCACTTTTTTCTATGTTAGAAATGCAGATTAAATAAGTTTTACTTCAAAAATATAAATATAAGTTCAAATAAATTAATTTCCTTAAACAGTTTTAATTCCATAAATTTATATACTTAAACTCTAAAAAAATATATAATGCACCCCCACTAATATCCAAATACTCGTATTTATTAGTTATTGGTATCCATTAAATATTTTTATTTTGTGAATTTTATCTGTAGGTTTTACTCGTAAATATCCTCGGTCATAAACTTTTGGGTGAGTGAATATTTTTATCTTTTATAATTATATAATTTGATTTTCTAGGTTTGTTAGTGTTTGCCACTAATTCAGATGCTAATTTTTTTCCTTTGGGAATGATCCAAATTAAGCATATATTCTATCAAAGTCTGTATGATTTTCTGTGGATTATTTTTTTATTTTTACAATAATTAAAAACATAAACCCAAAAGTCAGTCTACCCAATTTTTAAAGCCACACAAGTGAATAAAAAATTCATAACTTGTGTTTGATAAAATGTTCTTAAACCAGTTTTGCTGGAAACTAGACTAAAAAGTATTAAAAATAAACTCTGAAATTAAACAAAAATGTTTTGAGATGAAAGATATCAAACTTAGAAGTCCACTCCAACTTCGAAAATTCAGAAGTAATTCAAATGAAGCCACGTAATTTCAACAATTTAATTGTATCAATTATAAAGAAATTTCAAAATGTAATTAATGATTATGAAGCAAGATTCAACATACTTTCCAACTATATATATGACCTACCTAGAAATTTTTACTTATGGCTGCATGTCAAATTGGTAAATTGGTAGGATTATAAGATTTTAAGTTCAAAATAAAAGAATGGAATTGAGATCCTGAGGCGTATCAGAAGAGAATAAAATATGTTTAGGGAATGTCAAAAGTAAAATAGTAATTACTCGTGGTTGGTTTATTTTATGAGAAAAATATTCCTTAAAGTTATTCTTGGGGCAGTAATAAAATTTACCCCGATTAAATGTATACAATACTTTTAAGGATTTATTCATAGTAGTGGAGAATTTCGTTTTGCAATATATATTAATGGTAAGGACCACTGTTATTTCTGTAAAATGCAAAGCATTAAACTTTATTTTAGATTTCATACATTAGACAAGGAAAAAAGAAAAGAAAAGAAAAGGTCTAAAGTATAAAATTATAATATTTTATTCTATATCGTTAGGTATCAATACGATGTCGGATAGATATTCTATCTAATAATAATAAGAGTTATACTCTAACAATTAATATTTAATAAACATTTTAAGAATGAACATAAAAAATATAAAAACCAGTGGATTTTAGAAAAACACTACAAATTCATAAAAAAAAAGTCTATCCCATTCTACCAATAAAGTGAAACACACGTTTTAATTAATAAAAGAATTAGAAAAATCACCTATACTTTTTTAAGTTTTCGCTCAATTTATATAAACTTAAAATATAATCGAATTCTATTCAGTAATTTTTATTCTATTAAAGTATGTTAAAATAGGCACTAACAACTTATTTATTACTCAAGAAATAAATGAAAAAAAGGAAGATGAGAGCAACAAGAAAAATAAGAAAGAAAGAGAGAAATATAAACATAATATAAATAAATAAATAAAAAGAAAGTGCCTTCTTAGAGGGAGAAAAGGGTAAGTGAAGTATAGTATTTTCCCGCCAAACGAAAAACCAATCGTTTAAGGTTCCCGCTTTGTTCCTTCTTACGCGCATTTTCCTTTTCAAATTGCATTTCTCAGTCTCTCTCTGTCAAATTTCGCAGAAGCAGAAGGGTTTCTTTCCAATAATTCAAAGGTTCACTTTTCGCTCTCTTATTCTGCTCTGCTTCGGTTTTATTTTCTATTTCTTTTTTCATTCTGAAACAATTTTTATAGCGTAATTTTCAATTCTCCTCCTATTCCGTTAATCTCGTTCTTTTGAGTTTTTACATTTAGAATTTTATTCACTATTTTGCCTTAGATTTAGGGTTAGGTGATCTGTTACATACAACGCCCATGTTCATTTTTTGTGCTCTCAACATGTTTGTGTAAATTCCTCTTAGACATAATGTGTCACGGTTGTTCGTTTTCTTTTTGATATGTGTATATTTGTGGTGGGTCGAAGATTGAGGCTAGTTTTTTTTTTTTTTTTTTTTTTTTTTTTTTTTTTTTATTTTTTTTCCCATTTTTTTATTTTTTTAAAAAAAAAATTTTTTTTTTTTTTTCCCTCACAGGTTTTATTTTTTTTTTTTTTTTTT
>Ga0099824_1002671_pt1 | contig 26149 bp, 8 predicted proteins | sample SiratrowhiteBW_FD_76837 | JGI IMG/M metagenome (GOLD analysis project Ga0099824, IMG submission 76837) | Root nodule microbial communities of legume samples collected from California, USA - Siratro white BW | ecosystem: Host-associated > Plants > Roots > Nodule | place: USA: California...
TATATATATATATATATATATATATATATATAATTTGTTTCATGTTAGTGAGCTTACCCCACATGAGAGTAACGGTGCAGTTTCTTTATTATGCCAGAGTAACTGTGCATAATGTTTTCTTATCAAATGTAGACTAAAGATAAGAACATCATGAAAAATACTTTAAAAGGATAGTTATAAGTTTTAGCGCTAAATTAAAAAAGTAGTACAAAATTATCCATGTAAGTAAGGAAAAAAAGAAAAACTCGACATATTGAAATGAAAAATTGAATGGGTATTTTGGTTCCTGTTATAACCCTTTATTTCTGTCTGACATTGGTGCATGTTTAATACCTTACACTGTACAAAGTAGAGTGTTTTTGTTGTCTTTGAAGTTTTCCACGTTAATATCCATGAGAAGATGACACTATATTCAGATATTAATCTTGTTTACATAAGAGGTATAATTTGAATTTGAATTGCTAACTATTCAGAACTTGAATATATGCATCTCCCTTATAAAAAATCTGATACCATATGAACTCCATATCTCAGCTTTTGTTTCCATTAAACATTATGGTCAACAAGTGTTGTATTTATTATTGCAAACCATCACATCGACCACTGTTATAGATTCTATCCATTTCACAAACCTATTCTATTCTATTCAATTATATACACCTTATTTATATCGTACACATGATTCTTCATATCAGAGTCATACATGTCCCGTTTTGTAGTTAACCAACTTTTTTTATGAACCTGAGCTATTATCTATCATAGAAATAAAACTTATATAATAGAATTTTAAAATCTTACTTAGTTTAATGCAGCAAATAATCTCATTTTTCACAGGTTTAGAATTAGGTCTGGTGAAAAATAACAGGCCGAACATGTTTTCTCTTTAGAATTACATTGGATCCAAACACAACAAGCTTCATATATTTTGATTTATAATAAAGCAGATAAATAAATAATAAAACATATGAAAAGCATATATATATAAGAAACACAAAAAATACTAGAATGAAGTGCATGCAACTAAAAGACGAATAATTGTATTAAAAGATAAACATAAGCTGCAGATGACAACTAAGAGTGAAGTGACACATGCCTATAAGGGTTCCCTTGTGCATCAGTTGCATGTCTCTTCCTAAAACAAGACAAATAACATATAGCCCAGACACCACAACATCACAATGAATAACAAAAAATAGAAAATAGGAAAAGTCAGCTTCTCTATGTAGTCGCCATCCAATTTGAAAAGAGTATTTTTGCTATCAAGAAATTATTTCAATATAATGATTTTACAATTATTTACCATTACAAAGGAAATAAGAAGAGAGATGAGAGTATATATGTCATAGACATAGAAGACAAAATAAGCATGAGAAAATAGTTACCTCTTAAAATAAATTCAGTTTTAACTTTCTTCAACATAAAACTGAAGAGTCAATGAAATGATGAATTAACAGTTTCATGCTACATTTGAAATTTTAATATAACATGTAATAAAATTTTAAAATGTAAAGTTATAGTGTTGTTATTGGAATCTTATATAGCAGAAGTGTTAGATCAATAGGTAAAAGTAAAAAAAGTGAAATTAAAAATGATATTAATTTTATTACTGTAATAAATATATCTATATGACTGGGCATGAACTCAGTTTATAGATAGATAGATGATGTTTCTTTTTTTCATTTATCTAAAATAACATGTTCACAGAATTAGGAATCGGTCATATTTGTATTAGAGATGTAAAGAAAGGAATCACATTAAAAAGAAAACAAAGTGAATATTGTGTAACATGAAGTTTTTATCAAAATATTTTTTAAGAGATTTCAAAACATATTTTACAGTATAAAGTTTTATAAATAAATTAACAGATACTATTAATTTATGAATCTGATTATTTACATAAGTGTTTAATCAATCCAACGAATACAAATATATAACTTTAAGACCCAACAGTAAAAAATGAATACCACTACAATAAAAAAATATAGTTATAGATCTGTTTAAACACAGTTAAAAAGGTTCTTAAATCACTACCAAAAAAGAGTTTTCAAATGGTTAAAATCTATTTTAATTAGATAGGAAGCATTATGGTAGTTTGTCTGATCCTGACATTATGAAAGGCTTTTAGTTTTTACAAGTCAGTTTATTTCCACCTGATATACTATATGAACAATAATAAAAGCGAAACAATCTACATGTTACCTTGAAACTATTTGTTGGATGAATCGTTGCAACCTTAGAGTCTGTAAATGTGTTGTTAGTTTGTTTTGATGTGTTTGCTTGAAAAAAGAAAAGAAAGAATGTGGAAGAGTGTTATACCATTTAGCTAGCAACATAATGATACTCTTACACAACAAGACAGGAGGCCAGACACTGCAGTTTGCATATAGCAGTGAAGAATCTTACAAAATTTTCCATATCTGGAGACCTTTTAATTAGCATCACACATGACGCAAACGCATTTTCTACTACAAAAATTTACAGAAACCTTTTTTCTGCACAATCATCATATCCGTTTTTAAGCTCAGCACAATGCTAGTTAGCTTCTGGAAACTCTTCTTATGAAACACCTCTTAATAAATTAAATAAATTAATTGAATCAGACTGTGTCTATGTGCTGAGGTTCATAATCGTGCATTTGAGTGATGAATAAATACTAACAAAAAAAATTACAAAGTTCACCTCAAGGGTAGGAAACAAACCAAGAAGAATCACAGAGAAAGATGTAAAGTGAAATTCATTATTCATCCTTAGATGTAAAAAAAGCAAATGATATTCCCATGGCGAAAGTGAGACAGGAATAGTATAGAATCTACTTTCTCAGACTGAAGAGTACAATTAATCTGCCAGCAGAGGCATCAAACACTGAGGAAGCGGGCCAATCCAGCATCTTACATCATATGATTACTCTAATAATTTTATTCTCTCTCCATCTCTTTCTTTCTCCAATGTAACAGCAGGTTACATTGCAGTTGCAACCTTCATTGCCTAAGTTTCTTTTGTTATGATCAAACCCCGGATCACATTGATAGGTTTAGGATAATGGCATTATTTAAGGTTCAAATGATTCAATCTATGCTCTTTCAAACAGTTAAAAAATGTTAACAAAGTATAGTTATTATTAGAAGATCCTTAACTTGCTTGCATGAAGGTGAGGCATCAATTAAAAGTTAAGTGAATAAAAATTAAATGGTGTTTTAGTTTTGAAGATTGAGGATGAAAATATTGCAATGGTCATTGATGGTAATAAAAAATAGATTGGAAGGGAAGTGCAGTGAAATGTTGAGGGGGAGAAGAAAAACACAAAATCCTAGAATTGATTTCCCCAGGAGGTGTTAGGATGTGGGTGGTCCCACTATAGCCTGACCAATAATGTCCTATTGTAAGCTTTTGACCTGCTTTGACCGTATACCATATTCCCTGCAAACCAATTGAAAGTAGAGAGAGAGAGTGGTCCATTCCTTTTTGTATGAGATTCCCCAGTGGCTATAATGATAATCCTCCAGCTGCTACAATCATGCTTTTACTTTTCCCAGGATCCTTGCCTTTTTTACTTTCTTCAAGCCCTGGCCAGACATGCGTGTGTATCACAGACACCTACCTAAGCTCAAAGAGTGAAACTCAGTTCAGTGTGAATCATTACTGAGGCGAGGAAGACTACTAGGAGAACCTACCCATTGCCAACCTCAATGTCTCTTATACACACATCCATACCTGCACTTTCAGAGGCCACACACACCTTTGCTTCATTACACATTACACATATAAGGCTAAGCAACAAGAATAACAATAATGAACATTCATTTACCTCTCTTCTTCCAACTATTTCCCATCTCCTATTTCCTTTTTCATTTACACTCCAACACATTCATGCTTCTTCATCTACATATCTTTAATCAAACCCTGTATACATTTAAATAATTGTGTTTTCTTTTCTTCAACTTGAGCAAAGGGGTTAATAAATTATAAAAAAGGTTGTCAATTTATTAAGGAGGCTTCTAGTTACTCCAAAGGGTTTGTTAACTTGGTGACCAATGTTTGAGGGGGTAAAAAGTATCAAAGAACATAAAGAAATAAATTAGTGTTACAAAGCAATATTGATCACGCAACCAAATATTTAGTTTCAGTGTGACAGATGTATATCAAGTGGTAACCAATGTTTTAGCTGTCTTAAGACAAAATAAAATAATAGACTACTGTTGCAGAACAACATTGATCATGCAAATGACCAATTAACCGTTATGTTTACGTTGTCACTATGCATTAGAGATGGGCTGCTACTCCAAAGTGTTTATCAAATGGTATCTTCAATGTATTTAAGGACAAAAATGCTGCTAAAAACAACATAGACCATGCAAAGGAAGTGACCAATATTAACAGTAAAATATTCGTTACGATATGCTAGTAGTAGCATGTTGAATTTGTTACTGTATATATTTATAATACAATGTGGCTTCATTTTAACCTAAAGTTAGTGAATCATATAGGTCATTTTGGTGAAATTTGTCAGAGATAAGATTGAAACCACCGTCTCAAATAAAAGCCTTGATTTTATCTCGGATTAATTTCATATGCCCAATTTCATATGCCCTTATTAATGAAAGAAGAAATGAAGGAATTTACCCTGAAGAAAGTAGAACAAATTAAAATTAAAATTTGTTCTTCAAGAGAATGACGATGTTACTCTGAGCAGTGCTTACTTTTAGGCCCTTGTTAATAGGAATCATATTTCAAATGGAAATACCATGAGAATAAACTTGCAATATTTATATAACAGGCTAAATATATGCAATTAATTAATAAAATTCATAAAAAATAAGAAAAAAGGAAATCGAGATCGTTTTCTTCCAAGTTAACAATGATTATCTTGGGAAAAAAATTAGCAGAGATTATGTAGCTAGCAATTTTCTTCAATATATATAGATATATTTAATGGCTAAGGACTATTAAAATAAAATGATTAGAATAATGATATGAATAGATGACTGTATGTAACTGTATACTATATGACACAGTGTTGCTTCTTTTGAGGCTATTGTTTTGGTATAATCAGAGGTCATATGAAATGTCCATGAGACAGACAAGCATGGTAACAAGAAGGGTGAGGAAGTAAATTTTTTTATAACTCCCATGTTAATTGTCAGGAGTTCTAATTTACGGTAACAAGGGGTTCTTGCTGTTTTCCCATGCCCTCTTTTCAAGTGTAGTGAAATGGTTATCAAATTGAAGCTAAAGAAAAGAGAAAAAAAGCAAAAATACACCCACATCTGAGAGCCCCCAGCTGGTAAATGAGGGAATATGTTTCCCCAACTCAACACTCTGCAGATCACATATGCATCACTGGCAAGAACCCTAGAAAAATGTCTTGGATTCAAGGTTTTGCAATGATGAAAAAGGAAGATAAAACAGATGTACCTTTGTTGAGTCCTGAGGAAGCACAACCTGTGCCTTTGAAAATGACAATGCCGTGCTTTTCTTGAATAATTGGCCTATATGCATATATAGACCGCATACATGACCCCCAACACTCGGTACAATCCATGATTAAAATAACAAACCAAAGGAAAAAAAGAAAAAATCAACTATCAAACAAAAAAACAACTCAAACTCATACATATCATTGTTCATGCTCTTTCACCCACACAGATCATGATCATCCTCTCCATGTATGAACATGGAATATGCTTGGCTCCTCATACGCCATCCACGGAGGTCATTGATGCTCGATGAGCTCTGCAAATGGCATACAGGGAGCCAGGCACATACACATATGTATGCATGATGATGCATGAGGGTAATGAAATGAAACACTCACATGCACAAAATGAAGCTATGTATGATATATAGAGAAAGAAAGGTTGAGTAGAAGGAGCTTGCAAAGTAATAGACATATGATTGATAGATGATGATGAAAGAAGAGAAAGAGAGAATTGTTTGGAGGAGGAGAGTGAGAGTGGAGGGGATGGAGGTGGTATATAAGGAGGGTGGAGGGAAGTAAGTCATAATCAAATGGGGTTTGAAGCCCCACAAAAACCCTAGTGAATTGGCATAAAAGAAGCAAAGGAGTGGGGGGATTAAGGTGTGGCTAATAATAGTGTGTGGTTTGGAGAGGGAAAGAAGGAAGATGTGGGGTTGTGGTTGCACCCTGAAGAGAAGCTCCCCCACTAAATATAGAGACCAAGGTAGGGGTAAGAGGAAGTGTAGGAGAGAGAAATAGAATGGGGTTGGGTTACTAACCACGCAATTTCCTAAGCTACACTTATGTTGTTTGAAATCTCCTTTTCTGGGTCGTAAAGCTAAGTGTGCTTTTGCTCTTCTCTGAAGCTCATTTTGTCTGGGAGTGCTTGGAGGACATGGATTCCTCATCACTCAACTTTCTTTAAATAAAAATAAAGCTAAAGAAAGATAAAGGAGGGGAAGTATTACCAAAATGTGCCTTCTTTTTCCTTTTCCTTTTCCCCCATTCCCTCTTTCTTTTTTTTTCTTCTTTTTTTTTTTTTTTTTATTCACTTTACTTTATATGCAATCATATTTTATTACCAATTGATTATAATACTACTTCCTTCCAGGGACAGCTTTGCACTAACCCTTTTTTGTTTACATTTTAGAATAATCCTTCCTAGGCCCCTCCCAACCTTGTCACCTAATTCCACCACTTTCATTACTCTCTACTCCACTCACATAATATTAACCCCTTTAATTCCCTGTTTTTCCTTTTTTGCTCTAACATGCTACATTTGTTTACACATGTGTTTTATTACCCCACTTTTCCTACTCCAAAACTTCTTCTTTTCAACCCATTCTTCATTTCATTTTCCTTCTTTACATATTCATAAAATAAATATAGCAAAATATTATATATATATATATATAATATTTTAATGTGGATCAATTGTTCCACTTAATCATTTGTTTTAAAGTTTGAATTTGAATATATGACTACTTTAAATGTTTAGAAGAAAATTTTGTCTCTTTAACCATACCTACCCTGTTCTAACAAAATTGTGTCAAGAAAAATAACTGTAACCTTTTACCTAACTAAAATTACTAGAGCTAAATATGAGAAGAAGAAAAAAAATGTAGAAACTTCCCTGACAAATAAACAAATACAGAAACTTCAAGTAATTAATTACTTTAAAAGCAAAAAAAAAATGTATGTATACTTTTTTTTAGTTTTAAAGAAATATTAATGGCTAAAAATTTATATAATTTATTTTTGAAGCAAATAATCAGGCCTTGGAGACCTGCACAGTAAACTCTATCTTTAAATGTTGATTTGAAGACAATTATTTGGCTTTAATTAGGTGTGCATGATAAAATATTTATTTAAGGGAAATTGAAATTGAAATTTAAAAGTGGGGTTATGACTTATGAGAAAGGAAAGGGAGGAATGGGGAGACACAAAGGACTTCATGATGTGATTTAAAAAAATGGATTATATATTTTGTCCATTATAATTTTGATAGTGCTTTACAAAAGCAATAATGAATATGTATAAGTTGATAGACACATTCTACAATTTTTGACAAATTATCACTTTGACTGACTTTTGTTCTGGAAAAGTAAAACATTCAACCCATGAGGGCAATCATATCACCCTGCTTAGAATACGGGGAAATTTATATAAATTAATTCAAAATTAATAAAAAAATAATGTCAGGTTAGACCCTACCCTGATTTTTAGTGACACTGTTAATAACAACAAAAATTACGGTAAAAAGTCACACCATATCAATAAATGATAAAATGTTACAAGTACAATACAAACAGAAATAAAATAGTGGAAATGTTTATTCTATTTTATTTTGCATTAGCAAAAAAAAAATGTGTTTTATCATGTATACTTTTCAGTAATTATTGATCATGGCAAAAAAAATCACTCTACATGCCTGCTCAATTAATATAATTGTATATATATTATTTTTTCCAAATAAATGCTATACATATGATTTCCCTAATTAATTTGAAGAAAAAAATAAAAGGTATTATAAATTAAAAATGAGAAGTACATTTTTACTTATTTAGACAAAGAACAAAAGTAAAGGAAAATATTATTTTAACTTTCATTTATTTAAAATAACTTTTATCTTTCATTCTCTTTTTCACCCTATCTAAACATACAACAAATCTCAATGATTACTGTATGAGATAATTGTATTTAAAAATTTTAAATAACAATTAATTGACATTAAATAGAATTATAAGGTAAGTTTATTTTTTATGATACCTATGTATATAATAGGTATAAACGAGTAAATTATGTTGAAATATATGTTCTCCTATCCCTTTTTTTTATTTATTGGAAAAAAATATGCTCCTTCCCTTGTGAAATGAGTATTACATCACTCTTTACTTTTATTTTGTCCATCTAATTAATCATTATTAAAATAAATTGCATGCTAAAAGTTTAGTTAATTTAAATAACACCAATAACTTTTTCTAAATATTTAATGTTATATATTTATTAAAATAAATTCAATTTATGAAATTATCTACACTCATATGACTCTAACATTTCATGATATTCAGAAAAGGTAAAATTTTTGACATTGATAAAAGATCTAATCAAATTTGGTGTTAGTAATGTTATTTTTAACTTTTATGTGTTTTTTTATGTGTTTTCTAGTGTATTTGTGTATGTCTTGGAGAATTTTCTTTTTGTAATAAGATTGAAACATTCTTAAAGTGTTCTATTTATATTATTTTTTGATATTTCAAAAAATATATAAAATGGTTGAAAATGACTTTTATTTGAGAAAATTTATTACCAAGAAATATATAATGAATATCAAATAAATTAGTAACATATATATTTTTAAAAAATATAAAATATATATTTGAAAATGGGTTTTTTAGGAGAGAAATTATTTAATAGAACTTGTTATATTTTATGAACATGAAATGTTAAAAATTGTGGTGTATTTTTTCTATCAAACTAGAAAAATTAAATATCTTATATAAGTATAAAAATCTTACAAATAAGATAGTAGTAAAGTGTAAAAACATATTTTAATTATAATTTTTTAAATAAAGTAAATATAATATAATATTTGTATTTGTTACAGGAGGAAAGAGTATATAACAACGTAAGAAAGAAAAAAAATGGTTTAATACTTGTGTTTACAGTAGAGTAAATAAGAAAAAATGGTATATACTTGTGCTTATCTATCAACATTGTAACACTCTTATACCTTATGAGAAATGGCTTGAAAAAGAATTAAAAAAAGAACCAAGCATTCCAAAGTTGATGTTCTATGAAAGAAAAAATAGAAACTAAAACAAAATTATGATAGTAGATCTACATAGGACAATTAATTGTTATAACCTAATTTTTTTGCACCCAAATGTGTGCAGATTCTTTTTTTCTGTTCCCATTTTCTCATATCATAATTATAACTATGATACTGCCTAATACATCTACTAGCCATAATTTTATATTCTTTTTATTTCCTTTCCATCATCCAAATGCTTATTTTTGTGTAATTGGAAATTTCAAAATTGTGCATGAATTAGTTTAACAATGATAGTATATACTGTTAATGTAAGAACAAGATTGATAACATAAGGTATCATTTGAAAGAAAGAAAAATTTACAGTGTGTGATTGATCTACGAATTGTCTATATCTTGGAGAGAATCTTTGCCTGTGAAAATATGGCCACCAATAGAATGTTAGGGTTGACAAGAAAACAACAGGTGTCAGGTTCATCTTCCATTTTCAACCTTTTTGTTTACTTCTTACACTTTACACAGCTGTGAATTCCTTTCCTACTTCTACACAAATTACAACAGCTGATAGTAATAACATCTCTTCAATTTTCTTATTTAAGATTTTGATTTTAAATTCCAATTTAGCTATAACAAGATGAACAAATCATGTTTTATTTTATTTTATTATTTATCTTCAAAAACAAAATAAACGATGTGACATTTATGACATTAGATTGAGAATCCCAAACTACTTATCTGCTTTCCTTGTCTTCCCTGTCTGTCTTTGTATATATTCGCTGTCTTCAACTGCCCATATGATATATAAATCACTTTCAAATTCAAAGACACCAAGCACACCTTTCAAACAAGTACAATTTTGTTGCAATAAATCATTTGATCAAGTTTTTCTTGGTGTTGAATATTAAATCATTTTTAGTTAATTGGTTGGTATGCATATGACACATTTATTTTCAAGAGAATAATAATTAAGTATTAGATTTCATAGTCTAAAGTTGAACTTTGTGATTAAAGAAAAGTTTAAGGATATTTGAAATAATTACAGCTTGAAAAACCTAATTAATGTTAAAAATTAATTGAAATTTAAAGCATGATAATAGAACATATGAGCTGGTGAGAATGTGAGACACAGGACATGCATGGACTATAACTGGAGATGTACCCTACGTATAAGCAAACCCTACTTATACCTCCTACATATCCTTATAAATAAAGAATGAAGTGAGAAAAAGGTGAAAAAGAGGAAACAAAGGAGATTTACATAAAGCAAAACAATGTGAAAGGAAGAAAAGTATTGAAAAGTTTATCTTTTTCTCAGAAAAATATTTAATAAAATGTGGAAGAAGAGTGAATGTGCCCACAAACCTTTGGGAGACAAACCTTTTGAAGAAAAAGAAAGGCTATATATTTTTCAAAACCTATTTTCCCTCTTTACCTCATCTTCTTCCTGATTATGTCTTTCTTTTATAGATAGATATGATTATTCTTACAAAAGTTTTGCGATGTCAAGCCTAAATATGACTTTTTTTCATTTTCTGATACATTTTTTTTGAAACATGATGACACTTAAGCTAGATGACTATTCTGAACATATTATTGAATCAGGTACATTTAGTACCTATAGAGAGAGTATGATTTGGTGGATGTGAATTCAATTCATGTTCCTTAAAATTGAGACTTTATTTATCAAGTTACAATGTTATTATTGTTGAAATGTCTCCTGTTGACTAGTCATGTAACTAACTGAATGTTTTAGGAAATTAAGTGTTCTATATGTGTGCTGCAATTTATAAAATAGAATTAGGTTTGTTTTGGACTAGAATAGAAAATAAATAGAATGAAAGGTAAGATTATTAAGGAGTAGGCTTAAAAATAGGAATTGAGCATTTTATTTGTTTTACAAAAATCTCTTCAAACTTTATCTTCATTATTCTTCTTAAACTCATTGTTTTTCTTCTTTTTTCAAAACTAAAAATCAATACTTCTCCTTATTTGCATGATGGATTTGAGTTTGTGAAGATAAAGTTTAGAACATTTTTTAATGGTATCTTAGATAATCTCTTTCTTTCTCTCAGCAATTTTTATCTTTTCTTATATTTTCTTCCGTCCATGTTTGGATATTTGGCAAGGGAAGATATAATTTTGTGAAATTAAACATAAGTATTTGATCACTAGGAATTGATTATTAAAGGCGATCAAGGGTTTCTTATTAATATTTTTGGTTCATTCTATTTTCCAAGTTACAATTTTTTTGGAAGTTTAAGGAAAATCAGGATAAAATTATTTTATTTTTACATCCACATTAGGCTACAATTTAAATTAGGGTATGTATTTTGAGTAGAAATTTTGCTTGCAAATTGTTAAATTGCTTGTTTTTGAGTGTTTTATGATTATTTACATGTACTTGAATTTCCTTTTGTAACTTTTGAGTAATTTTGACTTTTATAGTAATTTTGGTATAATTTTATAGTGTTTGATTTAATGGTGTTAAACTATTATTAGGTTCTTAAACTTTATAATTAAAAATAAGGTTTCAATTTTATAAAGGAATAGTTTTTTTTGGTGTGAATATCATTTGTCGTACAAAATAATATATAGACTAAGGTGCTTATACTATTCAACATAAAGTAAGGAAATTAAATTATATGATTATAAGTGAAAGTGTCCCACATTGATAAGTGAAATATCTTAATTTTATCAAATTAGATAAGTTTGTTATATTTTTTATTACTATTTAAATAACATGTATCTTGTTAAAATAATATATGGATTTGAAAGCATGAATTTTTTTTTTAATTTTAAAATTTCATGTTTATACTATGAACATTTTATTTGAGTAATCATTTGTTTCTTAAGTGAGATGTTATTGAGAAGATATGAAATTTTACTAGAGAATATTGTTCAAGTAACAAGAATTTACTCAATTGATATTATTTTGTTTTTCTATCATGTTTTAATTATTTAATAATTTTTTGAAAACTTAAAATGTTGTATAATTATATTGTTATATGTTATTTAACTAAAGTTGGATAAGTGAGTCATTGAATATGTTTTGAAATAATATTGAGATTTTAGAGTGAAATAATTAGTATGGAATGTGATTAAAGATGTGAATTGTTTATAAAATAGTTATTGAAAGATAATATTACTTGTACGAAGATACTTTAATTATTGAGTTATAAATGTCAAGTATAAAAATTTGATAAAGACTCGTGCTTTCTATTTTGAAATCATGAATCACCTAAATTAAACAAGCATCTAGGTTAGTTATCTTATCAATTGTAAATAGATAAAATGATTAAGTATATATATTTAAAATCATATCAAATTTTAATATTCATATTTAAACTTAATATAATTTTATAAAAGTTACTGAATGATAAATAATTATTAACGTTGTTTATTTAAAAAATATTTGTGTATAATATTGAAAATTTTGTTATTAATGTTATATATTTGTTTCACTCAAGCTAACTCATCATATTGAATATCTTAAATTGATTAGAGATAAGACTAATTTATGTCCTCAACTTACAAGTTGATTTTGTAAGATTAAGTTAGACTTAAATTCGTTTTTTAATACACGTATTTGTATGTTTTGTGATATTTAAATATGATAATATATTTTTATATGAAAATATACAGTAATAGAACTAATAAGTGTCTAATAGGAGAAACTTATAAAATTTTTATATATAATATTTTGTTAGACTATATGTATATATATATATATATTATTGTATGAATTACTTTATTTATAATAATAATAATAACATAAAGGATAGCTCTTATCTTGCGAATTATTTTTTAAATGAATTGGATTCAAAATTTTCAAACTCTAATTTCTAAACTTATAAGTTTCAAGTTAGTAAACTAATTTATTGGATTAAACGAGTTTGATAAATTAATTAAAAGATGTAAAATAACATAAAATGATACAACTACATAAATTTTATTATATAAATGAAATTTGTGTTTCTAAACAAATATATTATGTAATTAGTTTTAAATTTGTCTAGAAAAATTAATTCTTATTAAAAAAATTTATACTTTTATTTATTATTGAAAATTTGTCTATGCTGTTTTTTTTTATTTGGAGAAGTCATTTTATTTAAATTAATTGATATAATGAATATTCATAATAATATTATCTATTTAATTTCAAAAATTTATTTATTTTTGTTTCTCAATTCAAATTACTATTACATGGATTTTTTTTTACAATTTTTATTATGTATGATTTCTACATAATAACAGTATGTAAAAAAAATATTTATTACTTCAATTTGTAATGTTAATTTTTTTTACTTATCTCTATAATTAAAATATATAATAATAAATATAAATAAATAAAAAAATATAAAAAAACTAAAAATAAAAGAAAATTAAATAAATTACAATTATAAGTTAGAAATTAGCTAAAAATAGTTTATTACTTATAAGCTGAAAACTTCTATAAGATAAACCATTTTAAGATATTTACCTTATCAGACTACCTTATAAACTAATAAAAACATTTTATCAGATAGTGATTTTATTAGACATACTCTTTATGATAACAAAATGAATGATGACGACAAGCCAGAAACTATTTACATAGGAAAACTTAAGTAGATCATATTAACCCTTCTTCTATTATTTCAATTATAGAAATGATCACAAGTTACAATGATGAAACATGAATAGATAATTTATTATTAAAATATTATATTGATTGTAAATTCAATCACCTTTTTGATTGTTATATAATTTTCAAGTGGTATGGATTAGATACTAACTGTGCTTAATCACTAACCTGCAAAAAAAAACAAAAAGTGTTTGAAAAGAAGATCAAGGTAGTGTAAAATATAATATTTACCAACGCATTAGAATATTTTGCAACAACTGAAAAACAATCCTTAATTCATTCACACACACGTAAAAAAGTCACATGACTTTACTCTTTATCTTTGATATTGATCCAATCCAATTGATCATGATTTATCCTCCTTCTTCTTTCTTTGCTAAAAGTTTTCTCACTCTAATTATATGTTTGCAATATTTATGTGTCTATCTATAAATAAACATGTTTAGACAAATTTTTATAAACATTTACAAAATAATATTCTGATTAAAACTAATTTTTGTACAAAATAATAGATACATTTTAAAGAAACCAATATAAAAATTAATTTTATCTCAAAAAATATTTTAAATTTGTATTCTTATTTCATTTCTTAAAAATAGTTACGATGAACATTATGCCCTACATAAAATATGCATCGTGAAAATGTTTGTTTGCTACGTTTGTTAATGGGTGGTTCCGTGGTTGGTTGTCTTCTCCTTTCGAAGGTACCAATAATCTGGTCACATTATGTTAAATTTGAAATTTTGTTTCCCTTTCAAAGAAGACCAGTTCTGATGGGGTCACGAGTTGCTCAAAAATATGCCGTCAAGTTATTCTACAGGAAAATAATTATGGAGAAGAAATATGTTATTGTGTTTTTGGCACATATTTCAATTAGTTTATTCTTACAATTTTCTGGAAAACACCGAAAAAACACTTGTACGATTAAGAAGAGATTTATTTATTTAGACCTAAGCAGAGGAGTTTCATTTTTATCAAAGACTTCCTTTTTCTAAAGCAAATATTATAAAAAGAGGTTCATGGGTTTGCTTTATGTTTGAAAACTGTAGATTTCTCTACATAAATTGAAATGAGGGACTTCAGTCCATAATAAATAATTGAAATTAAACTCACATAAGTAACATTTTTATATATAAAAATAAGAGATCAATTTACACTGTCAAGAATAAATAATTTTTTTTATATAAAGTATTCTTTTTATCAATTCAACTATTTTATATGACCAAATATTATATATGATAAGAATTTTTAATTTTAGATAAGATTATTGAATAAAAAATTCATGGAGTATTTTATTTGTGTATTATTATTCAATGGGAATTAATATATATAAAAAAAATCAAATTTCACACACAAACATATATATTGAATATTATTATTAAATATTTTTTTCTTAAAAATTAAATTACAAATTTCTTTCACGTAAATTATATTTAAATTTTTATATAAATACTTGCATGAACGATTTTATTATCCATAAGTTTTATGGTTTTTTTCCTAAACCCTATTGCCTTACTTGAGTATGACTAGCTCTAGATATTTGTGGTCTCTATCAAAAAGTTATTTACATCAAAACTTTGTGCCTATAAGAAATTAGTATTAATAACAAATAAATTTATTTATTCTGATATCTAAAAAATATTATCATCAACAATAATGTAATATATGATGATAATCGATAGTAAAAATCGTATATTCTGTTTAAAGTTTTTCATATAATAACAATAATTGTTAAAATTTGAATGTTATGCCACTTTCATACAACTATACATTAATAATTATGGTTTATATCACTTGAATAAATAAAATATAAAATTGTGACATAAAGAGATTGTAACTCATAATATTACATTATAATTGAGATAAAATACTAAAAAATTACATCTATTTTTTTTAAAGTGATCTTTATACTAATATAAATTTTTTTAAAATGGTCTTAATAATCACCAAGAATCAACCTTTAACTTTAATAATTATGTATAGGTGTATGTGGTCTCTGTATCTCGGTAGTTTTTTTAACTCAACACTCAGTTGATAGAAAGCAACATTAACCTAATAAGAATGGATAACTTAATCATGTCCTCTCATGAACCTATTAATAAAAATAAATAGTTTATGATTATTGTCTTATTTTGACTGCTAAATAACTCAGAATGTGGTCAAAATCTGCTAAACCATTAAGGAAAAAAAAAAGCATAAAAATTTGAAGAATGAGCTTCCATTTTTGTTTGATGTTTGGTCGAGGTGGGTATTAAATGTGTGGATGATTGAAGAGATGGTTAATTGTGATGATTTTTAGAATGTGCAATTGAGTGGTGGCAGGGTTGTGCCCTTGACCATACATACATTTGGCGTGAAATGATTATGGAAAGAAATGATGGAAGGAGACTTTATAGTGAAGGTAATGATTTAATCTGAAAACACATTTTTTGTGTCTAAAGTGATGAAATAGTGAAGGAATGGTACTTGCAGAGTCCTGCACCTCTTGTGTGTGTTCTTGGAACACACTGTTTCAAAAGCTATATATGCCCTTGCTTGATTGCGTGGTGGGCTAGGGTTTGAGGACCATTTGATTTCTTTTTGGAATCATAAGTCTTGTGTTTGTCCTTCCTCCTTTGAATCACCTTATTGGTCCTCTTCTCATGGAGGGTCAGGATTCAACCTCAATCATCTTTACCATAATTACAACAATATATACCAATTTTCACAATCTTACCATGTATCTCTCATTTTAATTCTTCTTTTGCACACCACTTCATTCTTCACTTCCCATTCAAATACAAAAGAAAAAAAAAACCCTCCCATAATTAGCAAATTAAATTTGAATGTCATTATGTTTTTCTTTATTAATACAAACACAATTAAGGGATTACTCTTAAATTAATTCAAATGTAATTTTCACTTCAACTAAATATAGTTAAAGATGGTCTAAACTAGATTGAATACGTCCCAAGTCTTAAGACTAGAAGCTTTTGTTTGCTACTAAAACAACACAAGTTGTAGTTACATCATGTAAGTTGTTTATTAATAAAAAATATTATATTTTGTGTTATAATTAACTTTAAATTGTTAAAAGTTGGAGAGACCGTTATGGTCGTCAAATTTTTATATATTTTTTTAAAGATAAACAAAATCAATTTTTTCATAAGCTAAACATAAACTTATACCTAAACTAATTTGTAAAAGTCCCCTATTAGTTCTTTAACATCTAGTTTTTAATGAAAACATCTAGCATTTAATTTATACATAAGTTAATTTTAATTTAAAAAATAATAATTTTAGTTTTTTCTCATATAAGTGTTTATAAATAGGTCTCCTCCAAATAAATCATATGTATAAATACTTTTTATATAGATTACTTAACATTTATATTAAATATAAAAGACAAATAGTTTGAATACATTTTTTTATAAATACTTTAGAGAATAAGAAGAAGAAGAATGAAATGAATTTTTTCATAAGCTAAAATTAAAAAATTACAAATTAATTTGTGTATAAAAAAGATTTAAATTTATGGAAAAATTAATATAATTTTATTTTTCATATTTTTTTCCTCTCCTAAGTATTTGTGGGGAAGTTTATTTAAATATGCACATAATATAAAAGGTTAAAGAGAGGAAAGATATTTGTAAATTAAATCACTTGTCAATAAAAAATATCATTAAAATAAAAAAATCAGTACATAACTTAAAATTGAATAAATTGTTTATAAAAAAACCAGAGATGTCCTTATCTGTATTTGTTTGGATTTTAAGAAGGCAGTGGAAAGATTAATGCCTTTGTTAGCTAACTATGGAAAAGGTTTTTTCTACCATGTTAGGTCATAGTAGGGTTTTGGAACTCTTCCAAGACTCCAACTGGTTCTGGAACCATGAAGGACAATTATTATGCTAATTTAAAGTGCATGTTTGGTTATATGAAAAAGAATAGAGCAGGGAATAAATGAATATTAGGTTCCTTGGTTAGAAATGGGGAGTTCATTTGAAAAAGAAAAATTCTTTTCGTACTTAATATATTATTTATATATATATATTACTTTACAAAATAAAAATAATTTTGTTATTTAATAAAATTAGTAAATATAATTTTTCACTACAAAAATAACTTCATAGCTTCTTCACTAAAAGAATAAATATAAACATTAAAAATTCAGAAAATATTTATATACTATCAATTTTTTTTATCAATCTACATAATATTTTCAAAATTATTCTTATGAAATATGTTTCTCACATATTTATAAAATAATTATCTCACAATAATCCAATTTAGAATCAATTATTAATTAAGAATATTTGCAATGTTTTATTTGTAATATACATATATATAATTCTGAATATTTTTTAAAGTTTTGTTAATAAATTATAGTTATATAGACAATACTATATTATATACTTATAAAAAAAAACTCGATTGGCAATGATATAATAAGAAAATATAATATAATAAAATAAAAACATAATTAGATAACAGCGTCATAATGTATAATTACATTTAAATCATTTTTCTAAATATAATTTTCTAAACGTTGACTTTTAATTTATTTTTATATAAACTAGAAAAGTTATTGAAAATTATAATTTAGTTTTATTTATCACAATAGTTATAATATAAATTCATATAAAATGATATGTTAAATAATTGCATAAATATATTTTCCAATTCAATTCTACTAATTTTGAACTATTCCTATTCATCCTAAACAACATTACTCTTAATGTAACATGTTTTTCTCTCATAATGCAGTTCACTCCAAAAACGAAATATGATTACATAACACCCTATTTAATTCTAAAACAATACCATACAGTTAGGCAATATTAACCCAAAACTCACAACTCAATTGTACAATTCCCCGCAAAATTTTCAAAATTAAATGAATGAATTTAAAACATATAAGACCACGGAGAAAAGAGAGAGAAAAAATTTGACAACAAATGAGAAATTTATTTCAAAACAAATTTTGATCCGATAAAACTGATTTAAGATTCAGCCACCTTGTAGTTGGAGAGAACTTTTAGGAAATAAGAATGAAAAATAGTTTTAATTAAGAAGCTAGAGAGAAAACAAGATAATTTATAGATGTAACGATTTGAAAAATTCAATTTAAAATTAAATAAGTATTAGTACTTATTGTCTATGTGTTAGCAATTGACTATGTTAATCTCGTGCAAATCCTTAGTTAGTTTTTATGTCATGTTTTATTTGCAGAAGTTACTTTGTAAGAAAAAAAAAAATAGAACTTAGTAGAAATGATAAATAAATTTAGAAAACTTTATTTAGGTTAAAGCCAAATTCTGGGTCATTAGCACGAATTCCTAGACTAATCAAAACAAATATACCACTTTTGGTAAAAACAACCTATCCATTTTTTTACTTAAATCTAAAATAGTACCGAAATGTGAAAAGTAATTAATATAGACAAAAAATGATATTTTTATTGTTGGTGTCACTTATATCACATCTTGTTATCACCTGATCCATATCCTTTACCCTTTAGTTAATAGACAGATCCTTTGGATAAACCATGGCTTTCTGTTCAACCAATTCTGAAATTCTCAAAACCATTTCAACTAAATCAAGGTATGGAAATGAAATTAGTCTATATTTATGTTTGAAATGGGTAAATATAAGTTAATAAGTGTTTTGGTATGATGAGTATGTATATTAAATATGCTTTTGTAACCATTTAAGAAAATATTGGTGAATAACACGAAAAATATTATCAATTATTTTATATTTTTGAGACTTATTTGAGAGTTAAGGATATCTCGATTATTCTTAAAACCATTTAAGAAAATAATTTATTATCCTAATGTATAATCAATTATTGATAATCAATTATTTCGAGCGAAATGATGAATTATCTTAACAAATAATTTATTATCTTTTAGTAAACTTGAACACTTTACATGCTTTCAATCAATTATTTTCAGAAATAATTAATTAAATATTGGTAGCCGGGCTCAGAATATCCTTCTACTTAAAATAATTAATTATCTAATCAATCAGGTAAATAAAATATGCTTATTTTTACTATGTGACTTTTGTTTACTAGATTATATATAATACATTATGTTTGAAAACTTATAAAATATTTGAATGACTTCTATGCTGCTTAATATTTCGGTTGAATAATAAACTAAGTGATAGTGGTGTAAAAATATTTTTATTTATGTAAATATATCTTAACTTCAATAATCACAAAAATATTTGTGAAAGTAAAACTAAACGAGTTTAATACATGATTTTTTTTTTTAAAAAAAATCAAAGTGTAAATCTTATTAAAAAAATTAGTAAAGTCCAAACATTCTTCAACATAGACTTAAAAACTATAGACCAAAGTACAAAATACAACGGTATTGAAAAATAAGCAAATTTTATGAAACATAATAAGATGATGGAAAAAATAATGTATATAAAGATTCTACTTGTATGATTACTATAATAAATTATATTTAAATAAAAATATATTCTAATCACTACTATGATTTAAATATATGTACAGATGTTATATAGGAAAGGAAAAGATAACATCGTATATTTTTAAACCTAATCTAACTTTTTATTTACGTAAAAATATCAGAGTAAAAAAATAACAAAAATAAAATTATTATAATGATAAAAAAAACATCAAATCACAATAAAATAAAATAGTTATCGCAGATACTTTATTATATATATTTGTAGACTAAACTAGTCCTAATAATACAAATATTAATAAAGCAGCTGATTACAGTGTTGAAATTGCTTTAAGAGACTCAAACTCCACCAATATTCCAACACATGGATTTACATCAGCATCACCTACTTTAATTGTCATATTTTTGTTTTGTCCAATCTCATAATTTTATCTGATTTATGGCTGATCATTGTGTGACTTTTTCATAAACATTTTTCACATTCCACCCCTATACTACAGTACACCTTCTGTAATCGGCAATCAACTAAATAAAAAAAAATATATTACAACCTTTACCTCAAATAATATAAAGATAAACAACCGATATTTATAGGTTTCTAGGGAGTATTTTCTGTAAAACACCAGACAAAATTTTATAAGGAATTTAAGAAAGTGAGTTTTTTCTGTATTAAAATAAAATATAATTAAATATTATAGATATTGTATGTAGTCAATTATTTAATTTTTAGATATTATATATAATGGTGGGGTTTTAATATTAATAAAAAATTGAGGAATTACCCGTCAATTAAGAGACGGTGGAAGTCAAAGATGATTTGTTGGTCTAAAAGGGCATGAGGCATCACCCATCAATACAAAAGCCAAACACAAGTCATTACTTGGCAAATTGAAAGCAAAACTTTTGTAGGAAGTGAAATAAAGTATTATGATATGGTTCAATGATATTGATTACTTTCATTAATTTAATTAAATTTACATGAGAAATATTAAGATATGCATATGAATGATAGAATAAATAGGTTAAAAGAAGGGGAAAATTGTTCCTTTTGATTGTGTTTTCTCCTTTATGGGGCATGGTGCTTAGTGGTTGGTCAGTTTTTTGTCCCGCCACGTTGGATCACTATATCACACACTTTTCTAACTGAAACCCTATCAAAATAAGTAAACAACTAATGTCCCACCCCTACTACTCACTATTCCTTTCCCATACCATTTTAATATTTTATATTTCTTTGACATTTCACATACACTAAAAAATCAGATTATATTATCTTTATAAACTGAAGATTAAATTAGGTTTAAAGTTTAATTTTTAATATGACATATTGTAAAATTGAGTTATACTTCTTAATAATATTATAAAAAACAAATTTTTAATTATAAATTAAAAAATACATTTTATTACTCATTTAAATATTAAAAAAATAAAATAAAAATAGTGAAATTATAAATATTTATATTACTATCTTCAAAATTTGAAAATATACCAATTTACTAACAATTTATGCTAATTATAAGATATGACTTAATAATGTGAAGTTTCACAAGGGAATGCATTTCAGACCGCAAATTCTTCTACATAGGATCCAAAATGAACAAAATATGAAAGAAATAATAATTTTTTAACCTAAAGATTAGATTATTTCTCACTAGACAACAAAAAATCTCTTTAGTTAAATTTAATTTTTACATACATATTTTTTTACATACATTTGATATGATTTGATCATTAGTTATTCCAATCAGATGTCTATAAATTAAACTCAGATTCAATAATATCTGGACTTCACATTTTAAAAATTAGAACATCAAGCTCTTAATATTTTATGATCAATACACCTTTTACAACCTAGTGAGTATACTTTTATGTACTGTTAATTTGCTAGTATCCAATATATTGCATAGAATGTTTTTAATATATTAAGGATTATTTGAAAACTAGGCAACATTAGAAAGAAACGAGTGTTTGTGAAGAGTTTAAATTAATTCACTCTTAATATTAAAATCTAACAGTTGTCATTGAATTAACATTAGATTATTTTAAAAATGTATAAAAATGTAGCTACGTTTTTTTTTTTTCTGGATACGACAGTGTCGGGAGCAATTTGCAGTGAAGAATTCTATTCTGGAAAAAAAAAAAAAGTGTGACAATTCAATCATCAATGAGAAGGAAGGAATATTTTTCTAAAATAATTATTTTTATTCATATACATAAATTGTTGATTACTCAGTAAATATCAAAATTCTTTAAACTTTCCTTGAAGTAAATTAATAATCATTTTAGACAAATCAAATCTTTTAGTCTTGACATTAAAATATCTCAATCAAAGACAAAAGCAAAGAAAAGAAAAATATTAGTCCCAGAAGCTAAAAGGCTAAGGTTTTTTTTTTTTTTTTTAAAGTTGGGCAAGATGAAAAAAGAATGGTAGAAACGTGAATGCGTGTGAAAGATAAAAGAATGGAATTAAAACTTTGTTGGCTATAGGTGTTGTGTGTTAAGGAGAAATATACCAATGTTAGAAATGTTCCATTGCACATAATAAACAAGTGATTAAGTTTTGAAACACTATCACTAATAGAAACTCTTTTATATTCAACCATTCTTTTGTATTTAGTTTTCGCAGTATACAACTCAAGATAAGAAAACGTCTCTTGACATTTTTTACGTGTAAAAGTTAAATTTGTAAATGGTCAACAGAAATAAAAAATATTGAGCTGAGTGATGCTGGGAAAGAGTCTGGTACCAAGACAATGAATTGAAAATACTAATAAAATAAAATAAATTTTGAATGCAGATCTTCCACATTTGGTATGCATGCGTTAGGTTTTAGTGATTAAAGGTTTTCAAAAAAGTACAAATGTATGCTGCAATATTTGAAAAAAAAATAGCCAAACATGTCCAATGAATATGTTGGACTGTATGTTTATTAATATATAGTCTCATGACTGACAAAATCTGACTTCAAAGTGCTAGCTAGCTAGTAGAGAGCACGTTATTACATTATAAGATTTGGCTCTAATCAGTGTTGTGTTGTGGCTTCTCACATAAAACCAAAACTCATTTCAAAAACAACATAGTGGCATTAGCCTTAGAACCATTGAAAGGGTAGCTTTGAATTTTGAAGGATACATAGTTAACTAATGTGCTAGTATAATAAAGTAGTGGTAAAATATATGTAACTATCTGTAAGCTGATTCACAGCTGTCTCTTGTGTGTCAAGTAATTCTTTTAATAGTGAGGGAATCATTGAGTTATATACTATAAGGGGATAGAGAGAAGCCATTGCATTGTACATGTTTTTTGTATATGTAAGAACAACAGAAAAGTTAAATTCCATGGACAATGTGTTATTGGTAGCAGAGGGCAGAGGGGAGAACATGGCACTGGGGACAATAAGGAGGAGAGGAACAAGACAAAGACAAACCCTTATGAGGATACTAATAATTAAGTAAGTAATGAATGTGGTGATGTGCATGTTTCAGTGAAAAGTAGAGATATTTAATGTTAAACACTTGGATGATTAAGACCCTTTTGAGGGTGAGAATTAATAATGTAGTGTGAGGGGTGAGTGGTGTGTGAAGAACGAGATGAGAGTCAAAAAGGGAAGGGTGGTGTGTGAGAATTAACGGAGTGGTTCTAGAAAAAAGGTGGGGAATTAGCTAAGGTAGGCCTGGATTTGGCATGTAGAAATTGGCAAAGGATTGAGAAGGGAAAGAGAAAAACAGGGATTAAAAATGGTAAGAGATGGGAAGGTAGCTAGCTAGCTTTATCGTGTAGAGTGTTGGAAGCAACAAGTGTGGGAATCCTGGTGTCAGATTTTATTGGACCCTCTTCCCCCTCTTGGTTTTGTGCACTCATCAGTACTGCATCTGCCTCCAATTGCAGTCTTGTTTCTGTGTTCTTATGCTTCTCTTTCTCTCTCTCTTCCTGTTTGTATGCAAGTGTCTCTCACGGTTAGATTCTACTCCATCACACTTCCCTTCAATTCTTTCTCTATATTTTCTGCAACCCTTTTCACCATTTTATCATAGTGCTACCTTCTACAGGAATGTTACAAGCTACTATTTAATTTACCCAAAGTTCTGCTTAATTTTTTTAAGCTAGTATACTGTATTTGGTTTGGACAGCTTTAAAGTACACATATGCTACAAATGTTATTGTAAAGACAAATTTGAAGTTGATTATTTGTCGGAAGTATATGTAACTACATACATAGTGTCATTTTAGCATATATTATATACTTTTTGGCCACTTTTTTTTATGTTAAAGAAAACTTTTTCTGCTTCAGTATTTAGCTAATGCCTCGAATAGCACGCAAAGACTCTCAAACACACCGCTATTGGTTTTGGTATGTGGATGGTGAGAGTACTGCAGACAAGCATGTGCTGTGCCTGTGCAGGCATGTAGAAAGAGAGAGAAAAGGAAAGAGCTTAACTCAGAAGGGTTTGTTTTGTTTTTGCTGCTGAATGGTTATTATTCTTGGATTTAACACAAGCAAACACGCATGTTATCGTTATTATTGTTTGTTCCCTGCCCATAACGGCATGTATAATATAATCTATTTTTCATTCTTTTGCTCCCCTTTCGAGGAGAAATAATGAAATGCTTGTTCGGTAACATTCTTTTATTTTTTTTCTTTTTCAGCTCTCTCAAAACAAAATATTGAAACACTGATAAAATATCCTTCATACTAGTAGGGTTTTTGTTATGTGTCTTACACGTGAGAATGTTTCATTTCACACCATTTTTATTTGCATTTGTTTTTTATTTGTCTGTGTCTGTAACATACAGCTAGCTTCTAGCTAGCTTACCAGTTGTACAAAATATAAATTTTGGAAGTTCTAATGTGGGGTATCTATCTCCAGACTTTGGCTACCAAATTATTTAAGATCTATGTATAATATACTTTCAAGAATTTGAACATGGAGAAACTCTTATATTATATGTACTCTTATGATCCCATGACATATTTTAAGGTTGTTTTGATAAATTTATATTAACTTCAACTTTATAGGAACTTAAAACAAGTTTAATCATGTTTCATATTAATTAATCTGGACAGGTATTATTGTAGTCTATTATTGGAATACCTTTGTTCCTGATTTTCTCATTGATTGTGACTTATTGTATTATGAGGAAATTAGAGGGTAGGGTTAAGTAAGCTTGAAGCTTGGCAGGTCAAAGACTTCTATATATAGGCTAAGGGGTGGTCTTTTGTTTGTGTTGCTTCCAATTAGATTTTCTAAAAAATGAGTAATATAATGAGTGATTATGCAAGTTCTGCTTCCTTTACTTTGCTGGAAGTTTGTCATCCACAGAGAGATTTATTTATTATATATATATATATATATATATATATATATATATATATATATATATATATATATTTTAAAAAGTGTATCACCTTCTGTTTCTTGAGTAAAAAAATAGGCTTATGCATACTTTTAACCTTCATGAACATAATTAAATCTAACCCTAAAGGTTAACTAATAGAATAAAGATTGTTTCCTACTTATTTTGGCCAACACATGTCTCCATGCATCACTTTAGTAAGCCAAAAGTATATGTTTTTTCTTCAAAAATATAATAATGAATTCGTTTCTTAAATGGTAAATGATAATTTTGATCTTTCGATGAGGGAACATGGTGTGGTCCTATTTCATAAATTATAAACGAAAGGTAGTTGAAATTCCATTTCTTTATTTTATGATTTTTTTTCTTTATATATATATATATATATATATATACATAAAAAAAAAAAAAAAAAAAAAAAAAAAATAATTAAAAAAAAAAAAAAAAAAATACAATTTAAAATAAAAAAAAAAAAAAAACAATAAAAAAACCCCACAAAAACATAAAAAAAAAAAAAAAAA
>Ga0099824_1002673_pt1 | contig 26145 bp, 18 predicted proteins | sample SiratrowhiteBW_FD_76837 | JGI IMG/M metagenome (GOLD analysis project Ga0099824, IMG submission 76837) | Root nodule microbial communities of legume samples collected from California, USA - Siratro white BW | ecosystem: Host-associated > Plants > Roots > Nodule | place: USA: California...
ATAAAAAAAAAATAAAAAAAAAATATATATATATATATATATATATATATATATATATATATATATATATATATATTTTGTAAAAAAATAATAATCTAATGTAATGAGGAATTTATTTATTTTTGAATTAATTTTGATCGCTTCTTCCCAAAATTATAATTATTATAGTGGATGTTCAGCGAATCATATTTCCCAAATATAATGCATAATAAATCAGAAAATTATATCATTTAAGGCTCTTTTACTTGTCATATAAATATATCGCCTTCCGCTAAAGTTTTCCGTAAGGAACATTAAGATCCTTACGTTAGGAAAAACCTTACTCTTATGTTTCATCTCCAATCTTCACTTTACTGCTTTACTTTGAACCCTTGCACATTCTCTGACTTCATCTATTAAATCTAGATTAGCTCGTACGCATTCCTCTAAGGATTTCGGCCAGAAGTTGGCTACTCGAAGGGTTGGCTCAGCCGTCTCTACTGGTATTAAAACATTCGTTAAATACACAAGGTTGAAGTTCAAAATTGAACTTCCCTCTTTCGTTATGAATCCCACAATTTATAATCTTACTTTTTCAAAAAATAACTACGTTCGAGTACTGAAATTTTAACAACCTTATTTGTTGGAATAGTTAACCAATTACATAGGTAGTTGTACATAATATTTGATACATAAGGTCAGTTTTAATAATCTTAACAAATTATTATTGTTGCACCACTGATTAGGTTACTGGGCCCATATTTAGATTTAACACTAAATAGCTAGTCAGTAGGCCCATGTTACTTGGCTCACGAGACCATTGTCTCTCACACAACCCCGCAGGCCCAGGAAGGGTCAATATATTTACTAAAATTTCATATTTGATTATAGGTTCATACAAAAAGAAGAAATTGTTTACACCAGAAAAAGATGAATGAATTGGTTTAGGTGGTGTATAACTTGAAGTTGAAAAATAAACAAATTAGAAAATTTGTTATTCTCCCATTTGATGACATTAAGTCTGAGGATGAATGAATAACTGAAGAAGGAGATAATGTTGAGGTTGAGTAAACTCAAGTTGAAGGTGATGGTAAAAATGTGACTTAGTTGGAGCAAGTTTGAATGATCAAACTTTAGATGGTTTTCATATTTTAACAAATAAATTTGAAAATTGTTAATACTCGTATTATTAGTTTTAGAATTTTACTCAAAGTCTTTATTTTTCTTTGACATCCCAAAGTTGATAGCAAGAATGAATGCTTTTAGTAAAATAAAATTGATAATGGCTACAATTTTTACGTGTTACTACTTCTTTTTTTTTTTTTAAAGTATTTAAAAGCAAAATTATCTCAATATTAGAGAGAAGTCTTGGGTACTAGTTTGTTATTATTAACTTTTTAGATAAGTTTGTTATTCGTTTCTACGTGCTTTTAATTAGATAAGATAAGGATTTATCTTTCCAAATACCTTTTTTCATATGTGATATAGCATAAGTGATGATGAAAATATTTTTATTTGTTAGAATTGTAAGACCTATAATTATAAATAATTTTTTGAGTATGATCCCAAATTAGAAACTCTAATTTACAAAATTGTCTTTTATATCATGATATATGATTGTTGATCTTTGAAATGTCAGCCTAGCTGAGATATTAAAGTTCATAGTGATGCTTAACATGAATTTATAAAAAAATATATAAATAATTTCTTATTATAAAAGGTATTTTTGGATATCATGATATGTTGCCTTTAGAAGTTGGAATTGAAAAAAAAAAACAGATGGTTTTATATTATGTGGAGGTTGCAAAAAGAAACAAAAATAATCTATAGGACTGTAAACTTTTACAGTTTCTTTTACTAGATACACTTTTACATTTTTATCATGGGTAGTGAAATCAAATGTCATAGCACTGCATATAATATTTTAATTTCATTTTTATCTTCCACATTATCATTTAACAGTGTAACATTCAATATAAGAATTAAAATAATATAATTTTATTTTATAGAAATAGAAAAAAATTAAGGGATTAAAAGTTGAGTTAATTGTTATTAAGTTTTTATTTTCCTCATATAAATATATATTTTTTATTTTTGTTTATTTAGTTTTTTTATACGAGACCACGATTGAATATAAAAATAAATCTAAAAATTCTCGTAGTGGATATCATTTTTTCGGTAACACGCCTTAATAGGGTGACCTGAATTTCTGTAATAAATACAAATCTTTTTGTTATAAACGTTCTTGACATTTTTGCTATCTTAATTTGGAGGGAAATTATTATTACAACAACAAGCGTTCTTGATATTTTTACTATCTTAATTTGAAGGGTAAAAGAAAATCATAAGACAAAAAGGCTCTAAAGAGAATGATGAGTGAAAAAATATCGACGTATCTTATTTACCAAAAGGTGAGAGATATATACAAGATAGCACTCGAAAAAAACAAAATAGGAAAACAGAAACTAACACCTCAACATTTTCTAGAATGCTTTAACAAAAAGTTGTTATAACAGAAAGGTACAAAGGATAATGCTAATTGGGGTTGTGTATTTCTTTTAGCCCCCCACAAGCTAGAGGTTCAAATAAATCAAGAAGTTCAAGCTTGGAAAGACTGGAGTGAAACAACTTCGCAGGTAAGGGTTTGGTGAACATGTTAGCGAGCTGATGTGAAGAAGAAACAGGAAGGAGCTTCATCAGACCAGAAGTGAGTTTATCCGAACAATATGACAATCAATTTCCAAGTGTTTAGTCATTTCATGAAACACAGGATTAGCAACAATGTGAAGAGCGCTCTGATTATCACAATATAAGACAGGGCAATTTCCACAAGATATGTGCAAATCACAGAGTAAATAAATTAACCGTTGAAGCTCACAAGTAGTAGATTCCAGGGCTCTGTATTCGACATCGACAGAGGAGCGAGATATAGTAGATTGTTTCTTTGTTTTCCAAGAAATGAGAGAGCTTCCAATAAAAAAGCAATAGCCAGTAGTAGAGCGGTGAATATGAACACATGTAGCCCAATCAGCATTATTGAAACCAAGTAAATGGAGAGAGGATGACCTGCTAAAAAAGAGGCCCTTTCTCGGGCATGATCTGAGATAATGAACAACACGTAGTGCTGTCGGAAAATGAGAGTGTGTAGGTGCAATCATAAACTGACTAAGTTGTTGTGTGGCAAATGCAATATTTGGACACGTATTAGTGAAGTGTACTGGAATTATGATGAAAACGCAATGAAGGATCGATGGATGTAGAGGACGACTTAGAATTAAGAAGAGAAGCATATGAGATTAAGTCCAAGCAATATTTATGCTGACATAGAGAAAGACCAGTAGAAGAGTGAGCAACCTCTAGACCCAAGAAATACTTCAATTTGCCAAGGTCTCGGATATGAAAATGAGAGCGCAAAGAACTTTTGAGGTGATCAATTTCATCAAGGGAATTGCGAGCCAGGACGATGTCATCAACGTAAACAAGCAGTGCGGTGAAGGAAGAACCTGTGGCCTTTGTAAATAGGTTGTGATCAGCATGGACTTGCGTATATCCAAATGAGAGTAATAGAGTAGAAAGTTTGGCAAACCATTGACGGCTAGCTTGTTTTAAGTCGTATAAAGATTTATTCAACTTACAACATTGGGAAGATGAGTAACCATGAAGACCTTGAAGGATGGTCATGTAGACATCTTCTTTTAGATCTCCATATAGGAAAGCATTGTTGACATCAAGTTGGTGCAAGTGTCATTTGTTGATGGAAACAATAGCTAGAACAACGCGGATGGTGGTCATCTTAATAACAGGAGAGAAAATTTTTAGATAATCAATTCCTTCAACTTGGGAGTAGCCTTTGGCTACTAATCGTGCCTTGTACCATTCAATGTTACCATAAGGGCCACACTTGATTTTGTAAACCCATTTGCAACCAATGGGTCTGACATTGGGTGGAGTTGGAACAATATCCCAAGTGTGGTTGGAAACTAAGGCATTTATCTCAGCATTCATTGCCTCTTGCCAACATGGTTTGGTAACAGCCTCAAGATAAGTGGTGGGCTCGTGCTCAGAGGACAGACTCATAATAAAATGAGAATAAGAAGATGAAAAACGAGAAGAGTCAAGAGAGTCACAAATAGGATAAGATACCTTTGAAGAAGATTGGTGGGAAGATGTCGAAGCAAGGATATTATCACTAGGACAGGAATAACACTCATAATTAGCAAGGTAAGAAGGGTGAGTATGCGGACGATTAGAGCGATGAAGCGGTGAAATTGGTGGGGAGGACCGGAAATTAATTTGAACAGGGGAGTGAGATGATTGGGAAGAGGAAAAAGATAAGGGAATTGAGGATGGATAATCTCTAGGAGAAGTGGGAGAAAGGGGAATGGGTTAGGTATTGTTGGGTTGAGAATTTTGGTTGATAGAATCAAAATAAGTGTGGTCAAAAAAATGGGTTGAGAAAGGGAAGAAGTAACAGATTGTGGATTGATGGACTAGTGAGGACAATTAATTTTTGTAAAAGGAATGATACTTTCATTGAATAAGACGTATTGAGAGACAAAAATATCATTATTTTTTAAATTAAGATAAGATATCCTTTTGTTCCTGTTTGGTATTCTAAGAAAACACCACGTTTTACACGAACATCAAACTTTTGACGAGGAAAATTTGTGGAAGCGTATCTAAGACAACAAACTTTTAAGTTGGAAAAGTTTGGATTGTGTTCATATAATGATTCAAAAGGACTTTTATTGTCAATAATGAGGGAAGGAATGTAGTTTATTAAATAAATGGAATGTTTAACAACATATGACCAATAATGTTTTGGAAGTTGAGAATGAAACATAAGGGCTCTAGCAACTCTAGAAGTACTTTATTTGAGGTGACTGAGCCTGTATTTATAGGTATTGTAGTGGGCCTGGAGTATTTGGGCCTATTATGTTATGATAATATAACAAAATTCAGTTATGCAACATTTAGTTGTTATACTTACCTTGGATCATATCCTTTGTTGTTGGAGTTGTTATGATATTTGGTTGCATCTTGGTCAACCGTATAACACATAGGCCCCCAAGTCCTCGATGGCAAGTAGTGACCGAAAAGGATTTAGTATCGAGTGAGTAATGATTAGATTTGTTGTGCTGACCGTACAAGTGTTCAAGATAAATGTACTTGTGCCTCTTCTTGAAGCTGAGAAGCTGATAAGCTGAGATAAGATGAAAAGCTTAGACAAACTGATGAGCTGTGATAAGCTGAGGAGCTGTGATAAGCTGAAATGCAAATAAGCTGAGGACAAAAAACCAACGTCTCCTCATGACTCACCATGAGGACAAAAGGCTGATAAGTCTCCTCACGGTGAGCCATGAGGACCAAAAGCCAACCTCTCTTCATGGTGAGTTATAAGGACAAAAAGCCGATAAGTATCCTCACAGTGAGCCATGAGGACAAAAAGCCAATGTCTCCTCATAGCTCACCATGAGGACAAAAAACCGACAAGTCTCGTCACAGTGAGCCACGAGGACCAAAACCAACATCTCCTTATGAGGACAAAAAGACGATGAGTCTCCTCATGGTGAGCCATGAGGACAAAAATCCGATAAGTCCTCACGGTGAGCCGTGAGGACAAAAAGCCAACGTCTCCTCATGGTGAGCGAGGACAAAAAGCTGATAAGTCTCCTCATGGTTAGCCATGAGAACCAAAAGCCAATAAGTCTCCTCACGGTGAGCCATGAGGACCAAAAGTCAATGTCTCCTCATGGTAAGTCATGAGGACAAAAAGCCAACGCCTCCTCATGGTAAGCCATGAGGACAAAAAGTTGATAAGTCTCCTCACGATGAGCAATGAGAACTAAAAGCCGATAAGTCTCCTCACGGTGAGCAATGAGGACCAAAAGCCAAAGTCTCCTCATAGTGAGCCATAAGGACAAAAAGTCGATAAGTCTTCTCACAGTGAGCCATGAGGACTAAAAGCCGATAAGTCTCCTCACGGTGAGCCATGAGGATCAAAAGCCGATAAGTTTCCTCACGGTGAGCCACGAGGATCAAAAGCCAACGTCTCCTCATGATGGGCCATGAAAAGGCAATGTTTCCTCAAGGTGATCTATGACGACAAAAAGCCGATAAGTCTTGTCACGATGAGCCATGAAGACCAAAAGCCGATAAGTCTCCTCACGGTGAACCATGAAGACTAAAAGCCAATGTTTTCTCATGGTGAGCCATGAGGACAAAAAGCCGATAAGTCTCCTCACGTGAGCCATGAGGACCAAAAGCCAACGTCTCCTCATGATGAGCCATGAGGATAAAAAGTCGATAAGTCTCCTCATGGTGAGCCATGAGGACCAAAAGTCGATAAGTCTACTCACAGTGAGCCATGATGACCAAAAGCGAACGTCTCTTCAGGTTAAGTCATGAGGACAAAAAGGCGATAAGTCTCTTCACGGTGAGCCATGAGGACCAAAAGCCAATGTCTCCTCATGGTGAGCCATGAGGCAAAATGTCAATGTCTCCTCATGGTGAGCCCTCAAGTGGCCTCTGGATCACTTCTCGAGCCCAAACTTCCGCCTGGTTGTCCTCTACGGCCCACTACCAGTTCCGTGGTGGGCCTCGGTGGGTTCGGTACGTCGATTTTGTTAGTCTAGGCTCTTTCACTTTCTTAATTTAATTTTGATTCTTAATTCAATTTCGAACCTGTTTCTTAGTGTGTGTATAATGTAGGTGGCACCGAGATAGTATATATGGTATATTCTGATTTGCGAGAGATTGCTGCAAGAATCATCGATTCGGCTAAACAACTTTGTGTGGAGAAATTTGTAATTTCACTCTTAACCTTCTTCTATGACACTGTTCTATTCGTTCTTGATCAATTATGATGATTGGTATGATGAGATTATTTGTCAGGTACATGATCTGGCAGCGGAAATAGTGGAAGATGATCCAAGAAATATTCTTTGTGATGTCGTGGAAAAGCACCATGCAACAATGTTAGTTGTGGGTAGTCATGGTTATGGGGCTATAAGAAGGTACAATCTTGCTTTGCAATATTAGGTGATTCTAGTTTTAACATTTTCAAATGAACTAATATTATGTTACCAAAAACATGAATAGAATCTAATTTAACCTTTTAAATTTTAACCCGCAAGACAACTTATTATAGTTCAGATCACCATGACACTTAAGCTTTGTGAAAATTTTCTTGTAAAATGAGAGTCTTGATATAAGTGATATAAAGATTGGTTAAAATTGAGAATTTTGTAAATCTTTTCTGTTACCTAATGATTTTGTTCAGCCTAAAACGACTCCTTCTGTTTATTGTTCCTGTATAAGCTAGACCATTAGTTTTCTTTATTATCTGTATGCTATGAATATACTAAATTTTGTATGATCATTCCGCCTATAGTAACACCTTTTAGTTTTAGGCAGTATAAGTGACTATTGTACTCATCGCCAAAAATCAATGACGCATTGCCTGCGTCTATGTAGTACACCGAAGGAAAAATTCGTAGCTATGCTTGTTCTATGACTAATGCAAACTTGTCGATATGGTGTAATATAGATACAATTTATTGTTAAAGATGGAAGTCATGAAACCCTTCTGATGGGCCTGGAGTATTTGGGCCTATTATGTTATTTTGTTATGATAGAATAACAGAATTCAGTTAAGCAACATTTAGTTGTTATACTTACCTTGGATGATATCCTTTGTTGTTGGAGTTGTTATGATATTTGGTTACATCTTGGTCAACCGTATAATACATAGGCCCTCCAAGTCCTCGAGGGCGAGTAGTGGTCGAAGAGGATCTAATATCGAGTAGGTAATGTTTAAATTTGTCATGCTGGTCGTACAAGTTTTCAAGATAGATGTACCTGTGCCTCTTCTCAAAGTTGAGATGCTGATAAGCTGAGATAAGCTGAAAAGCTAATATAAGTTAAGGAGTTGTGCTAAGGTGATAAGCTGTGATAAGTTGATAAGATGTGATAAGCTGAAACGCTGATAAGCTAAGGACAAAAAGCCAACGTCTCCTCATGGTGAGTCATGAGAACTAAAAGCCAACGTCTCCACATGGTGAGCCATGAGGACAAAAAGTCGATAAGTTTCCTCACGGTGAACCATGAGGACCAAAAGCCAATGTTTCCTCACGGTGGGCCATGAGGACCAAAAACTATCCTCACTGTGAGCCGTGAGGACCAAAAGCCAACGTCTCCTCGTGATGGGCCACGAGGATAAAAATCTAATGTCTGCTCATGGTGATCCATGAGGACAAAAAGTCGATAAGTTTCCTCACGGTGAGCCATGAGGACCAAAAGCCTATAAATGTCCTCACTGTGAGCCATGAGACCAAAAGCCAATGTCTTCTCATGGTGAGCCATGAGGACAAAAAGCCGATAAGTCTCTTCACGGTGAGCCATGAGGACAAAAAGCCAACGTCTCCTCATGATGATAAGTCATGAGGACAAAAAGTCGATAAGTCTCCACACCGTGAGCCATGAGGACCAAAAACTGATAAGTCTCCTTACAGTGAGCCGTGAGGATCAAAAGCCAACTTCTCCTCATGATGGGCATGAGGACAAAAAGCTAATGTCTCCTCATGGTGAGCCATAAGGATAAAATGCTGATAAGTCTCCTCACGGTGAGCCATGAAGACCAAAAGCCGATAAGTCTCCTTACAGTGAGCCATGAGGATCAAAAGCCAATGTCTTCTCACGGTGAGCCATGAGGACAAAAAGCTGATGAGTCTCCTCACGTGAGCCATGAGGACCAAAAGCCAACGTCTCCTCATGGTGAGCCATGAGGACAAAAAGCCGATAAGTCTCCTTACGGTGAGCCATGAGGACCAAAAGCCAACGTCTCCTCACGATGAGCCATGAGGACCAAAAGCCGATAACTCTCCTCACGGTGAGCCATAAGGACCAAAAGCCAATGTCTCCACATGTTCTTATAATCATAGTGAAGTCTGATATAATGATTTGGAAATTTTACCTTTATTATCTTAAAGGCAATTATTTGAAAAGTGTATCTATATCTCACTTTTCCCTCTCTTTTCTTGTTTATTTAATATGAATCAAATTAAATCTTAAGATGAAGATAAATGGTTGCCTAAAACTTCCCAAATTCCTTTTACACGGATATAACTACATACTTTCCTAGAACGGATGGAGTACCAATGTGGTGGATAATTCAATATCTTTTGTGGAATGACACACACTATCTTTTCTTTTCCACTCTACGAAGACATCCCACTAGTTTTGGATGGTCCAGTAGTGGTGATATTTTTCATGCCTCCAGCAGTACACTACAACCCCTTGATCAATATGTTCCCACCAACTATATGAAGAAGAATAATATTAGAAAAATGTGTAATAAATATTAGAAGTATTTTTGTCAATTATATGTAATTTTGTAATGTACAAATATATATAGAGATGTAATCTTATCCACAAGTTTAATATAATATATATATATATATATATATATATATATATATATATATATATATTGTAAAAATAATTAATCTAATGTAACGAGGAATTTATTTATTTTTTAATTAATTTTAATCGCTTCTTCCCAAAATTATAATTATTATAGTAGATGTTCAGTCAATCATATTTCTCAAATATAATGCGTAGTAAATCAGAAATTATATCATTTAATGCTCTTTCATTTGTCATATACATATATCAACTTCCACTGAACTTTTCCGTAAAGAACATTAAGGTCCTTACGTTAGGAAAAACCTTACTCTTATGTCTCATCTCCAATCTTCGCTTTACTGCTTTACATTGAATCCTTGCACATTCTCTAACTTCATATATTAAATCTAGATTAGCTCGTACGAGTTCTGAGAATTTTGGCCAGAAGTTGGCTACTCAAAGGGTTGGCTCAGCCGTCTCTACTGGTATTAAAACATCCGTTAAATACACAAGGTTAAAGTTCAAAATAGAACTTCCCTCTTTCGTTATGAATCCTAGAATTTACAATCTTACTTTTCCAAAAAAATAACTACATTCGAGTATTGGAATTTTAACAACCTTATTTGTTGGAATATTCAACCAATTACATAAGTAGTTGTACATAATATCTTATACATAAGGTCAGTTTTAATAATCTTAACAAATTATTATTGTTGCACCACTGATTAGGTTACTGGGCCCATATTTAGATTTAACACTAAATAGCTAGTCAGTAGGCCCATATTACTTGGCCCACGAGACCATTATCTCTCACACAACCCTGCAGGCCCATGAAGGGTCAATATATTTATTAAAGTTTCATATTTGATTATAGGTTCATACAAAAAGAAGAAATTGTTTACACCAGAAAAAGATGAATGAATTAGTTTATGTAATGTATAACTTGAAGTTGAAAAATAAACAAATTAAAAAAATTGTTGTTCTCCCATTTGATGACATTGAGTCTGAGGATGAATGAATAACTGAAGAAGGAGATAATGTTGAGGTTGAGCAAACTCAAGTTGAAGGTGATGGTAAAAATGTTGACTTAGTTCGAGCAAGTTTGAACGATCAAACTCTAAATGGTTTTTAGATTTTAACAATAAATTTGAAAATTGTTAATACTCGTATTATTAGTTTTAGAATTTTACTCAAAGTCTTTATTTTACTTTGACATCTCAAAGTTGATAGCAGGAATAAACGCTCTTAGTAAAATAAAATTGATAATGGCTACAATTTTTATGTGTTACTACTTTTTTTTTTTTTAAAGTATTTAAAAGTGAAATTATCTCAGTGTTAGAGAGAAGTCTTGCGTACTAGTTTGTTATTATTAACTTTTTAGATAAGTTTGTTATTCGTTTCTACGTGCTTTAATTAGAAGCAATGAAGGCACATATTGGTATGTGCTTTAATTAGAAGCAATGAAGGCACATATTGGTATAAATAGAGAAGGGAGTTTTTTCAAATCCCATTTGATATTGCTAACCTCAAAGAACCGAGTACTAGAAAAAGAGGGCACCATTCCCTTTACTTTAGAGATCAGAGACCAGGAACCGGAGTTTCACTCAAGATCATTGCAGTTGACCCATTGTAGCTTTGTTCTCAGCCTCCAGGCTCTGCAAGAAATTTATTATTCTCGGCCCTCAAGGTGCATGGTGCTCTTGTGAGGGGAGCCAATGGTTTGTTGGTGCGTGCTTGTGGGGTACAGGTGTCGTCTCATCTCTAGTCTTCTTTGTGTGAGATATTTATCATATGTGAGTGTGAAGTGACTTAGGTGAAGGTAAGATAGTGGAGAGTGGGGAAGGACCGTTTCAAAACAGCTCGAAGATAAGAAATAGAAAGATTACATCAGTGTAAAGAAACTGTTTTAAAACGGTTATATTTTCATTATTATTATTTTTATTTTGTTTTTATGTTATTTGTTTATTATTAACTATTTTTTTATTATTTTTTATATATTTTATTTATTTATTTGATAGATTCAAATTTTTTAAATTTATTATTAATATTTTTTTTAAAAAGTAAACTAATCTAGTATACTTTTTATTTTTTATTATAGACACACATAATTTTTTTTAATTTTAACTTTAAAATTACTCAGACGAAATCAGGTATTGACTTAAAATATCGCCTTAATTTTAATAACAACATTAACATAAAATTTTACATTTTATTTTTGAATTTAATTTATTAATTGATTTTACTATTTTAAAATTATCTAATACAATAATAACATTAATATTATTTATTTTTCAATAATAACATTAATAATATTTATTGTTTATTTTCTTCATTCTCACAAATAAACATCATTTGAACTAAACATTTTAAATTATTTATTTTATATTTATTTTCTAAAAAGTTATTTATTTCTTTAATATATATATTTCCTATTTTTTTAAGCATGATAAATATTTCATTTTATTTTTGTTATTACAAATATTTTTTAACAAACTTAAAATACAAAATTTAATTACATTTCCAATATTATAACTTATTATAATTTATCTTCCAATTTTAATTTTAATATAAAATACAGTTACAAAATTATTATAATTTATTCTCATTATAATTAATTGCTTCAAAATATCTATAAATAGTTTCTTTTTCATATAAATTTAATGAGAATAAATGATTTTTCTCTTACATACTTTTTTTTTATCTCTTCTCTCATACAAATTTAAAATAAATAATAAACCCTCCCAATTTTTAATTGTACTTTTAATCAAGTTTTTACTTAAAAAATACTTTTATCTATTTTTAAATCTATAAATTACTTTTTCTAGATTTTTATTTAACATTTCTAATTTCGTTTTTCAAATTCATTTCAAAATTTTTATTTATTAATAATAATAAACATTCATAAAGTTTTAATATTTTTTATTATCTTTAAATCAAATTAAATTTAACTTTAGATAGTTTAATTTTTCTTCTCATAAATAATTTTAAATTTGTTCTCACCATTTTTAATTAAATTTTCAAAACACTATTTATATAATGAAAATTTGATTTCAAAAAACTTAGTTTCTCATACTCTAAAATAAATAAGTTACAATATTTTTATTTACTTTCATGCCTTTTAAATAAAAAAGTTACACACAAATTATAAATTTTTACTTAATTTTATTTTAAAACAATTTGTTTTCTAAAACTTAAAATTTAAAATTAAAAGTTATAAATTCTCAATTGGAAATTGGATTCCTCCTCCGACAACTGAATTCTCACTGCGTCCAACAAACAGTATTATTTAAAAAAAATAAAGTTACAGAAATTATTTTGTGGGAAATTAATTTTGAAAAGAATGTTACTTTAGTCCAAATTTCTGCTTGCAACACCGCCATCACCATTAATCACTAAATTCTCCCTTGTGGCTTCCAATATGCATCCTTTCACAAGTTGTTTCCCTCTTTCACAAAATCTCTAAATTTTTCCTTTCTCCTTTCAAATCTTATTCTCCCTCCACGCTACCAATCCGTAAGTTTTTTTTCTTTTTTTCACTCCCCTTCCACAACTTCTATCTCTTTTCACCCAAACTCAAGTTTCTCGTTTCTACTCTCTCAAAAAGTTGATTCTCCTTCCGCAAAACGAAGTCCAGCATTTCTCACCATTTCACACACTTTTAATTTTTCAATTCAAGCACTTATACGTTTTAAAATTTTTTTGTGGTTGCTAACGTTTTTGCCCCTTGTCTCCTCGTAAGTGATTATCGCATCACTAATATCAAATCAAAGTTATTCCCTCAACGGTATCAAACAAACGTTTTCACTTTTACTTTTTTATTTTAATCAAACTTTTCTATAGTGGATTACTAAAATATTAAAGTTTACAAATTCTTGTTTTTTTTATCATTAATAAGTATATTTTATCTTTTTATTGATCAATATACCACTCATTCTTTCTTAGTTTAAATCATGCAAAGATAATAGGTCTCGGTAGTAATTTTGATTTCTTTATAATGAATTTGAATTCGAAAATATTTCTTTGCATGAACAGGAAAAATACTATGTATAATGAATCTGATTGATACTTTTACTTTTACTTTGTAAAAAGTTTTTGATATTTTTTATCCCCTCTCAATTTAAAGGAAAATAAGTAAATAAAATAAATTAGTTATGCTCAGAGTGTTTAAGTGATACGTATACCATCTCACTCATTCTTTCACCATTAAGACATTAATTTTCACAATATTTATTACATCTCTTATATCTCCACTATTTTGAATTAAAATAGTCTTCCAGTTATTATTTGATATGTTTTTTTAGGATGGATTAGAACCTTTTTTTATTATATTTGTGTGTGGTCACTTTTATAAGATATATGTGATGAGAGTATTTTTTAAAACTTACAATAATTTGCATTTTCCCCCATTAGACACATGTTATTTCTTCAATTTTTTAATTCATTCTAGCCATCTTTACATCCCTTATACTTTACAAAAATAAACATTGAGATCACATCCCAAATTATTTTCTTTATTTCACTACTATAAATTTTGTATATTTTCATAAATAAAAATTTGTATCAATTATATCCTTAGATTTTATAGTTATAAAAATATCACATTTAATTAACTTATTACCTACTTTTAAATGTTTTTATAATTTTTAATTAAAAACTTAAAATTTTACCTGACCCTCCCACAATCTCAACGCCATATGGTGATTATAACTTACCAAAAGAGACACATCAGATGGTCCTCAAGAAAACTTACAACTTCACCAACATCACCATCACCAATACGACGAACATCACCACCAATAGGAGGAGCACTGTATTAAATACCCCGATCTCCTCTATGAGCTGATGCTATAGGCCTTTTCCGGCCTTCAGGCTGGGAACCAGCTCCTCTAGTCCTCACCATATTTGAGTGCACACACACACTTATTATTAGTTTCAAAAAAAAATTGAAAAAAAAATATAAATTGGATGGGGATGTCATCCGATTGTCATTTGCAAAACAAAATGACAACCGAATGGTATCCCCATCTGGTTTACATTTTGAAAAAAAATGTAAATAGGATGAAACTCATCTGGTTCATATACTCCTAAATCGCAAACCTCGCCGTTCACCGTCAACAGCCACCCAATTATCAAATTAACTACTCTAATCAACAATACCACTCACAAATTGCTAATAAACATCAATAATTGCTTACCTACAACTTGTTTGAAGCTTCAATTGGAGATTTGGGAAAAAAACGAATGAACGAAAGATCCCTCTTCTTCCTTCTTATACCCACGCAGATCCGTCTCACGCACACAAATCGCTTAAAATAGACAGTGTAAAGGTTGAACCGAATGTTACGGAGGTGAAAGAGTGAACCGGATGTTATGAAGGTGGTCAAGGTACACACAAAGCTTCGAATGTTTAGAGAATGAATAGGATGAATCCCTATAATAAAGGAGTGAACAACATTTGAAAGGGGTGGAAGAGAGTCTTGATTTTATAATTTTACATTAAGGATAAAGTAGTATTTTTACATATGGTATGGAGGTGTAAAAAGAAGGTACGGTGGTGGAGAAAGAATTTGTCTCTAGAACAACTAAACCGGATTTTAATTTCATCCAGGGCCGGTTGGTCGGTTTCGGTTTGGTAGGTAGAACGATTTAATGATTTAATACTGTCTTTTGGTTCAGCTTATAGACAACCTCCTTCAGTGTACTTGTCCCTTGGTAGAAGCACTCTCTCGCTTCATCACTTTCTTCATGGGTTGGCTTAGTCGCTTCATCACCGCCGCGGCTTTCTTAGCCGTCGGAGTCATATTCTCACCGGAGACTCTGAGCTCAAAATCAACCACTCTTACCACCTACCTCAAACTCGCTCACCTCCTCAGCTTCTCCACCGCATTCGGCGCCGCTCTATGGGTCACCTTCATCGGCGGCATCATTATGTTTAAGTAAGCATTTTTTTAGCAACACTTTTTTCTTTTCCTCAATCGGTCTTGAGAATTTGAGTTTGGGTCTAATTTCACCTTAGGAAGCTTGGGGCTTTTTCATATACTTTATAGATGGCGTGAGATCTCTGCTATTATTGAACAGTTTGTTGTGGGTGTGAAAATGGGGTTATGATTTCGCTGATTTTTGTGTTTCAGAAATCTGCCACGGCATCAGTTTGGGAACCTGCAGAGCAAGATGTTTCCGGCGTATTTCTCGATGGTGGGGGTGTGTTGCGCCATATCGCTGGCTTCCTTTGGCTACCTTCACCCGTGGAAAAATTCCTCCACTACTGAGAGATACCAGCTTGGGTTTTTGCTCTCTTCATTTGCGTTCAATCTTACCAACTTGTTTGTCTTTACACCTATGACCATCGAGGTAAAGAAAAATTTTATTTGCATGGATTCATCTGTGTCACAAGTAAAACAAACAAGGTCTTTAAATGTTGCTGCCTGTTAGTTACAATGACCAGAGTAATTTGATTGGAAGTGGAGGGGTGGAAACGAATTTTCTGAGGAGTTGTATTGTAAACTGTTTTACTTTGTGTTGGGAAATGGAAAGTGAAAACTTAAAATGGCAGATTGATTGGTATAGAGCATCCCTTGCTCTATGTATTTATTGTAAAGAGCGAAGTGAAGTGTTGGTATGTGTGCTTTTTCTACATGCATGCTTAGCAAAATCAGTTTCCAAAGTCAAGTTGTGTCTGGTCAATATTTCATGCACCTGCATTAATTTAGCTGTCGCTAAATATGTTAGACATTGAGTGTCAGTGGTTAAAGAAGCTTGATTCCATTTTAAGATATTGTCAAGTTTGATGTGGTTCTATAAATGAACTAGAGTGAGGAGACATTTTGCAAAATTAAAGTAGGCATAATCTGGAATGTTAATTAATTGTTCTAATATTTTAGGGGATGTAAGATTGACATTGTGGTAAAAGTGGAAGACCGGAAGGGATAGATTGTGATTTTGAATTGTCGCTGACAAACTATCATATCAAGAACTAAAGTTTGTTGGTTAGAAAAAATTGTGCTTAAATTTCATTTTGGCTTAAATGAAGGCCAACTAAATCATTCAAATGTATGACTTCAAGAATCCATTTTGAAATGAGAGAATGAAAGTATTTTTTTTATATTGATAGAATAAGTATACTAAGTATACACAGTAACAAATAGATGTACTAGTCATGCTAGTTCCTTATTTAGGAATTGAAAAAAAAGAAGGGTCCTTTTAATTCAGTGGTAGAGTAACGCCATGGTAAGGCGTAAGTCATCGGTTCAAATCCGATAAGGGGTTTTTGATATCATGAAAGGAGAGAAATATGTCTGAGGATCCGCTGTGAGTGAAAGAGGTGATCATTTGTTTCTTGAACAGTTCTTAAAAAAAAATTTCTATCCTAAATTAAATTTGATAAGTTGGCTGCTTGTTTCTTACCATTCCCATTTTTATTTTAAGGGGAAGATCTATAACTGAGCTCAATTTATTGTCATTGTGTTAATTCTGGCTTCTATTATCATTATTAGTGCACTGATAACCAGTTTTCCGTCTTTCCACTATTGTTGTATGAGAACTTAAGGATTTTAGACCTTCATGCTTTTGCTTTAATATTGCTTTCATTTATTGAGCAGTGTTCCATGATTAAAATCACATTTTTTATTTAATCATCAGTAAATTTGATGATTTGTAGAGGTTTCTAACTCGTATTTCTTCTACGTATTTCTTCTACTGCTCACACATTTACTGTTATATTTCCCTTTTCCTCCTTGGATTTCTTTTAGCCTTTCTTCTTTTTCATCTGTCACATTTATGGCAGTATCTTAATCTACTATGTGAGTCATGTCAACATTTTATGCTGTTAAGCTGCCAACATTCATTATACTATTTTTTTAACACTAGTTACTGTACTATTTGATAGTTTATGAATCAGACCGATTAGTTTTTCTGTTGCAGATGATGAAGCAAAGACATAGAGTGGAGAGAGAAAACAGTATAGGGGAGGAAGTTGGGTGGTCAAAAAATGTGGAAGTTGCCAAGTCAAACCCAAAACTTAAAGCCATGAATAAGAAATTTGGTATGATTCATGGATTATCCTCCCTTGCCAATATAATGTCTTTTGGAAGTTTAGCAGTACACGCTTGGTACTTGGCAGGTAAAATTGATCTTTGATTCAGTTTCTGATTAAAGACAAATGAACTCTTGTGAAGAGGAACATAAGTGAGGATCCTAGTGTTCCCTTTATCTTCCACTTATTTTATTGTCAACTAAAATAAGTCTAGAATGTCTGTAATTGCCATGGAAACATGATGCCTCCTCACATCAATAAAATTAGTACTTCACTTTTTCACTTTTTTTTTGCTACTTGAGAGGGTTTACATTATGCTATAGTCTTAGTTCAAAAGTCTTAGTTCAAAACAGGGGTGTGGAATGGATGGATTGGATAAATTTTGAATTTAAACTTCTAGATTTATATATGTTATAAAAGTATGCATCGACGAAAGAAAAGTAAAGTATCGCATCGGTAAGTAATTTTTATTATGTGGAAGGTAAGTAATTTTTATTATGTGGAAGGTAAGTAATTTTTATTATGTGGAAGGTGTTGCTAAGTAATTTTTATTATGTGGAAGGTGTTGCGCTTGTCTTGTACATTTGCGCATGTAATTGCAAACACTATGTGATGCTAGGTTGTCCATCATTGACCAAACAACAAAAAATAATCCTTAATAGGCTATACAAGCCTCTTCTATGACTATGTTTCAAATCAATGGCTGCGGAGCGTGGTTGTGATGCATTTTAGATCCATGTTTCTGAGCTAGAGCTACCTCCAATATTGTACAAGAACTTCTAAGCCTTTATACTCTGAACATTGATGTTTAAAAAACAAGAGTGTCCAAAAGTGCATTTTAGATCCGTGTTTATGAGCTACCTCCAATATTGTACAAGAACTTCTAAGTTTTTAGACTCTGAACATTGATGTTTCAAAAACAAGAGTGTCCAAAAGTACACGGGTTGCAGATTTATTTCTGGAGAATATAATTCATAAGCTTCTATATTATGCGAAATCAGTTTTGAAACATGCTCAAGTGGGATGGAAAATGCTTACAATCAATTTATTTTCCTTATCTATAATGTAGCGGAAAATGCTTACAATCAATTTATTTTTCCTTATCTATAATGTAGCGGTGCATAGCTTCTTCCACGCATGACATGATTTCATGTACGTGTAACAAACAAGGTCACAGCAACATGTCCATACCCATATCTCCTTTTCACAATGTGATTAGATACATTTCAAAGGTGCTACCACGTCCATATTTCTGGAAGGACGTTGTACCAAAAACTATTAAACAAATTACATAATCACTTAAAAATAATTACAGTATAATTTAACTAGACTATATAATTTATGCCATTTAGGAATAAAGTTAATCCGTGAGAATGATACTTATATAAGTTAACAAAGTTAACAAATATCAATATGAAAAAAAAAAGTGAACATAGATAGAATTGACCTGTCTAGAGCATAATAATGTAAAAGAAAAATCTAGAGCATAATAATGTAAAAGAAAAATAGAGGGAATAAATTAATCAAAAATTAACTTGCCCGTTTGAGCTACTTTATAAAAACAATTAAAAGCATCCCTAAATTTTTATCATCATTAGATTTCTATTTTAAAAATTATATTTCTATATATAAATATAAATAGTTTCTAAATTTTTATAATAAAACCCGATAGGTTAATTTTTTAAACTATCTAACATCAAACTGTATTTAAGATGGTATATTTGATCGAGTTGAGCAATTTTCTTCGACAACAATGATTAAAAAACGGTTAAAAATAAATCTTAATTCTTTTAATAGCATATTTTGTAATTCGTTTTCCCTTCATCTCCCAATCCGGGATCATTGAAAGTTATAATCTTTCCGCTAGTCCTTAATTTCATCCTGAATGCACCAAATAAGACACCATAATCTCATCCTAGGTACAACTTGGCTACAAGTGTAACACGACATCTAGCATCATCCACGAAAAAAAGTTCCCGCATAATACTCAAAAATTAAGAAACATCACGAAAAGAAAATCATAGACGACTTATCACAGCTTCCACCTCAGAAGGAGTATAAAGATGATATGTTGGAGCCACCCTGGCAATGTCAACGTTGCTGGGAGTAACCTAATATGAACATACAAAATAAAGGATTATAAATTAGTTTCCATCCCATTCTGGGGTGGGGCGTCCAATCAATTCCCATAAATAGGTTGCAGGGTAACAACATACCTTCTCTTCCATAACTTGCTTCAGAATGGATAAAGCAATGGTCTCGGCTTCTTGAAGGGTTAGGTCCTGCACAAAAATATTAAATTAATATCAAATTGCATTGTTTTAAAATCCATCTTATAGCATGTTATGTTCAGCGTAATTTTAGAATAATAATCGATTATTTTGATAACTCTAAGCTAAAAGAAAAGTCTAGCATGCGAGATAATCTTTCGGAGAAACATTGGCGGTGCATAGACAAAAACAATTGAGGAACAACTTGATAAACCATTAATTTGACAATCAAATTATCAGAAAAATTGGCTAGTTTAACATTTTCTAAGATAATACACGGATGGTGAACAAGTTAGACAAAAGTCACTATGCTACGTAGCAATGTAAACAGGAATTATAAAAAGGAGGAATGATGTAAACTCAATAGTTAGTTAACTTAAGTATACTTAATTACATGGTAAGAGAGGAATAAAAATAGGATTGAAAATAAAAAGAAAACAATTCTGCATATAGGCATGGGTTTGTTTTATTTTCTCAGTAAGTAAACTAAAAATTAGGTGAACTTGAAAGGTAATGTTGAAAGTTTTTTGGTTCCAGTAAATGACAAATATTATTGGAATAGTATTACTTCTTTTGATACATTATTTAAAATGGAAGGTAATTATTGTATAGCATGTTTTTCATTCTACTCTACCTCTCGTGTCAAGAGTAATGAGAATGAGGTCTCCTCATTTCTGTTTCTTTTCACTCTTTGTTCATTTTCCAACCCTAGTGAACTATAATATTACTGTTATAAAAAGAAGGTTTAGAAACAATCAACATTAATTGTTAGTACCTTGTTGAATTGCTCTTGTAGAGAACTGTCCGCGCCTTCTGACCCAGAACCGATAGCTTTTGCATTGCATTGCCAAAACGTGCCAGATGGATCGGTGTAATATCTGATAATTGGAACATATTAATTCAGTAAGCATAAGTCCAAATTGAAAAAGTCTTGGAAAAAGACCAGCTGCAATATAAAAGTACATATTGCCTATGACGACAAAAACAGAATAACACGATCTGCCTTGGTGTGTCTGTGGTATTCATTAACAATAAATTGTTTACACTTTACAATTGAACTGTAAACCTTTCTATCCAATGGAAAAACTTGCAAGTTGTAACAATGAACCTATGATGCATGGACACCATACGTGTATCAGATACTATCCCATATGGCGAGACGCTTATTTTGAAAATAACAGGATACGATAAGTGACACCTATTGAAAATGTATAAAAATTCTTAAAATATAATAAATATATAATTGTAATTGTGTAAATCCAAATTAAAATCACATTTATTAGACATTGTCAAAATAAAAAATTATAAATTAGTGTCATCATAAAATATTAGTGCAAATTAGTGTCATCATAAAAATATAAGTGCTTTATAGATTAGATATTTCGATGATAAGTATCGGTAAAGTATCCTAGAGTATAGGATACCGATACCTGATACAGATTGAAGTATTGGTGTATCATAGCAATCAACTAAAAGCTAAAATATAAATACATACTTATTGACAGTTGAACTAGCAGGGTAGACGGCTGAAACACAGAACAAAATTATGCTACAAATCAAAGGTAAAGGTACAGTGTCGAACCTAAAATTATATTCTTTTCAAACCATGAAGAGTGATAAGGCTAGACAGTACAACATTACTATGAAATAAGTGCAAACGGTTGCTACTTCCTTTGACAAAGGAAGGTGAAATATAAGGTGCCTTCTTTAAAAAAAAAATTAAATCACTTTTGAAATATGTTAACATGTTTGAGTAAACCATAAGCTTTTTCAGAAAAAGTACAATCTGAAAAAGACCAGGATTTATATTATTTTGAGAAACTGTTATAAACAGCTTATAAAGCAAACTCTATAAAAAATTTACATTTATCACAATCTTCAATTACTTTTTTAAGCTGAAACAAACAGGCTCAGAGTAGAAAGAAAGGCTTCAAGTGGCAAAAGTGGAGGAGGACCTTCAAGAAAAGGAATTCTTGATACATAACTATTCCCTAACCCCACTTTGATCTTGGTCAATAAGCAAAATTTGTAATTGTTCTTGAAATAGATGAGAGATTCCACTTCAAATAAAAATAGTCAAAGTCAAATTATAGTATATAAGTAGTGAGGGTGTATATGGTGCAGATCGATTTTTAGATAAAGAAACATATGAATCAAACACAAAAAAATTATTTGTTCGGTTTGCTTTCAAAACAGAAATCCAAGCCAATTTTTATAGCTTAGTTTGGACTGTTTTTGCGGTTTTTAATTTCTAATTCTTATTCTTTTTATTTCATTAAGGACTTGCTCTTTGTTTTCATCTCTTAAATTAAAATATAATAATAAAAAACGTGCTACTTAAAAACTGATAAATATATTGAATAATAAACTAATAAAAACGTAAGACTAAATTATCATACCATATAAAAAGAATTAATTTCAAATGCAATAACAAATCTGACTCAACATCAAAGTTCTTTTCAGTTAGAGATGGGATTGGACCAAGTTCTAAAAAAATATAAAATATAATGAGTAGAAATGTGTAGTAAGACAGAGATAGCTTATATTTTCTCCAAATTCCAACAATCAGTTTCGCGAAACTTACACCTTGATTTGAATGACTAAACATATCTTTTAACTTATATTTTCATTAAGCTAAATACTCCAACAATCCCTGACAATCAAAATCCTTCCCAAAATTGGGATTTTAGATTGTAAAATACTCATAAAATAACAGAATCCCTCTCCCTCAACAAACTTAAAAGGAAACTTATCCACAATTATCATCCTAGCTAGAGCTTGTCTACATGCATCAACATCAAAATGAACACCAGTTAGAACAGTCCCATTTCCTTTTCGATCTTTTATACATATTTTTTGAAAAAATAAGGGTTTGTTGAGAAGGATCAAGTTTCTCCTTGGGAAACCTTTTACATTTATGCAACAAATGGTTTATAATATTACTTGTACCATTTTTGTGAGAATCTGTAGCATAATCCTTATTACAACAATTACATTTAGCTCTAGAGGTCCCATCAATTACAATGTTTTTGTTACCTGGAACTTCAGCATCATTATTAGATGTTGGTCCTTCTATAGGTTGCCCTTTACTTTCTTCTCACTCAACATGCATCCCTCTTTATTCAAATCCTCATGTTCCTCCACATTCATTGGTTCATTTGAAACTTTCTCAGATTGAGTTAGGGGTGTTCATTGGGTTAGACTACCTGATGACCCAATCCAACCTAGTTAGATTGGGTTGGATTCATTTATGATTAAGTCAAACCCAACCCAACCCAAACTAACCCATTCTTATACAGGTTGGATGATGGGTTTAGCTTGGGTGACCTGAGACTCACTCTTATACTTATGTTATGGACAAATTATATTATGTTTTTCTTTTCATGTCTTGAATTATTTTGAACAAACTTGTTATGACTTGACTTATTTAAAGCCTTGAATTAATTTTTGTAAAGATTGTATTATTTTTAATTAGATTGATACTTGAAAATTACAAATTTTAACAAAAAAAAAAAAAGCAAAATTTTGACCTAATTGACTCAAATCAATCCAACCTGTCCAGTAGATTGGTTGGATTGAGTTTAACATAAAAAAATGCAGAAATTCATCCGAGTCCAACTCGATACTTTTTTAGTAGGTTGCATAATGGGTTTGCCCAAATCCTACAAAATCCAACTTGGCGAACTCCCTTAGATTGAGTATTTATACTCTCATATTTAGATTTAAATGTATAACTTAAAACAATAATAATAATATACTAAAGGTATATTTTGGTTTGGTTTGGGCTGATTCTGAAATTCTAAACCGCAAACCGAATTAAATCATTTCGTTCTTTCAAGAACAAAGTCTAAAACAGTCCAAAAGTTTTCATTTTTTCGTTTATCAGATTTGGATCAGACTTTTTTTTACCAGTTGGATTCGAAACGCCTTTAATAAATATGTACAAATCTCACCTTACAAGTTAGTTCTTAGAAGTTAAGTTAGGCATAAATCCACTTTTTAAGATAATTTTAGAGTATATCCTAATAAGATGTTGGATCTCTTATGTCATCCACTAATAGACTACTATTAAACCACCCACAAATATCTAGTCTCATAATCAAGATGTCCATTCTTGGGTATAAGGAGGTGTGTTAAAGACCTCATATCAATTAGAGATATGATCAAATTATAATATATAAGTGGATACACACTTCACCTTGCAAATCGATTTTGTGAGATTGAGTTAGGCAAAAATCTCCTTAAACCCTAAACCCTAAATTTTGTGCAAGATTCTTCTTTTGTAATTCCACTAATCCCCAAAGAAAAGCATAATATAATAACATGAATAATGACAAATTGAAAACAATCACTAATATTTCAGTTACAAGACAAACAAACTTTTAATGTAATCACTAGCTGAACACAGAAAAATGAGCAAAAAGAATAACTTCATTACACAACACACAAGAAGCCATTGCATAATAGGCAAAATAAATACTTACAAGCAAGGTCCATTCTCGTCATGTCCAGCAATGAGGAGAGATACTCCAAATGGTCGAGACTGCCAAAGAGAAAAAGAAATGGCATGTTAGAATACATACATGATGATCCACAGCAACAGGAACGTAGCCATTTAGTATTTTGTACCAAAAAAAAATTGTTGGCACATGCTACTAAAACAAACTGCCACAGGAATTGCACATTTACTTATAAATGGCAAACATTCAATAGTTGATGCATACAAGGATTTCTGAGCATACCAAATTTTTGAAGGTAAATAACACTTGCTAATATCTCCAATCAAGATTTGTCAAAAGCAATATATAAGGCACCAATACATCTATGAGTATACATAAATAAGAAGCAACTTTGCAAGAAATGCTCATAAATTATTTTTCCTAAACAGAAGAACAAAAAATAGGCATGAATGACAAAGCTGAGAAGCTCTTTACCATGGATTCTTCATCACCTTCACCAAAACGCAAGGCTAGATCACAAAGAGCTTGGGTAGTGGACTCAACGGTCATTGGTTCACCATAGGAGAACCTATGATTCTGTGAACAATATTCCAAAATATATAAATCATTAGCCAATCAACTACCTAATATATGCTAAAAGGTTAACAATACCTGAGTTTCAACCCGTGCATGCTCAACAAGTGTTCGAGCATCCGCAATCAATCCACTCATAGCACAACCAATGTGGTCATCAATTTCCATAATTTTCTCAACACTACTAGGCTCCTGAAAAAGAATTTCTTGCAAGCAAATCAATGATTGTGTCTCTATCTCAAATAAGATCCGTATAAACCATAAATGCGGCTACAATATAAGTAGAAAGCCAAAGTTTATCGTGTGCAGCAGAACCTAATAAAAAGTCTTTATCACCCATCCCCCCAAAAGAAAAGGATCCCTTTCCACACCCAAACAAAAATGAAGAATACAAGGATAAAACAATATTTAGGTAAACAGCATTATTTTTCAAAATATATGAATATGTTCTCAACACACCTATTGTATCGAAAATTAACATTAACAATAAAGAATCAGAAGTCCAACCAAAAGCAAACAGCTTAATCCCCAAAATTCAACTTATGTGAAGCACATTTATGTGTGTCTTAGTTCGATGATACTGTATATGATAGTTAATCATTAATAGCACGTTTATGTGTAAAAATGTCAGAGTAAGATAATATAAAGCCAGTAACATAAATAGAATGTTAATAAACGAACCAGCAGAGGAGAAGTGATGCGTTTTTCAACTGCAAGGACAACACCCTCTTTGGTCTTCAGACCAATCGCAGTCGATCCAAGCTGCAATCCAATATAAACCCATTTACAAAACAATAAGAACAATTGTAAACTCTACTTTCATCACAGATGGATAAAAAATGAAGGAATAGATAGACGGAGGTGAAGCGACGAACCTTGATTGCTTCAATTGCATATTCAACCTGAAACAAACGGCCTTCGGGAGAAAAGGTGTTGACTCCTCGGTCATACTCAGTCCTATGCCACTCACGCAACAAACAGTTAAACAAACACATAAAACCTAACGCTCCATTGAATGAAGCAAAATTGAAATGCAATTTTGCCCCAAAAGTAGGGAATTCACCTTGTGAGAAACATCTTCAGAATTCAGAAGGACAAGCAGACAGAGGAGATGAAAATGAGAAGCTTTTTTGTTCGCGAGATACCACGAAATGGCACTTGATTTGCTTGCAGGCACTCGGAAGCCAAGTTAGCTTGCTCAAGAGGACTTCAAATTTTATTTTTTTTTAATTTTTTTTTATCGTAGAGGTGACAGCTTTTTACTCTCCCACTATTCTTTCTTTCTTATTACACCTCCATACTTTTTTACCTATACATATATCGAAAACCTAAAAATGTCATTTTATTTTTTTTTATTTTTGTAATTTCAGTTTTTTTATATCTTTTATTTTGAATTGTACATTCTTGAATAATATATATATATATA
>Ga0099824_1002679_pt1 | contig 26119 bp, 21 predicted proteins | sample SiratrowhiteBW_FD_76837 | JGI IMG/M metagenome (GOLD analysis project Ga0099824, IMG submission 76837) | Root nodule microbial communities of legume samples collected from California, USA - Siratro white BW | ecosystem: Host-associated > Plants > Roots > Nodule | place: USA: California...
CGAGATGATCGCGCCCGATGCGAGCAAGCCCGAGCGCCACCCTGTGCTGTCGCTGATGCCGGCGCCGGGCAAGGTCGACGTCGTCATCGGCGCCGAGCTGATGGAAGCCGGCCGCGCCATCCTGCGCGGACTGGTCTCGCCCGACCGCACGCTCTTGATCGGCTCGTCCCACCGCTCTCTGGCCGTGATTGAGAAGACCGCGCCCGGTGACGGCACGGCCGATGCGGCGCAGGTTTACGAGGCCGCGAATGTCGCAGCCAATCGCTTCATCGCATTCGACATGGCCGAGATTGCCGATGCCACCGGCAGCGTGGTCTCCGCCGTGCTGTGCGGTGCACTGGCGGGCTCAGCCGCTCTGCCCTTCGCGATCGAGGATTTTGAAGACACGATCCGAGCCGCGGGTGTCGGTGTCGATGCCAGCCTGCGCGCCTTCGCCGCCGGCCGCGAGCGCGGCGCGGCCGCGCTCAAGCAGGACCCGAAGGTCAAGCCCGCGGCCAAGCCGGCACTCGCAAAGCGCTTCCCGAGCCTCGAGCCGATCGGCCATGCCGGCTACGACGCGCTGGTCGCGCGGGCACGGATGCTGCCCGCCGAGCTGCATGGCATCGTTGCGGCCGGCCTGCAACGCGTGGTCGATTTCCAGGACGTCGCCTACGGCAACGAGTACCTCGAGCGGCTGGAAGCCCTGCCGCGCGACGCGACCGGCCTGCTGCAGGCCTTTGCCAAGTATCTCGCGGTGGCGATGGCCTATGACGACGTCATTCGCGTCGCCGATCTCAAGACGCGCGCAGGGAGGTTCAACCGGGTGCGCCGCGAGGTACGGGCTGGCGACGATCAAGTTCTCGCCATCACCGAGTTCTTTCACCCGCGGATCGAAGAACTGGCGGGACTCCTGCCGCCGCGGCTTGGCGAGAAGCTGGAGCGCAGCAAACACCTCGCCCGGCTCATCGATCGTGGACGCAAGCTGCGCACGAGCGCGCCGCCGTCTTTCCTGCTTTTGTACTGCGTTGCAGGCCTGCGCCGCTTCCGCCGTGGCACGCTGCGGCACGCTCGCGAGATGCGCCATCCCGACGCGTGGGCACAGCGCGTGCGCAGATTCGCGGCAAGCGATCCCGCGCTTGCAACTGCCGTCTGTGAAGCCCGCCGTCTCGTCGGCGGCTATTCGGATACGCATGCCCGCGGCGAATCCAAGTTCGACAAGGTGATGCGCGCGTCCGAGCGCCTGGCCGGCTGGCGTGACGCCGCCGAATGGGTGCAGCGGCTGACCAAGGTCGCGCTCAAGGACGCCGATGGCGCCGAACTCGACAGCGCGCTGCGCACCGTCGAGACGCTGTTCGAGGACGCCTGAGGATGGATCACTTCGAAGTCGTGGTGTCGAAGACCGAGGCGCTCACGCCGCGCATTCGCGAATTCGTGCTGGCGCGCGCCAACGGCGCGCCGATGCCGGGCTGGGCGGCCGGCGCTCATATCGACGTCCACCTGCCCGATGTCGGCCGGCGTTCCTATTCGCTGATCGAGACCAATTCGCCGCGCGCGGCCGCCGAACACCCGACGAGCTATCGCATTGCCGTGCTGCTGGAAAGCAAGAGCCAGGGCGGCTCGACTCATATGCACGGTCTCAAGCTCGGCGATCGCCTGACGATCTCGCCGCCGGCGAACAACTTTCCTCTCGGCACCGCCGCAAGCGAAGTTGTGCTGGTCGCGGGCGGCATTGGCGTCACGCCGCTGCTCACGATGGCCTGCGAGCTCAGGGTCGCGAAACGGCCGTTCTCGTTCTACTATGCCGGGCGCAGCCGCGCCGAGCTCGCTTTCCTCGGCGAGATCGAGCGGATCGCTGGCGCCAACGCGAGCATCCACGCCGACGACGAAACCGGCCGCTTCTTCGATCTCGATGGCTTGATGACGCGGCTCGGCTCCGACGTACCGCTCTACCTCTGCGGACCGCTGCCGATGATCGAGGCCGCGATCGCGCTGGCCAAGCGGTTGAACTGGCCGCCAGGCCGGCTGCATTTCGAGATCTTCTCCGCGCCCGAGGAGAAATCCGGCGACGCCGGCTTCGAGGTCGAACTGAGGAGCAGCGGCCGCGTCTATGAAATTCCCGCCGGCAAGACCATCCTCGACGTCCTGCTCGAGGCCGGCGAGGATCCGATACACGACTGCAAACGCGGCGATTGCGGGATTTGCCAGACCGCGGTGATCGAGGGCATCCCCGACCATCGCGACTACATCCTGAGCGACAGCGAGCGGGCGTCGAATAAGGTGATGCAAATCTGCATTTCGCGCGCGAAGACCAAGCGACTCGTGCTCGACCTGTGATGGAGGAACGCATGTCCCGGTATGCCGGCAACTCCGCGGCGATCCGCGCTCTGGTCCGCGACCAGGAAGTTCACCGCGATGTCTATGTCAGCGAAGAGGTGTTCCAGCTCGAGATGGAGCACATGTTCCCGAACAGTTGGGTCTATGTCGGCCACGACAGCCAGGTGCCCATCCCCGGCGACTATTTCGGCACGACGATTGGCACGCAGCCGGTTCTGCTGGTTCGCCACACCGACGGCACGGTGCACGTGCTGTACAACCGCTGCCCCCACAAGGGCACGCGCATCACCTCCGAGACCTGCGGCAACACCGGAAAGTTCTTCCGCTGTCCCTACCATGCCTGGAGCTTCAAGACCGACGGCTCGCTGCTCGCGATTCCCCTGAAAAAGGGTTACGAGAATACCGGCTTTGAGCAGAGCCAGGCCGCGCGCGGCATGACGCCGGTGCGCCACGTCCGCAACTATCGCGGCTTCGTGTTCGCCAAGGTCAACGACGGCGGCCTCGACTTCGAAGAGTTCTTCGGCGACAGCCTGTCCAGCTTCGACAACATGATCGACCGATCGCCGGTCGGGCAGCTCAAGGTCGCCGGCGGCGTGCTGCGCTACATGCACAACTGCAACTGGAAAATGCTGGTCGAGAACCAGACCGATACCTGTCACCCGATGGTGGCGCACGAGTCATCCGCCGGAACCGTGGTCGAGGTCTGGAAGAAGGCGCCGCCCGGCACCAAGAAGCCGATGGCGGTCGAGATCATTGCTCCCTTCATGAGCCCGTACGAGTTCTTCGAGAACATGGGCATCCGGATCTGGGACAACGGCCACGGACATACCGGCGTGCACCACTCGATCCATTCCGACTATTCGGCGGTGCCCGGCTATTTCGAGAAGATGACGGCGGCCTATGGCGAGGAGCGCGCGAAGCTGATCCTCGGCGAGAACAGGCACAACACGGTCTACTTCCCCAACATCATGATCAAGGGGCCGATCCAACTGTTGCGGCAATTCAAGCCGATCGCGGCCAACAAGACGCTGGTCGAGTCCTGGACGTTCCAGCTCGTCGATGCGCCCGACATGCTGCTCGAGCGCACGCTGATGTACAACCGCCTGATCAATGCCCCCACCTCCATCGTCGGCCACGACGATCTCGAAATGTACGAACGCGCACAGGAAGGCTTGCATTCGAACGGCAACGAATGGGTCAATCTTCAGCGCCTCTACAGCCCCGACGAAGCCGGCCAGACCAATGTGGCGGTCAACGGGACCAGTGAGTGGCCGATGCGCCACCAGTTCCGGGCCTGGACCAAGTTCATGACGATGGGGATGTGACCATGACGATCGTTGCCGAAGCCCCTCTTGTGAATGCCGAGCCCACCGATCGCGAACTGATCGACTTCGTGATACGCGAGGCGCGGCTGATCGATCAGCAGCGGTTCGACGAGTGGCTCGCCCTGTACGCCGATGATGCCTTCTACTGGATGCCGCTGGAATGGAATCAAACCGATCCACGGCTGACCTGCTCCCTGATGTATGAGGACAAGCTGTTGCTCTCGATCCGGGTCGAGCGGCTCAAGGGCGCGCGAACCTTCAGCCAGAAGCCGAAGAGCCGCTGCCATCACGTGCTGCAGACGCCGCAGGTCGATGCGCGCGACGTTGCCGCCAACCGCTACGTCACCTGGACCCCGATGCACTATATCGAGACCCGCATGGAGGAGCAGACGCTCTACGCCGCCTGGGCCACGCACCATTTGAGCGTCGAAGACGGCAGGCTACGGATCAAGCTCAAGCGCGTCGATCTGATCAATTGCGATGCCGCCTTCGGCAACATCCAGCTCTTCATGTAAGGACCAATGAGCGTGGCCAACTACACGGCAATCGTTACCGGCGGCAATACCGGGATCGGGGCTGCGATCGCGCGTGATTTCCTTGCCGAGGGCTATCGGGTGATCTCGCTGTCACGCCGCAAGCCGGACTGGAGCCATCCGAAGCTCTCTTCCCACGAGGTCGACCTGCTCGATGCGGCGGCGACGCGCCAGGCGGCCGCGGAGATCGCCGCGACGGTTGCGATCAGCCATGTCGTGCACAATGCGGGAGCGATCCGGGCCAAGCTACTAGAAGAGGTCGAGGACGAGGACGTCGGCGCCTTGGCGCAACTGCATTTCGGCGCCGGCATTGCGCTGGCGCAAGCGGCATTGCCCAGCATGAAGCAGGCGCACTTCGGCCGCATCGTGCTGCTGTCCTCCCGCGCGGCGCTCGGCGCTGTCACCCGCACGGTCTATTCGGCGACCAAGGCCGGTATCATCGGCATGGCGCGGACCTGGGCACTGGAGCTCGCCCCGTTCGGGATCACGGTCAATGTCGTAGCCCCTGGCCCGATCGGAGATACCGAGATGTTCGAGAGCGTGATGTCGCCGGAATCCGAACGCGCCAAGGCGCTGGCGCGCTCGATTCCGCTTGGCCGTCTCGGCAGATCCAGCGACGTTGCGCGCGCCGTCAGTTTCTTCAGTTCACCGGATGCCGGCTTCATTACCGGGCAGACGCTCTATGTCTGCGGCGGGGCTAGCATCGGGTCGATCTCCATTTAGCTTCGGTGAGAACGCCAGCCATGGACGCCACGGTCAAACGAAAGACCCGATCCCCGAAGAACGCGCGCCCACCGCCGCTGCGGTCGATCGAGCCCGCGCACGAGTCCGACGGCGCGCATCTCGAGCTACGGATCTGGCTCCGACTGCTCGCCTGCGCAACCAGGATCGAAAAGGCGCTGAACGCGCGGCTGCGCAAGGAGTTCAACACCACGCTGGCCCGCTTCGACCTGCTGGCGCAGCTCGAACGCAAGCCGGAAGGCGCGACCATGTCCGAGGTCTCCGATCTCCTGATGGTCTCGAACGGCGCCATCACCGCGCTGGTGCAGAAGCTGGAAGCCGCCGGCTTGATCCATCGCGAGGTCGATTCCGAGGATCGGCGCACCTTCCGCTTGCGCCTGTCGCAGGAAGGCGCAAAGGAATTCGGCCGTATGGCGCGTCGCCACGAGGAGTGGGTGATTGCCCTGATCGGCGAGCTGTCGCCCGTCGCGCAGTCCGATCTATTGCAACATCTCACCCTGCTCAAGCGCCGCCTCGACAAGCATGCCTGACGACCCCGGCCACTTTCAACGGGTCGATGTCCCGCCGAGATTCCAGCCGCGGCCGTTTTCGCCGAACATTTCGTATCCGGTCGCCGTTACCGCAATCGTGTCCTCGAGCTTGATGAAGCCGCGCTCGGGATGCTTCATCGTGGTTTCGACTGAAATGACCATGCCGGGTTCGAGCGGGCGGTCGGCATCGGCCGCATCGTAGCGGACAGGACCCGAGGCGGTCAGCCGCGGCGCTTCGTGGCTGACAAGGCCCATGCCATGAGCCAGGAACTCGGTGTTGTTGCGCTGGCTCGTCCCCTCGAGCGCGCGTTCGGCTGCGGTATAGATCACGCCGCCCATCGCGCCCGGTTTGATCACCGCGAAAGCCGCTTGCTGCACGGCGTCGATCTCGGCCAACAGGTCCCGCAACTCTGCATCCGGCTCGCCGAGCACAGCCATGCGGGCGAGGTCGCCGATATAGCCGTGATAATTGCCGCCTGAATCAAGCGAGAGCACGTCGCCCGCTTCCCAGCGCTGCTCCGACGGCGCGCGGTTGTGGCTCCTGCCTGCGGCCAGCAGGCAATATTCAAAGGTCAGCCCACGCTTCACCTCGGCGACCCGTAGTGCTTCGAACAACTGCCGCTTGGTGACGCCGGGGCCGTGATGGGCAATCACATCGAGCATGGCTTCGGTCACGAGTTCGGAGGCGGCCCGCAGCTTGGCGAGTTCGGCAGGCGTCTTCACGGCGCGCAGCCGTTCCAGCGCAAACAGCGCATCCTTGATCTCGCTATTGGGAAAGGCGTCCTGCAGCGCCTTGCCGGCATCCATCGGCAGGAAGGCGGTCTCGACGCCGATGCGCCTGGCGGGCACGCCGCTGGTGCGGATCATTTGAACGGCAGTCGCGATCGCGTCCAGGCTACCGTGGCCGGAGGTCTTGAGCGTCGGCACCCAGGGACGCACCACCTCCCGCTGATGCGTCTCCAGTCCATGGCCGACATAGCCGGCCTTGTCAGGCGCACCCTTGGCGTAGATCATCACGGGCAGATAGCGGCTGATGCCGAGCGCATCCATGTAATCGAAGAAGATCGCCCGCTCGACATCGAGCATGTATTGCACGTTGTGTTTGGATGTGACGAGCAGCACGTCGAGGCCCGCCTCCTCCATCAGCCGGTCAAGCTTGTCCGTATCGAAGGGGATTGCCCGGGAGCCCTGTCCAGTCTGAACGCTGTCCTGCATGACATCCTTTCCTGTCTTCCGTGTTTGTCGTGACGGCGCTTTGGCAAAAGCTATAACGGCGTCGGCCGTGCCGCAACGCCGACCTCCGCCTCGCGGCCGGGACGGGCGACACCTGTTCCCGCACCTTCACCAGGTTGCGACGCCTCTAACGCGAGCGGGCGGCCATGGGTTTCGATACCAAGCACCGTGAAAGCGAGCCCGATCGCCAGCCCGCAGGCTGCAAGGAACAGGAACGCCGGCGTTACGGCATCGATGGTCGCCTTGGGCGTAATCAGGATGGAGGTGCCGGCAATCAAGGCGAGGCACAAGGGACCCGCGATCTTGCCGACGCCGTTGGCGGCCTGCGCGAGCCCTACGCCGCGCGCACTGAGGCGAACGGGAAAGATTTCGGCCGAGTAAGGCGCGATGTTGGAGAAGCCGCCGTCAAAGAACAGCGCTGCCGGGATCAGGAGCACCACGAAGGCAGGATAACCGAACAGCGTTCTGTCGAAGAACAGTCCGGCCGCGCCGAGCGACACTGCGATGCCATAGCCCATGATCTCGCCACAGCGCCGGCGACCGATCCGCTGCGCCAGCACGGCAAAGATGGCGCGCCCGATCATGCCGGTGAGCGAAACGATCACGAATAAATGAGCTACCTCGACGGCCGATACACCCATCAGCAGAGCGACGATCGTTGGCCCCCACAGAAACACGCCGTAATTCGCCGTGCTGGCGCCGAACCAGACGATCAGTGTCAACCAAACCCGCCTCGGTTCCTTTAGCAGCTCCGCAAAGCCCGCACTTTGCGCCTTGGCGGCTGTCTCGATCGCCGGTGACGACGGCAACGCTTCCGGCGCGACGCGCAGCGCGCGTGCGACGATCTGGCGCGCCTCCGCATCGCGGCCGCGCGACACCAGCCAGCGCACTGATTCCGGCATGATCAGCCCAATCAAGAGCGCCGGCAGCAAGGGCAGGAAACCAAGCGCGGCAAGGCCACGCCAGCCGATCTGGTCCAGCAGGGTCGCGGCCGACAGCGACGCGGCAAGGATGCCGAGCGAGACCGGGATGACGGTCGCGCTGGTGACGAGGGTGCGGTGGCGCGTCGGCGTATACTCCACGATCAACGGCACGGCGACCGAGGCTGCGGCGCCGACGCCAAAGCCGACGAAGAAGCGCAGCACGGCGAACGTGATCCATGCCCCGTCCGGTATCAGCGAGACAGAGCCGGCGCTCAACGCGCAGAGCGTGACACCGGCGACCAGAAGCACCTTGCGGCCGAACCGGTCGGCAAGCGCGCCCCACGCCAGCGATCCCATGATTGCCCCGATCCCTGCGCTGAGCAGGATCAACGAGGTCTGCCCGAAAGTGAGCTGCCATTGCGGCGCCAGCACCGCAACCAGGAAGCCGACGACGAAATAGTCGAAGTAGTCGAACACGCTGGTCGAGATGCCGAGCGCGATGCTGATCCAGTAGCGGGCGTCGAGCCGCGCTCCGTCATAGGCTGTGACGAGATCCTCCCCTGCCTTCGCCATGGTCGTCCTCCTCCACGATTGCTTTAGTTATCGTTTTGCAGAAAGGCCCTCACGTGCGCCGCCATCGTCGCCGGATCCTGAATCGTGCCGACATGGCCGACGCCTTCGACAATGGCGCTGCGCGCGCCCGGAATCTCTCGCGCCAGCGACAGCGTGTGCGCGGGCGGAATCAGGCGGTCCTCGCTTCCCGCCAACACCAGCGTCGGCGCCTTGACGGCACCGAGCGAGATCTCGATCGGCTGCGCCAGCACCGCACCGCGACGTTCTCTTTGTCCGGCGTCACGCTTGTTGCCCGTGAAGAGGGAGAGCGCATCCGGATGAGCCGCAATGTAGCCCGGCGTGAAGAAATATTCGGCGAAGTCAGGGAGACTGTCCGGCAGGCGTGCGCGCAGCTCGGCAAACCTCGGAAAGCCTTCCGGGTTGATCGAGGCGACGGGCACACCAACGCGGAAGGTCGAGGCGAGTATCAGGCGATCAATGCGTGCGGGGTGACGAACGGCTGCCACCTGTGCGATCGCGCCGCCGAAGGAGGTGCCGAACACATGTGCGCGCGCATAGCCGAGCACTGCGACCAGCGCGGCGAGGTCGTCGGCAAGCTCACCCAGGCCATAAGGCTGCGGCGGGTTGCGCGTAGCGCCGGAATCGCGCTGGTCATAGGCGATGACGGTAAAATGCGGCGCAAGCGCTGCCGCAAACGCGTCGAACATGGCATGATCGGCTTCCGCGCCATGCACCAGGAACAGCGGTGGCCCCTCGCCGCGGCGCCTGAAGCTGATCGAGATGCCGTTGGCTTCAACCGTCTCCATGGCTAGTGCAACACGGAGTGCAGAGCGCCGGCGAGTTCGCGCACGGGATCCTGCGGGATGTAGGGCATGCGCCAGGCCACGTGACCGTCCGGCCGGACCAGCGCGGCGCCGCGCAGGTCCATCTGGATGCCGTCCGATTGATGCACGTTCGGCAGTTGCTGCAGATTGAGCGGGATGCCAAGCCTGTCGGAAACTGCGCGGCCGGCCTCCAGCCAGTCGCCGCCTTGCGGGCCGGTGACGACGGTGAACTCCTTGTCGAACCAGTCGAGCGTCGAGCGCTTGCGCGCCATGTCGAGCCACAGATGCGGAAAGCGTCCGCCCGGGCGGTCCGATGGGAAATAGGTCCGGGTCAGGTGGCCGCCGCGTGGCGTGCCGTCGGGGATCACGGCGCCCTCCTCGTACGAGAAGCCGAGCGCCTGGCCGATCGAGTGCAGATGGTTGTCGAGATCGTTGACCCAGAAGCGGATGCGGTCCTCATTGCCGGAACGCACCGCCTCGTCGAGGCGGCGGAAGCGGATCATGTTGCCGTAGCTGAAATCGGCATTCGATTGCGCAACCGGGCGGCGCTCGACGTCATAGCTCTCGAGCAGCCGCTCCGAGGCCGCCCCGCGCAACACATAGGCGAGCTTCCAGGCAAGGTTATGTGCGTCCTGCACGCCCGAGTTCAGGCCGAAGCCGCCGGTCGGCGGAAAGCGATGCGCGGCGTCGCCGACCACGAACACGCGGCCCTTGCGGAACTGCGCGGCAACCTGCTTGCTCATCCGCCAGATCGAGCGGTTGAGCAGCGTCACGTCGAGGTCGGGGACGCCGGCGTGGGTCCGGATGATCTCGATGGTCTCGGCATCCGTCCACGGCCGCGGCCGCTCATCCTTCTCCTCGCCGCTCTGGATCACCGACAGCCAACGGTCGCGGCCGTTGGTGTTGAGGATGCCGGCTCGCCGCGGCATGCCCGGCTGGTCGCTATAGACCTGATAGCCGGCGGCCTCTCGCGTGATCGGAAAGCGTGAGAGATCACCGCGCCAATATTCGTTGAGCATGACGGCAAGCGTCGCCGGGCCCACCATATCGATCTCGGCGCGGCGCCGGGTCTGGCTGCCAGCACCGTCGCAGGCGAGAAGATATCGGGCATGCCAACGCTCGCTGCGACCAGTCTCCACCGAGCGGATCTCGCAGATGACGCCGTCTTCGACCTCCTCGAAGCCAACGAATTCGGTCGAGAAATGCACCTGCACGAGGTTCGAATGCTCGATGACCTTGTAGATCTCCTCCTCGACCGCATCCTGCGCGACCAGCGATTTCCACGCCGGGGTCTGGCCGAGATTGGGCTCAGGGCGCGAGCGGCTGATCTCGCGGCCGGCGATGCTTTCAACCTGAACGAACATGTCGGACGAATCCTGCAAGCCGCGATCGCGGATCGCCTGCTCAATGCCCCATTGGCGGAAAATCTCCATGGTGCGGACCCAGCAGCCGCGCGACTTGGGATGATCGGTTGTGGTCGGGCTCTTCTCGACGATGATGGCGTCGATGCCGAAGCGGTCGAGCAGCAGCCCCATCGCGAGCCCAACCGGTCCGCCGCCGACGATCATGATCGATGTCCGGCGCGGCGTCTCGACAGACGTGCCCATGTGCGTTTCCTTCCCGTTGCGCGTTGTTGGCCCACAGGATGCGCCGCTTTTGACATCTCGCAAGAATATGTTTGATATGCTCTCCATCTCATTCCGAGATGGAGGCGGCGATGGACCTGCGTCAGCTTCGCTATTTCATCGGTGTGGCCGAGCGCGGCGGCTTTGGCGCCGCCGCCAGCGCGCTGAACGTCGCGCAGTCCGCGCTCAGCCGTCATGTCAAGGAGTTGGAAGTTGAGCTGGGCGGCGCGCTGCTCACGCGCACCGCGCGCGGTGTCGCAGTGACGGAGTCCGGCAAGGTGCTACTGGAGCGCGGGCGGTGGCTGCTCGGCTTGGTGGACGACGTCAAGGCGGAGGTGCGCACCGAGAACCGCGAGCCGGGCGGCACCGTGCGGCTGGGTGCGCCGTCGAGCGTTGCGGAGATCTTCTACCCGCCACTTGCCCGCCTCGTTGCCGATCGCTTTCCCCGGGTCCAGCTCGAGCTCGGCGAAGCTCTGACCGAGCTTGCCTGCGATCGCCTGCTGCGCGGCCAGCTCGATCTCGCGATCGTCACGGCGCCGCAACCGAACGACCATCTGGCCTATGAGACGCTGGTGGTGGAGCAGGTGTTTCTGATCGGCCCGCCACGCGATCACCTGCTCAAGCGCGGCAAGATGACAGTCAATGACGTGAAGCGCCTGCCGCGTGCCATCCTCCCGTTGAGCCGCACGCCGTTCCCCGCGGAAGTCCCCTCGTTCGTGCGGGTAGAGAGCAGCACGCCGATGAAGCGCATCGTCGCGGCCGGTCTTGGCTACGCGCTATTGCCGTACTCCGGCATCTCCCAGGAGATTGCCGCCGGCCAGCTCTCCGCGGCGCTTTTGCCCTGGATGCGCGCCGAACGGGTGCTCGCTCTGCCGCGCGGCCGCCCCATCAGCAGAGCAACGCGCGAAACCACGACCCTGCTCAAGGAGATATGCGGCGACCTGATCCGCGATGGAGTCATCCGGACTGCGCAGCGCGCGATCGCGCGCAAGAGGACGACCTGACGGGCCGTCCCCGAAGCGACGCATCCCGTCGGTCGCAGCAAGCAGGCTTATCGCGAAGACTCTGGATGACGGTCGGCGCGCAGAGCGGCGCTAACGCATGAATTTAGAGCGCCTGCTCTGATGCGATCAAAACCGACGCTCCAGCATCGAAGCGGTCGATGCTCTACTTGCCTTTCCAGTTCGGCGCGCGCTTTTCCGCAAAAGCAGCCGCTGTCCAATTCAGCGGGGAGCCATCCGGATGGCGCCGTCCAGTCGGACGTCCTCGCCGTTGAAATAGCCGTTCTCGATCATCGTCAGGGCGAGATGCGCGTATTCGTCGGCGCGGCCAAGCCGCGTGGGGAACGGCACGGAAGCGCGTAGTCCGGCCTTCACATTCTCCGGCGCACGCGCCAGCAAAGGCGTGTCGAAGATGCCGGGCAGGATGGTGTTCACACGGATGTTCTCGCCGGACAGATCGCGAGCAATCGGAAGGGTCATGCCCACGACCCCGGCCTTTGACGCTGTATAGGCAACCTGCCCCATCTGCCCGTCCTCCGCCGCGACCGAAGCCGTGTTCACGATCGCGCCGCGGTCACCATCCTCCTGGGGTGGCAGGCTCAGCATGCCCGCGGCGGACTTGGTGATGCAGCGGAATGTCCCGACTAGATTGACCTCGATGATCCGGTAGAAGTTGTCCAACGGATATTCCCGGATCGAACCATCCTCTTTCGAGCGGCTGGCCGTCTTGGTCGCGCCGCCGCCGACGCCTGCGCAATTCACTAGGATGCGCTCCTGGCCGTGAGCCGCGCGGGCCTTGGCGAAGCCGGCCACGACGGACTCTTCGTTCGCGACATTCACCTCGCAATAGAGGCCGCCAATTTCCTTGGCGACTGCTTCGCCAAGTTCGCGATTGAGATCGAACAGCGCGACCTTGACGCCCTTGGCGGCAAGCGCGCGCGCCGTCGCGGCGCCTAGACCCGAGGCTCCGCCCGTGACAACGGCAGCGACCGAGGAATCGAGCTTCATTGCAGTATCCTTTCGAGGTCAGATGCGTTCGATGATGATGGCGGGCGCCATTCCGCCGGCGGCACACATGGTGACGAGGCCGTAGCGTCCGCCGCTGCGCTCGAGCTCGTCGAGCGCGGTGCCGATCAGGATCGATCCGGTCGCGCCGATGGGATGGCCGAGCGCGATGGCACCGCCGTTGATGTTGACCTTTGCCCGATCCAACTCGAGGTCGCGAATGAACTTCTCGGCGACCACCGCGAAGGCTTCGTTGATCTCCCAGACATCGATGTCGGCCTTGGTCAGGCCGGCCTTGGCGAGAACCTTCTTGGCGGCAGGAACGGGAGCGTTCAGCATCAGCGTCGGGTCGTCACCCTGATTGGCATAGGCCACGATCCGGCCGCGCGGCTTGAGGCCGTGTTTCTCGGCATATTGCTTTGAGGTGATCAGGACGGCGGCTGCGCCGTCCACCACGCCGGAGCTGTTGCCGGCGTGATGCACGCCCTTCCACTCGAGGCCCGGGTAGCGGCGCTGGATCTGCTTCTTGAATGTCGTGCCGTTGCCGAGATCGAAATCGGCAAGCTGCTCGAAGCTCGGCTTCAGCGCGGCGAGTCCTTCGGCCGTCGTCTCAGGGCGTGGAAACTCCTCGCGATTGAGGGCAACGCTGCCGTCGTCATTGTAGATCGGGACCACCGACTTGGCGAAGCGGCCTTCATCGATTGCCCTCTTGGCCCGCTGCTGGCTGACCAGCGCCAACGCATCACAAGCCTCCCGGCTGATGCCCTCGCGGGTGGCAATGGCGTCGCCGCATACGCCCTGGTGAGACTGCGGGTGAATCGCGTCAAGCGCCGCATTGCCCGCGCCCATCATCCGCGCCGGCTGTCCCGCCTTGGACCGCTCCGCTGCCAGGGTCTGTTGATAGCTCATCATCTCGGTGCCGCCCGCGATGACGCAATCCTCCATTCCCGACATCACCGAAGCAGCCGCAAGGTTCACCGACGTGATGCCGCCGCCGCAGAAGCGATCCAGCGTCGTCCCGCTGGCATTGATATCGTATCCGGCCGCAAGCGCTGACATCCGCCCTAGATCACCGCCCTGCTTGCCCTCCTGGGTCGATGTCGACCAGATGATGTCATCGACCGTCGACGTATCGAGCTTGTTGCGGTCCTTGAGCGCCTTGAGCACCGTCGCGGCCAAATGCTGCGGGTGCAGGTGCGACAACGCTCCTTTGCCCGGCTTGCCGATGCCTCGCGGCGTGCGAACGGCGTCAATGATATATGCTTCGGGCATGCGTTCCCCTTGGTTTCGAATGTTATTGTTTCATTGAGTAGTGACGATGGTTCGGACCATACGACATGCTTTCTCGAAGATAACGCGGCGCGCGAGAGGTCTGCCTCGGCTCACGCTGGACCAGCATTGCGTTGATCTTCAAAGCGCTCAAAGCACGAGTTGATCTCTCGCCACGTGGACGCTCGCGCTGCCGTGGAGCTCCTGCTCTTCGATACAAACCGCCTTGTCGCAGCTTTCCGCAAATAGCGAGCTGCCGAGCGCGATGGCATGGGGGCCCAGAGCATATTTCTGCTCTTGCGGCAGGTAGATCAGTTGGCCGATCCGGGTGAGGGTCAACATGAGGCGGGAGACGGTCGACCGAGGAAGACCGCATCGGTCGGCGATTTCCCGATTGCCCAGGCGCATGCTCCGACCTTCGAAACAGCGCAAAATGTCGAATGCGCGCGATCCGACCTGTATCACTTGCCTGTCTTCCACGCCGGAAGACCCGTCGTGCGCCATCAGTTTCTCAGATCGACGTCCCATCGCTTACGCTCCCAAACAACCCAGTCCCACTTTTGTACGCGTGAACCGATGCCACCCTGGTTCGTGCAAGCCCGCCGCTTGGGCTTGACTTCACCAGGTTGAAGACCCGGGCCCTCAAGGGCTCCGTCCACATCAGACTCGAAGCGGCCGAGAGCGGCTTTGGCCGGCAGGCCATCTTCTTTGCCGATGCGTTCCTTCCCAAGGGCTTGCGGCCGAACCTTAATTAGTTGATTAATTAGTTAATCAGGTGATTAAGGTGGTCGACGTCCCCTGTCAACCGTCCTTGCAGCAGACCCGGCCCGCGCGGCCGGGGGATCTGTCACCGGGCCGCCCCCGCTTGGGCACGGCTAGTCAGATCGATGCTCGCGCTCCCGTCGCGGATGACACCTCTCGCGGCGCTGAATGGGCGATCGAGCCGGCCGTGGCGGCATGAAAATCCACCCCTACCGGCAGAACTCTGCCGATTCAGCGCATCAATGGGAAATCAGCGATCGCTCGACGAATGTCGGCAATCCGGGGTATGGATCAGGCTTGGTGAGAAGCACGACGTGATTGAGGAGCGAACGGGCCGCCATCGGACGGCCTTCGCTCCTCATCAGGATCCGCGTTGCATTGGCCAGGTCACGCCGCCGCCGATCCGGCGGGCATCGTTGCCCGCAACCGGGCCTCAAGCGTGGCCACGGTCGAGAGCAGTTTGGCTCTCCGCTCCCTGAGGTGCTTCGCGAGCGTAGGATACGTACAGCTTGTCTCATCGCGAACGCGCGAACGCTGCTCCTCTTCCGCGATGTCGGAGCTGAGGAGCTGAATTCTCCAGTTAAGGTCCGCGATCAACGCTTGTAGCGATAAGGCACTCTTCGTTCCGTAATCGGACGGCTGCTTCATGACGATTGCCTCGTGGTGAAGCAACCCCTCTCGGGTTGCCAGATAGGTCAATCAAACAGCAAGAGCGATGCCATGCTTGCGACCAGCATCGCATCGCTGCGGAATCCAGAGCCGCGCAGCAACGGCACTCCAGCATTCAATGGCGTGTCATATTTTTTTCGTCCTGCTGTAGTCGGGCTCTGAAACAGTCGGCGCGCTGGGGCAAATCGCCGCAGAAATCCCCTTCGATTTGTCTTTGAGGACCCACAGGGAGAAACCTCCAATGCACTTGTCCAAAACGCTCGGACTGGTCTCTGTTCTCGCGCTGTCGCTGATGGGCGCGGGCGCTGTTGCCGAAGACGACCACGGCCGCTCTGACAACTCAAATTTCGGCCGCGACCACGACCGTGATGGCCACCCTCACGTGCATACGGCGACGCCGATCAAGCACCTCGTCGTGATCTTTCAGGAAAACGTTTCCTTTGACCACTATTTCGGCACCTACCCGAACGCGGAGAACCGCCAGGGCGAAACACCTTTCCATGCAAAGCCGTTCACCCCGCTAGTCAACGGCCTGAAGACACCGCTCGACGTCAATCATGGCTTTTCAGCGCTCAAGGGCGTCGATCTGCTCGCTCATAATCCCAACAGCAATCCGAGCGCTCCGGTTGCCCCCAACAACAAGGTCCAGAACGGCGCCGGCGCCTCCAATCCGTTCCGCCTCGCACCGGGACAGGCGCTCACGGCCGATCAGGGCCACAATGAAGCGCCCGAAGAGAGCGCCTACAACAACGGCCATATGGACGGCTTCCCGGCCTTCACCGGCACCGCGGGTCCGCCGCCGGCCGGTATTGGCACCAAGGCGTTGGTGATGGGCTATTATGACGGCAACACGGTCACAGCGTTGTGGAATTACGCCCAACACTTCGCAATGAACGACAACAGCTACTCGTCGCAATTCGGTCCGTCGACGCCGGGCGCGCTGAATCTCATCTCGGGCCAGACCAACGGTCTCTCGGCGACGATGAATGTGATCAACGGCTCGGGCACGTTGCTGCACACCACTCATGAAGCCTTCGGCGACGCCAGCCACACCACGAGCAACATCACCTTGATCGGCGACGCCGACCCGATCGGCGACGTCTGTTCCAATCCGACCGGAGACCAGGTGACGCTGGGCGGCCGCAATATCGGTGACTTGCTCAACGACAAGGGCATCACCTGGGGTGCATTCATGGGCGGCTTCGACCTCACCGTCGTCAACGCCAACAAGACGACCGGCTGCCAGCGCGAGACCGATCCGACCGCGCCCGGCACGGCTGCGTTCACGTCGGCTGACTACATCCCGCACCACGCCTGGTTCCAGTACTACGCCTCGACCCGGAATCCGCAACACACCCGGCCAAGCTCGGTCGAAGGCATCGGCCACAGCTTCATCCCCGGGACCAAGACGCCGGAGCCCGCCAATCACCAGTACGACAGCAATGATTTCTTTGCTGCGCTCAAGGCCCACAACCTGCCCTCGGTCAGCTTCCTGAAGGCCCCCGCCTACCAGGACGGGCATGCCGGCTATTCCAATCCGCTCGATGAGCAGAATTTCATGGTCAGCGTGATCAACGCGGTGCAGCAGAGCCGCGATTGGGAAGATACCGCTATCATCATCGCCTACTACGACTCCGATGGTTGGTATGATCACCAGATGCCCCCGATCGTGAACACCTCGGCGAGCCCCACCGTCGACACGCTGAACGGCCCCGGCGTTTGCAACACCAGCAACGGCTTCCAGCAGGGCCGCCAGACTCCAAGCCAGCCGCTCAACGGCAACTTCGGCCAGCCGGCCTGGGGCCGCTGCGGTTACGGCACCCGCCAACCGCTGCTCGTGATCTCGCCGTTTGCCAAGCGCAACTACGTCGATCACACCTTGACCGATCAATCGTCGGTCCTGCGCTTCATCGAGGACAACTGGCTCAACCGCGAGCGCATCCAGCCCGGCGGATCGTTCGACACCATCGCAGGTCCGATCGACAACATGTTCGACTTCGACCGTCGCGACGAAGAATATCCGCGCAAGCTGATCCTCAACCCCAACAACGGTAGCGTGGCATATCTCGGGCATTGAGGCCCGAGACCCCTCACTGTGCATCCACGAGCGCGTCCCCGGCAGCGGCCGGGGACGTGTTGTTTTGAGGACGCCGGCTGCTCGCGCTTCGGTCCCGATGCCAATCAGTGCCGAGCTGCGGCCTTCCGCATGACGTGCTAACTATGCGCGATCCGAACCCGGCTCGCACGAATACGCCATGAGGTTTATGAACGGCGCGGGACCCGCACCGACCGACCCTGTCTCCTCGGTTCACTTTGCCCCTAAGGGGAAATGTCCGTTCCCATCACTGCGGCTTCTGGTGATGGTCGAGCGCTTGTCTTAGCGCCGCATAGTGCGCGTCATGGACCTTCGGGTTAAACAGCGACCATTGCTCGGCATTGTAGAGCAGCGTCGGAACTTCGATCTTCATCTTGCCGCGATAGAGCTCGTAGTCCGCGGCTGCATCGTCGAAGCGTCCGTCGGCAGCCGCCATGTCGATGCGTCGCAGCGTGAGAACCTGCTCCTTGAGCGCCTGACGCACCAGCATGCGCTCGTTCAATCCGTCGGGCGTCAGGCTGGTGTCCTTGCGATCGGGATATTGCTCGGTCAGATCGCGCAGCTCGGCGCCGATCGTGTCGACAGCAAGCGCGATCACGTCCCTGTCGTGGTTCGCGATCGCCGTACCCAACACACTCGCGAAATCGTTGAGCTCCTTGGTCGTCGCGACATAGCCTTCATACTCGTTGGGTGACATGCCGGCGCCGACCGCCTGCAGGTAGATCACGAGATCCTGCCGCTCCGCGTCCGATAGGCCGAGGTCGAAGCTGCGGTTGAAGAACGCGACCACCTGGTCGTAGCTGTCGAAACGGCCGTCATGGAAGTAAGGCCCGTTGTAATTGGCGTTCAGCAATGTCGGCGTCTTGAACAGGCCGCCGGAGCCGACATCGTGCTGCTGGTGATCGACGAATGCCGCCGAGGGAACGTGGCAACCGGCGCAACTGAGTTTCGGATCGTGCGGAAACGGCTTGAAGAACAACGCTTCGCCGCGCTGCTCGCTGTCCATCGCCAGCGGGCCGAGCCGTCCGCCCGGACCGAGATTCGGATTTGCCAGGAAATCGATGTCCTGAATGTAGGCAATCATGGCGTCAAGCAGTGCCGGCGCCGGCTCGGGGCCGGCAAACTCATTGACGATCACGTTGTGGACAAAGTCGCGCAGCGAAGCAATGCGGCCGTCATGGCCATAGGGGCCGAGAAACCGCGCGCCGCGGAGACTTGGGATGCGAACGGGCTCGAACACAAGATTGTCGGCTTTTGGATTGAACAGCGGCCCCGTGGTGTCGAAGGTGCCGGGATGGCCGGACATCTTGGGCATGTAGAATTTCGGGTTGGCGGCACCGTTCACGTGGCAGGTCCCGCAACTCATTCCGGCCTGCCGCGCCACTCCGCCCAGGATACTCGGCGAGTTGAAGGCGAGATCGCCGAGATTGACCAGATAGGATTTATGGCCGCGATTGAGTTCGCTGTGAAACGCCTCGCGCGGCTTGATCAGCGCATCCTCATGGAGCTCGGTGGTGACGGGCAGCAGCGTCTGCCGTCCATCGAGCGGAAATGCCGCAAGCCGACCGGCCGCAAGCATGGCACAACCGAGCATGGCGAATGCCCAAACGCCTTTCTTTGCCATTTCGGGAAGCTCTCCAGCGACGCGGGACGCGTGTCACACGTTTGCAAATATTGTCGAGTTCCTTTGCCGATTTGTGACTGCTGACCGCGCGGCGGTCATATCAAGGCCTCGGCTCGCGCGTCTGGTCGGCAATCCATACGTCGCTTTGCTTGATCTGTTCGATCAGCGCCTCCGGGCTGAATTTCCGGACGCCCGGCGGCAGGTCAAAGAGCGCAGCCGACTGCGGTTCATCCTTGATATTCTCCACCGAAATCACCGTCCCGTCCTCGCTTTTGATCCGCAGCGGAAACCTTCGCTCGCGGTCAATCCAGCCGAGAAGCGCCGGCCCGGCTGCCGGAACGGCGCGGACCATGATCGTGTTGCGGCCCTGAATCACATCCTCCCCTGTCCGCTCGCAGCGCCATTCGCCGCCCTCTTCCAGTCCGGCGAGATGCGCCATCGACTGCCATTGCCGGCAAGGGTCATCCGGATCGAGGGGCACCAATAGCCGGGTGAACTGGCTCGACTGCCGGGCATCCATAAAGATCCGTGCGGCGGGCCGAACGAACCAGGCCGCCGGCTTTGCCGCGTCGACCAGAAAGAAGCCGTCGGCAAACTCCGGCGTTTCGATCCTGATCTTGCTGCCGAGCACGTGGAGCCGTCCCGCTGGCGACGACACGGCGCCCCGCTGCACGGCAACATCGGCGGAGAATTGTTGCGCCTCTGCCGCAACCGCGCTGCTGACGAGCGCGACGCCAAGCGCAGCAATGCGGGATCGCATCATTCGGCACAGAGCGGCCGGAATCCCGTCCTTCACCATCGTCTTCATCTCAACCAATGGGCGACGCCGACCGAACCGCAAGGTTCGATCGGCGCCGGTCGTGGACTCGATCTCAGGGCGGATCACTCGAGGTAGGAGATATCCACCGGCTTGTCGAAGTCGAACGCATCGAAGAGATCAGCGAGCGCCGGGCTGTTGGTCGGCACATAGTGATTGCCCTTCGTGTACGTTGGGTTCGGCAGGTTATCGCGGCTTCGGTTCGTGAGCGGCTTCAGGTTCCAGTTGCGCTCGATGAACTTCAGCAACGACACGTGGTCACCGTAGTTGTGATAGACCTTGCCGCCGGTCGAATACGGCGACAAGATCAGGATCGGCATGCGCGCGCCATCGCCGAAGAAGTCGATCGACTGGATGTAACCGGAATCCCAGTAGCCGCCGGCTTCGTCCCAGGTGATGAACACCGCCGTTTCCGCCTTCAGCTTCGGATTGGCTTCGAGCGCACCGAGGATGTTGGCGACATAGGCCTCGAACAGATCAACCTTCGAGCTCTGCGGATGACCGTCGAGCAGGCCATCCGGTTTGCCGAACGCCACCGAAGGCAGCTCGTTGTTCTGGATCGCGGTGATCAGATCGGAGGTGTCCTTGATATGCGCCGCCCGGATCGTCGGGTCGGCCATGATCGAGGTCGCGTACTGGAACGGGTTGCAGATCTGGCAATAGGCCACGCCGAGCGCGTGGGCCGGATCGGCAAGTGCGGCGCCGTTCAGGTCCGGGCTGGTCGCATTCTTGGCCACTGCCTCATTCGAGAGCACCACGGCGTCATTATACGCACCGCCATAGTAGGCCCACGAGATCTTCTTTTCGATCAACGCGTCGCCGATCGTTCTGACCGACGATGGCGGCAGGGTCTTGCCACCGGAGAGCGCGCCGTTCGGTAGATAACCGGGGTTGGTATTGTTGAGCATATAGTAGTGGTTCGGCTTGCAGTTCGGCTCCGCCGCGTAGGGCAGCCCCTCGAGGTAGCTGACGATCGGCTTCACGCCCGGCTGGCTGAAATCGCCGCAATTGCTGAAATTGCCGTCGACCGTGTACTTGTTGACGGTGCCCGCGGCCGGATTCGGATTCGCGATCAGGTTCGCGGGCGGCGTGACCGGGTTACCCTGACCGTCGCTCCAGAACCCCGCGTCACCGGTGCCGAGCATGAAGTGGTTGGCGCCGGTGCCACCGTGGAACGACTGATGGAAGTTGTCGCCCAGCGTGAAGCGATCCGCCAGCATCTTCAGGATCGGGGCCTGTCCCTGCTCGACGTTGTAGAAGCCCATCTCGTTGCCTTGGCTCCTGTTGGTCGCCGAGTAGGTCGCCATGACGAACGGAAACAGGTCACTCAAGCAACCCGAATTGTTGCTCTTCGACGCGGTGGCCGCGCTGCAATCCTCTTGCTGCCAGTCCTGATAGAACCGATGGGTCGTGTCACCGGTGTAGTCGTCGTCGGTGATACTCGCACCCTGCAACAGGAACGGCCCGGCGAGGCTGCCTGCACCGGGAACGCGCGTATCGAGGGCGCCCGTCGGCAAACCGGTGGCACCGGTCGTCAGGATGTCGAGGTCGCTCGGATCCATGTCCTTCTCGACGCCGGCTTCCGCAACCGTCTTGAACGGAGCGCCCGTGTCGCTCTGCGCCTGCGGAGCACCGTTGGTGTTCGGCTGCGGCATTACATTGGTCGGGCTGTAGGGCGTCTTCGCGATCGCCGGAGCACCGACATAATACGACGACTGCGCCGCAGCCGAGAACTGCTGCGCCTTGGCGAAGTTCGGGCCCGGTGAACCGTCCTCGTTGACGATGCCCTTCGACAACAGGTTCGAGATCGTCTCACCTCTGCCCTTCGGCTTGTACAACCCGAATGTGTGATCGAAGCCTCGGTTTTCGCCGATCAGGACGATGACGTGCTTGATCGGCGACGCCGTCTTCGCCTTGCTCGCCGGATCATGGTCCCCGTTGGGGCCTTTGTGCTCCTGGGCGTTAGCGTTTTGGTGATGCGCGTGTGAGCGCGTGTCCCAATCGCTGCGTCCACCGAAATTCGCTGCGTAAGCTGCCGTGGTCACCACGATCGTTGAAGCAATGCAAAGCGCCGTGGTTGTTCCCCAGTGATCTTTGAAGTTGAAAGCCATGTCGACTCCAAGCGGTTGTTGTTTAGCGCCGCCGGTAACTAGTGCATCAACATGACGCAGGCATATCGCCGCGATGAAACGACGCACGAAACGCAGAATGATGCCTGTTATTTTTCTCCTTCCAGCTCGCACGCAATGAGCTCGACGCGTCACCTCTCGCATAACTACGCGCTTGATGTCGCGCGACCTCAGCGCTCATCCCGATGTAAACCTATTCGGGTCCGTCATTGCGAGGAGCGCAGCGACGAAGCAATCCATCCTTCGATTTCCGCGGAGCTGTGGATTGCTTCGCTTCGCTCGCAATGACACGGATAGCTTTGAGCTGCGCGATCGACGATCCCAGCACTTCCGATCATCGGCCCCCCGACCAGGTGCCGGGCAGGCGTTATCGAGCTACGTGCCTTGATTCAAGAATGCGGCGGAGAGCGGCGTAATGCTGGTCGTGCACAGCGGGGTTGAACAGCGACCATGGTTCGGCGCCGGCCAGCAGCGAAGGCACGGCCGCAGCCATGAGATAGCGATAGTTGCGGTAGTCGGCCGCGGCGTTTTCGGTTCTCCCCTCGTCGACCGCACCCTCAATCCGCCGCAGCAGCAGGACAACCTCCTTGAGGGCAGCACGCGCATTCACGCGTTCCCGATCGCCGCCCGACACGCTGGTGTTCTTGCGGTCCGGATATTGCTCCGTCAGTTCGCGCAGCTCGCCGCCGATCGTCTCCACGGCCAATCCGACGACATCCCTGTCGCCGGCGGCAATGGCCGTCCCCAACACGGTCGCGAAGTCGTTGACCTCCTTCAGCGAAGCGCCGGCGCCCTCGTGCTCGTAAGGCTGGGTGCCGTCGCCGACGGCCGTGAGATAGGCCACCAGATCTCTGCGATCCTGCGCGGTCAGGCCGAGTCCGAACACCGTATCGAAATGCGTCACCACCTGATCGAACGTATCGAAGCGACCGTCATGAAAGTATGGCGCGTTGAAGTCGGCGTTGCGCAGCGTCGGCGTCTTGAACAGACCGACCGATCCGACGTCATGCTGCTTGTGATCGACGAAGGCACCTGACGGGACATGGCATCCGGCGCAGCTCATGCCGGGATCATGCGGGAACGGCTTCGAGAACAGCGCTTCGCCGCGGCGCTCCGCTTCGCTGATCTTGCCGACCAGGCGGCCCGTGGGACAGAGGCTCGGATTGGGCAGGAAATCGATATCCTGGAGATAGGCCACAATGGCGTCGAGGATCACGGGCGACGGTTCGGGACCGGCAAATTCATTGACAATGACGTTGCGCACGAAATCGCGCAGCGAGGCCATCCGGCCATCGGCACCGTAAGGCGCGAGATAGCGCGCACCGCGCAGGCTCGGAATTCGCACGGGGTCCAGCAATCCATTGTCCGCCTTCGGATTGAACAGGGGCCCGGTCGTGTCGAAGTTGCCGGGCCGTGTCGACATCTTCGGCATGAAGAACCTGGCATTGCCGGCGCCGTTGACGTGACAAGTGCCGCAACTGACGTTGGCCTGCCGCGCTACGTCGCCGAGGATCGATGGCGAGCTGAAGGCCAAATTGCCGAGATTGACCAGGTACGACTTGCCTCCGGAAATCTCCGAGCGAAATACCTCGCGCGGTCGTTCCAGCGCGTCCTCGTTCAGCTCGGTGTTAACAGGCAGCGCCGTCTGGTTACCGTCGACCGGAAAGGCCGAGACCGGTCCGTGCCAGACAGCAATCAGGAGGCCGAACGCGGCCGCGACGGTGCCGAGACAACGCAAGCTCATCGCGACTGAGCCTCCAGCGTCGGCCGCTGCAATCCAAGCCTGAGCGAGGCGGCCTGCAGCGAGACCACCAGCTCTTCACTGGCGCGCCGCAAGGCGCGAACATCGACATGCGGCAGATCATGCGCTGCGACGATGGTCTTGAGTTCGTCGATGCGCTCCGTCACCTGCTTGGCGAGCCGCGCGTCGGTCACCTGAAGCGCCTCCGCAAAGATGGTTCGATAGGCAAAGTCGATGCCGTCGACATTGTTGCGCATGTCGTCGAGCGAGGTCCCGCTGATCCGGGACTCGCCGCCATCCGCTTTGCTCTCACCCACCTCGTAGGCAAGGCGCACGGTGCCGTCGAGCAATCCTTGCGGGGTCAATGCCATGGTCGGCAGCCGGCTCTCGAGCTGGTCGAGGTGCCCGATCAGCGCATCGGTGTCGCGTACGACATCGATCTCTCCGGTGCCGAACAATTTTGCTTCGATGGCGTGGAATCCGCTGTCGGCATTGGGCCAGGCGTCGATCAGCGTGTCGAGCTCAGGCACGAAACCGGCCGTGAAGACTTCCGAACGCTCCCAACCGGCGCGGGCTGACAGCCAGGCTCTTTTTGCGCCCGCCAGATCCTTGGCGGCAACCCGTTCGCGCAGCTCCTTGATGCCCGCCAGTGCTGACCCGATGCCCTCGATCATGTAGGGACGATAGCGCTCCGCGGCGTCGTCCAGCGCGGTGGCGCTTACCGGACCGACGCTATTCGCAATAGCGAGCGAAACAAGGCACAGCACCACGCTCTTCTTCATCGCCCCCCTCCACCGCGCGGAGTGCAGCCATTTGCGACGCTGCGTCCAACGATTCCACAATATTGTCGGCTTGTTATACTGTTTTGTGACGGTATCGCGTTTCTTCACGCCTTCCCCGCAAATCAAACAGAATTGCCGCGGAGCAACTCCTTGCTTGCGCATCATCGCCAAGCGCATGCGCACGCGGGTCGGCGACAACAATAGTTTCTTCGAGTAAACTTCATGCCCTGGCGGCGATGCCACATTTCGTCGGTCGGCGGCCGCGTTCCTTGTCCTTCAACGAGCGACATGACAGCCAACACTTCACCGCTTCTGACTGCAGGATTCTTCGCTGCGCTATGTCTGCTGTGTAGCAGCCTCGCTTTGATCGACTTTCGTCGGGGCATCATTCCAGACGCCCTCAACCTTGCAGTCGGCGGTATTGGTCTGGCCCGGGCTATCGTTACGGGGGGCGCCGTGGCCGGCGTTGAGGCCACAGCAGAGGCTATCATTGTCGGACTCATCTTCTGGTTATTTCGCAGGCTCTATTTCGCCGCGAGAAAAATCCAAGGGTTGGGGCTCGGGGACGTCAAGTTTCTCGCCGCGGCCACGCTCTGGATCGGCCTCCCTGGCATCCCCGTTCTGACCCTGATTGCTGCGCTCTCGGCATTGATCGCAGTCGGTGGCGCGCAACTGGCTGGACAAAACCTGACGCGGCAGACCTCGTTGCCGTTCGGCCCATTCCTGGCGCTCGGCTTGCTGTCGGCCGTCGCCGCCCAGCAATGGTTCGGCTTGAGCTAGCGCGCGATGAGATGAGGTTGAGCTGGAGCGGCGGCGGTTCTCCACCTCTCCTTTCGGAGAGGCATAGGCCGCCTTCGGCGGCCGTCCTTAAGAGAACGCCGAAGCGCTGCTTCGGCTATGGCGCAGCGCCGGGTGAGGGATTACGGTCTCTCGTTAGCGCCGCAGCCCCTCACCCCATTTGCTTCCGCAAATCGACCTCTCCCCGTTGGGGAGAGGTGAACCGAACGCGTGGCTAAAGCACTGGCTGATGTCAGTGATCCCAACCTTCGCCATGGCCACCGTGGTGGTGGCCGTCGTCGAAGTCGAAGAGGTCGAACAGATCGCTCAGCGCTGGGCTGTTCACCGGAACGTAGGCGTTGCCCGGTGCGGCAACCGGGTTCGGAAAGTTGTCGCGGCTGCGGTTTGTAATCGGCTCCAGGCGCCAATTCCGCTCGATGAATTTGACGATCGAGACATGATCGGCATAGTCATGCGAGATGTGCCCCTGCTTCACGAACGGTGAGACCACGATCAACGGGATGCGGGTGCCGTCGCCGAAGAAATCGAGCGGCTGCACGTAGCCCGAGTCGAAGTAACCGCCGCCTTCGTCGAAGGTGATGAAGATCGCGGTGTCGTCGGCGTAGTCCGAGGCCTCGACCTGATCGACGATCTTCTTCACGAAGCCTTCAAACAGGTTGAGCTTGGAGGATGCCGGATGACCGTCGGTATAGCCGCTCGGCTTCACGATCGAAACGGCCGGCAGAGTGTGCTTGGAGATATCCGAGTACAGATTGACCGTGTCCTGGATGTGGGCGGCAACCTGATCCGGATGCGACATGATCGACG